>ERZ1292623.2557-Hain-H51-01um-R1-2557-length-16163-cov-31_pt2 | contig 12675 bp, 13 predicted proteins | sample MGYA00564398_ERZ1292623 | MGnify/ENA primary metagenome ERZ1292623 (study PRJEB36523, sample SAMEA6512633) | groundwater metagenome | collected 2019-01-07 | study: AquaDiva: Metagenomics assemblies of 32 groundwater samples | reverse complement strand
TTTTGCTTTTTATCGCCGGAACTAATTTTTTGATTAAAGTATATGAAAACTTCATAAGAGTAATCGCGAATAATACTAATTTAAATTCTAAATAATGCGAATAGAATAATAATTTAGAGTAATCAAGAAAATATTAGCATTATTTGCTAAAAATTCGCATTATTAGCGAACACTCTGTATATTCTGCCTCAAAAACGATAAAAGCGCAAACACTAAAATTCCCGCAATAATGTTTAAAAATAATTCTTTGGCAAAAATCGCCGACAAAATAAATTTAGGAGTTAAACTTAAATAAAAAATAAAAGTGGCAACGGCAATCAAAAACAAATTGCTTAAAAAATTTTGCCAAGGAAGATAATTTTTAATAAAAATTGCTCCGATGCCGAGCAAAGTAAAAACTAAAATTTCCTTCGCAAAACCGGGCGTAAATTTCAAAATCAAAGCCACCAAAGTTACTAATAAAAACCCTTCCCAAATATTCGCCACAAAAAAAGAAATGGCAATTATGGTCGCCAAAGCTAAATTCGGCTTAACGCCAAAAACAGAAAAACCCAAAACTTGAAAAAAAATCAATAAACCGACTAATAAAATGAGAGTAAAAAATTTCATAATTTAATATTGACTTCCCTTAACTCATTCGCGTTAAACGGCATTTTTAAAATCGCTTCTTTGAAAACACCGGCGCTGGTTTCTTTAATTTCTGAAATCTCGCCGATTTTTAAACCGTAAGGAAATTCCGAGCTTGCCGAATAAACAATATCGCCCGCTTGAACCGGTTTTTCTTTATCAATTAAATTTATTTTCGGCTCTCCGCCGCCCTGAAAAAGACCGTTGATTTCATCTTTGCCGATTCTAACCGGCAATTGCCAATTAGGGTCAAAAATTGTTTTAACAACGCTGTAATTTTCAAAAACTTCAATCACTTGTCCGACTAAAATATCTTTTCCTAAAATCACCGGCGCTGATATTTTAATCCCCTGCTTCTCGCCGGCATTAATTGAAATTTGATTTTTAATATTAAAAGGATAAGTGGAAAAAACTTTAATCGCGAAAAAATTTTCTCGCGGAATTTCTAATTTAGAATTAAAAATTGAGAATTTCTGTATCTGCGCCCGCAACTCTTCATTCTCCTGCTTTAAACGCGCATTCTCGTCAAAAGACCGTTCTTTTTTAATGAAAAAGGCGGTAAAATAAGTAATTCCCGTTAAAAAAATAATTAAAATTATAACAAAATAACGCCACCGCATTTCTCTAAATATTACAATAAAAATCCCAAAAAGCCAATTTATTTTTTTAAACGAAAACTTTTTCTGTGAATCGGCGATAAACCGTATTTTTTAATCATTTTTATATGTTGTTTTGTTCCATATCCCTTATGTTTGTCAAAAACGTATCGCGGATATTTTTTATGAATATTCATCATCATCCGGTCGCGAGCGACTTTGGCGACAATGGAAGCCAAAGAAATTGCGGGTATTTTCTCGTCTCCTTTGATAATTGTAGAAGCGGATAGAAATGGATTAAATTTTTTTAGAAGCGGATAGACGCGGATATTTTTATTTAAATACAATCCGCCGTCAAGAAAAATTTTACAGCTATTGATTATCAGTTGTTGGTTGCTAATTAAAAGTTTTTTAACAGCCCTTGTTGCCGCTAAATTAGCGGCATTGGAAATATTAATTTTATCAATGATTTTTGGAGACACGCTTGCTATGGCAAAAGAAATTTTTTGTTGTTTTATAAAATAAAACCATTCTTCCCGTTGTTTTGGCAATAACTTTTTAGAATCTTTTAATTTTAATTTTGCATTTTTAATTCTGAATTTTGAATTAACTGTTACCGCTACAGCGGCAACAGTTACAGGTCCGGCCAACGGTCCCCTTCCAACTTCATCAATCCCAATAATATATTTAATTTTCTTTGTCATTTTTGAATTATACTATAATTTAAAATAAAACTTGCTTTTAAGCTTTTAAACTTTTAAACTTTAAAAATATGCGATTTGTTCATCTCCATCCCTCGCTAAAAACTTCGTTTTAGCGCGGGACAAGTACTCACTTATATTATGAAATTCGTACACCTACATACTCATAGTCATTATTCTCTCTTAGACGGCCTTGCTAAAATTGACGACCTCATCGGCCGCGCCAAGGAATTGGGAATGAAATCTTTGGCTTTAACCGACCACGGCAATCTCTACGGCGCGATTGAATTTTATAAAAAAGCCATAAAAGAAGACATTAAACCGATTTTAGGCGTTGAAGCTTATATCGCCAAAGGCTCTTGTCTGGAAAAACAACCCATAAAAAAGGGCGAGAAAAATTATTTTCATCTAATCCTCCTCTGCCAAAATAATTTCGGCTGGAAAAATCTTATTCAATTAGTCACTAAATCTCATTTGGAAGGATTTTATTACAAACCGAGAATGGACAAAGAATTATTGCGCCAATATCACGAAGGGCTGATCGCTCTTTCGGCTTGTCCGGCCGGCGAAATTCCGCAACTGATTTTAAATAATAAATTAGAAGAAGCGGAAAATACCATAAAAGAATATCAAGATATTTTCGGCAAAGAAAATTTTTTTCTGGAAATCGGCCATCATCCAAATATTCCCGAAGTCGCTAAAATTAATGAAGGCCTGAAAAAACTTTCTTTAAAAACCGGCGCTCCTTTAGTCGCCACTCAAGATATTCATTATATTAAATCCGAAGACGCCGAATATCAGGATATTTTATTGGCGGTTCAAACCAATAATAAAGTTGAAGACAGCGACCGATTAAGCATAAAAATAGACGATTTTTCAATGCGCCCCCAAGAAGAAATGATTGAATTTTTCAAAAACTTCCCCGAAGCGATTGAAAATACTATTAAAATCGCCGAACGCTGCGATGTCAATTTAACGCTCTATCAAATTCTCCTGCCAAAATTTTCCTTACCCGAAAATGAAAATTCTGCCATTGAGTACCTTAAAAAAATAGTGATGGAAAAATTGACTAACCGTTTTTCCAGCCCTAATGCTAAGGTGATGGAGCGATTAAATTATGAATTGGAGGTTGTTGAGAAAACCGGCTTTGCCGATTATTTTTTGATTGTTCAAGACTTTATCAACTGGGCAAAAGAAAGAGGAATAGTGGTTGGTCCAGGCAGAGGTTCGGCCGCCGGCAGTTTAGTTTCTTATATTCTAAAAATTACCGACCTTGACCCTTTAAAATACGATTTGTTTTTTGAAAGATTTTTAAATCCCGATAGAATCACTATGCCTGATATTGATATTGATTTCGCCGACACCAGACGCGACGAAGTTTTCGCTTATCTCCGACAAAAATACGGTGAAGACCGAGTCGCCCAAATCATCACCTTTGGAACTATGGCCGCCAGAGCCGCCATTCGCGATGCCGGCCGAGCCTTGGGACAACCATATAGTTTATGCGACCAACTGGCTAAATTAATTCCTCTTAACGAAAATTTGGAAATGGCGATTAAAAAAGTTCCGGAATTAAATGAATTTTATAAAAATAATCCCGACGCTAAAAAAATTATCGATGCCGCCAAAAAATTGGAAGGAGTGGCTCGCCATGCTTCGGTTCACGCCTGCGGAGTAGTCATAGGCAAAGAACCCCTAATAAATCAAATCCCTCTTCAACGCGCGCCCAAAGATCAAAACATAATCATCACTCAATTTGAAATGCACAGTATTGAGGATTTGGGATTATTGAAAATTGATTTATTGGGTCTTAAAAATTTGACCATTATTGAAGAAACTATCCGCTTAATAAAAGAACTTCGCGATGAAAAAATTGAAATTTCAAAAATTCCGCTTGACGATAAAAAAACTTTTAAGCTTTTTCAAGAAGGAGACACTACTGGCATTTTTCAATTTGAATCATCGGGTATGCGACGCAATCTTAAAGAATTAAAACCGAATGAATTTGAAGATATTATTGCTATGGTTTCCCTTTATCGGCCGGGGCCGATGGAACTTATTCCCTCATTTATCAACCGCAAACATGGCCGAGAAAAAGTGCAATATATCCATCCGAAACTGGAGCCTATTTTAAAAAATACTTATGGTATTGGAATTTATCAAGAACAAATGATGCGTATCGCCAGAGACTTAGCTGGTTTTACGCTCGCCGAAGCCGACATCTTAAGAAAAGCCATCGGCAAAAAAATTAAAGTTTTACTTGATAGTCAAAAAGAAATATTAATCAAAGGAATGATGGATAACGGCATTGATCAAAAAACTGCTAAAGAAATATGGGAACTTTTCCCGCCTTTTGCCAGATATGGATTTAATAGAAGCCACGCCGCTTGCTACGCCATGATCGGTTATCAAACCGCCTATCTTAAGGCGCATTACTCAATTGAATTTATGACCGCCCTATTTAACGCCGACAGCGGCGATTTAGAAAGAATCGCCTTTTTGATTCACGAAGCTAAAAAAAATAATATTAAAGTTTTGCCGCCGGATATCAATAAGAGTTTTGTCAATTTTATTCCCGAAGACGAAAATGTTCGCTTTGGACTTTTAACCGTCAAAAATGTCGGCGCCAATATTGTTGACGCCATAATCCAAGAAAGACAAATTGGCGGACCCTTTACCGATTTTACCGATTTTTTGACAAGAGTTTTTCATAAAGACCTTAATAAAAAATCTCTGGAAAGCTTAATTAAGGCCGGAATTTTTGATTCTTTACCGTTGAAGGCAAATCAGCCTTCTGCTGAAAATACCGACCGAGGCCGGCTTTTAGCGGGCATTGAAGAGATTCTCGCTTTTAGCCAAAAAATAAAAAAGGGCCACGATGGAAACGGGCAAAATTCCCAAAATAGTCTTTTCGGCGCTGATTATTCCGCTCCCGCTTTTTTAAAAATTAACGCTAAAAGCAATCCAATCTCCAATAAAGAAAAACTTATTTGGGAAAAAGAATTATTAGGGCTTTACATTTCCGGTCATCCGTTAGATCAGTATTTTGATAAAATAAACGGCGATAATGTAAAAACGATAAAAAAAGTGCTGGAGAATAAAGGATTCAACGGCAATGGCAGTCGGGTTCTCGGCGTTATTTCTAAAATCAAAAAAGTCATAACCAAAACAGGTCAACCGGTTTTATTTGTTGAAATTGAAGATAAAAATGATTCTCTGGAGATAGTGGTTTTTAACGATACTATTGAAAAAAATCCGGCTATCTGGCAGGAAAATAAAATTATTTTGGCAAGCGGCCGGCTTTCTTTTAGAAATGGCGAACCGAAATTTATTTGTAATCAAGCGACGGAATTATAAAAATAAAAAAGGATGCGATATTTTGCATCCTTAATAATAATTTAATCACCGCGATAAGGTAAATATAATGATAGTTGAAACTTTCTTTCGGCGAACTTTATACCTGCCATGAATGCAAACGCCGCAGAGGTTTTGGGCGTGAGTTCTTTGAATGGCACTTCTTTATACCATTTCTCAAATGCCTCTTTAATATCTTTTTTATTTTCCATTTTATTCATCACCTCCTTTTTTTTAAATCAAAATTATTTGTAGTGGATTAATATAAACAATTTTATCAAACCCCTCCTTTTCTATATTCACCGCCAATTTATTGAACAATGCATAATCTTGGCGGCTTCGCGACTCATTCATTTCTTTTCCGTTAAATTTATCTCTGGTTTTTATGTCAAACCATTGGATTACTTTCTCCAATGGCGTCGTGAAAACCAACGCCAACACCTTATCCGCACCAGCCTTTTTTAGCCTACTGATAATATTCTTCCGTTCTTCCGGAAACCCATTCCAGCAATCCAAAATAATTTTAATGCTATTATCTTTAAATAAATATTCATTCATTCTTTCCCACATAATATCTATAGCATGATAATGTCCACCACCATATGGAGAAAGTTCTGTTTCTCCAAATAATTCAACAAGAATCTTATCGCGACTAATAATAACTAAATCTGATTGGCGCTTTAAAATATTTTCACAATAAGTAGATTTTCCAGCCCCTCGCGGACCGCAAGTTAAAAAAACTATCTTCATATTTTTCACCCCCCCCTTTTTTATTTTTCAAAAATTTTGTAATATTAAATAATACAAAAAATTACTAAAAATAGTATACATTAAAAATAAACTAATGTCCATAATAAATAATATTGAAAAAATACGCCATTCCCTTACCCATTTAATGGCAATAGCGATATTAGAGAAATATCCAAAAACGAAATTGGGCATCGGACCTATTATTGAAAACGGGTTTTATTATGATTTTGAATTTATAGAAGCGGATAGGCGCGGAAAAGAAAAAGATAGAAGCGGATTGATGCGGATTGCTCCAGAAAATTTGTCAGAAATAGAAAAACGGATACGAGAATTAATTAAGCAAAATTTAAAATTCAAAAAAGAAATCATATCCCCTATCGCGGTAAAGAAACTTTTTCAAAACCAACCGTATAAATTGGAACTGATTAAAGGGCTACAGACTACAGGCTACAGACTACAGAAAAAAAATAAAAAAGCCGTAGTCCGTAGACTGTCGACTATAAGCATCTACAAAACCGGCGGTTTTGTAGATCTCTGCGCCGGACCGCACATTAAATCAACAAAAGAAATCAATCCCGATACTTTTAAATTAACCAAAATCGCCGGCGCTTACTGGAAAGGCAGTGAGAAAAATCCGATGCTCACCAGAATTTACGGCATCGCTTTTGAAACCAAAAAAGAATTGGATGAATATTTAAAATTACAAGAAGAAGCCGAAAAAAGAGACCATCGAAAACTTGGGAAAGAACTTGATCTATTTCATATTGATGAAACTGTTGGACTGGGATTGCCTCTTTGGCATCCAAAAGGAGCTCTTTTGTGGAGAATAATTGAAGAATTTTGGTATAAAAAACATTTGGAAAATGGATATGAACTTGTTCGCACGCCGCACATTGGAAGCCGTATTCTATGGGAAACATCGGGGCATTGGGGATTTTATAACAAATCTATGTATCCCCCTCTTGAAGTAGGACAAACACTGGAAGAACGCCAGCAAAATAAGAAAACGAAAATTTCAGAAGAATATTTGCTTAAACCGATGAATTGTCCATTACAAATCCAAATTTATAAAAATAATCCCAAATCATATCGGGAACTACCGCTTCGCTGGGCTGAATGCGGAACCGTGTACCGGTTTGAAAAAAAAGGAGAACTTTCCGGACTTACAAGAGTGCGCGGATTTACGCAAGATGACGCGCATATTATTTGCAGAAAAGATCAGGTAGAAAACGAATTAAAACGAGTTATTGATTTTATCTTATTTATATACGAATCATTCGGATTCAGCATGGACAGCGTGAATGTTTATCTGTCATTACGAGATCCAAAAGATAAAAAAAAGTATGCCGGAAACGACGCAGGCTGGAAATTTACCCAAGACATACTGAGAAAAGTCGCCCGAGAGAAAAAATTGAAATTTAAAGAAGAAATCGGCGAAGCGGCGTTTTACGGACCAAAGCTGGATTTCAAAATTAAAGATGTTATCGGCAGAGAATGGCAATGTTCAACACTGCAGTTTGATTTTAATCTTCCCGAACGATTTGATATGAACTATATAAATGAAAAAGGCGAGCAAGAAAGGCCGTATATGCTTCATCGAGCTCTTTTTGGTTCGTATGAAAGATTTATCGGCCTGCTTATTGAACATTACGCCGGAGCATTTCCATTATGGCTGGCGCCAATTCAAACTATTATTATTCCCATTTCGCAAAAACAAAACACCTACGCCGAAGAAATTTTTAACGCCTTAAAAAAATATAACATTCGCGCTAATCTTTCCAATGATAATCAAACTTTAGGCAAACGCATCCGCGAAGCCGAACTTCAAAAAATTCCGTATATTTTGATTGTCGGCGACAAAGAAATTCAAAATCAAACTATTAATGTCCGGCATTATCGCCGCGGACAGGAAGGGGAAATAAAAATTAACGAACTTATTGAAAAAATAATTGGCGAAATTAATAATCAAAAATAAAGGGTATTAAACCGCAGGGCAAGCCCTGCGCCCATATATGAGCTCGCGAACTCGCGCTTTCCCGCCACCAGAGGGGCGGGGTATTAAACCCTTTGTTTCGTCTTCGCTCGGATGCCATGCAAACGTTTTCGTTTACATGGCGCTCCTCGCTAGCCGAAATAAAAAAACCGCAAGAGAGTAAAACAATAGCTCTCTCTTGCGGCCGAACAAATTAAAAAATTTTTAAAGAACATTTTCCGGGCGGCGGTAGTTTTCTAAAACTCTTTTGCGTTATTTCTAACGCGAGTATGTTTCAGACACTTTCCGTAGTTTTCGAGACTATTACCCGGCGAAATTCACCTCCTTTTTCCCCTATTTTTATTTTGTGGGGAATTCACATAAATTCACATAGTGAATTTAATGTTGCATGGGCACATGGGCACTGGATTCAAGTGATTTTTACTCTAAGTCCTCCTTTTTCTTCTCTCATAGCCATCACCTCCTTTTTTATTAAATTTCTGCTAAAAGTATACAGCAAATTTAATCACTTGTCAATACCTGATAAAAAATTAATCAAGTAAAATAAGTCTTTACTCTTGATGGGAATATCGCCCATTGCGGTTCACCATAATAGTGACCGGCAACATCTCTACAATACTTTGGAAAAGAAATGGCAAACGCGCCGGACGGAATTTTAATAAATCTCCCTTTTTTAGTTTTTTTGTCGCCATCAATAGATGACGAAAAACCAAAAGAGATTTTTCCGGCTTTCACATGAACGTGCGTTGTTCCAATTGGAACTTCATGAAACCTTTTAGAAGCTTCAATCGGAATCTTTTTCTTTCCTTCTTTTGTTTTAAAAACCTTAAAATTCATTCACACCTCCCTTTCTTTCCTTATTTTTTTGTTCAGTTTCTGTTAAAATTATACAGCAATGCCTAATCATTTGTCAACCTCCCATAAAATTATCGTTGTTCTCGGGCCAACCGCTTCGGGGAAGTCTGAATTGGCTGTCAAAATTGCCCGTAAATTCAACGGCGAGATTATTTCCGCAGATTCAAGGCAAGTTTATTATGGGCTTAATATTGGCAGTGGAAAGGTTCTGCGAGATAAAAAAATACCTAAATCCTATTTCTATAAAGAAATTCCTCATCATTTATTGGATGTCGCTTCGCCGAAAAGAACTTTTACCGTTGCTCAATACCAAAAACTCGCCAAAAAAGCGCTCAAAGAAATTATCAAGCGCGGAAAAATTCCGATTATCTGCGGCGGAACGGGACTATATATTGACGCGTTAATTTACGATTATCAATTGCCAAATGTTCCACCTCAACCAAAATTAAGAAAACAACTTGAAAAAAAATTAACAGAAGAACTTTTTCAACAACTTCAAAAATTAGACCCCCGACGAGCAAAAAATATTGATAAAAATAACCGGCGGCGCTTAATTCGAGCCTTAGAAATTATTTTAACTACTAAAAAACCTATAGGTATCCTTCGGCAAGCTCAGGACAAAAAATCAAAATATGATTTTTTGAAAATCGGAATTAAAAAATCTCCGGAAAAATTAAAAAAACTCATTACTCAAAGATTGAAAAAACGGATTAAACAGGGATTAATTGAAGAAGTGAAAAATCTTCATCAACCTTTCTACTCTGCTCCCGCGGAAGGCGAGGCTCGCCAAGGGCGGAGGGGCAAGCAAAATCTAAGCTGGAAACGCTTAGATGATTTAGGTCTTGAATATCGCTATATTTCGCGCTATTTGCGCGGTTTAATCAGCAAAAAAGAAATGATTGAAATATTAAAAAAAGAAATTTGGCGCTACACCAAACGCCAAATGACATGGTTTAAAAAAGACAAAAAAATCCACTGGATTGAAAGCAAAAAAATAACTTTTAAATTCGTAAAACAATTTTTAAAAAATTAAGCATGACCGCTTTTCATTTCTTCCAACTTTTCTTCTAATTCTCTAATTTCTTCTTGTTTATTTCTTATTTGAGCTTCAATAGCTATTATGGTGTTTTTATTTTCTCCTCCTAAACGACCCTCTAAAATTTCAAGACTTTCTTTGAAACTACTAACTTTAGATTTTATAGCGTTTTCATCACCTTCTTTCTCATTATTTGGGTATCCTTCAATCATAATTTTAATTGTTTTTTAAATAATTCTTTTAATGTTTCGGGATTACCGCGACCTTTTATTTTTTTCATCGCTTGACCGATTAAAAATTGAATAGCGTTTTCCTGACCTTTTTTATAATCTTCAACCGCGCCGAGATTTTCACTTACAACCTCATCAATTGTTTTTTTAAGGATATCATTATCTGATATTTTTGTCAATCCTTTTTCTTTAATAATTTGGCGAGGATCAAGACCAGTTTCCGCCATTTCTCTTATAATATCTTTTGCCGAACGGCTGGAAATTTCGTTTTTAATCATCAAAACTATTAAATCGGCGAAATTCTCCGGCGTAATATTTATCCCGTTAGAAGTCCGATGCGCTTGCGCATCGGCAGACGCCACTGGCGTCTGACTTCTAACGGGATTTATTTCTTTAATAATAGCTATTCCTTTTTCATTCATTAATCCCTTAAAGTCGCTTGAAAAATAATTATATAAAAGTTGAATATTTTTATCGCGATCGCCGTCTGGAATTTCTTCCAATAATTCCGACGCCGACTCTTCAAAATATTCGGCAAAAGCGCGATCTTCCGCTAAAATTTTAGCTTGCTCCGGCTTTAACGCAAACTCCTTTACAAATCTTTCTCGTTTTTGCGACGGCAACTCGGGAATTTCAACTTTTAATTTTTCTAAATTAAAATCAGCTAAATCTAAAATCGGTAAATCCGGTTCCGGGAAATAACGATAATCATGAGATTCTTCCTTGAGACGCTGATGCTCTGTTTTCTTTTTAATTTCGTCCCAACCCCGAGTTTCATGTAAAACTTTCTCGCCTTTTTCTAAAATTTCAGTTTGCCTTTTTATCTCATAATCAATCGCTTCCTGAACTGCCCGAAAAGAATTTAAATTTTTTATTTCCACCTTGGTCCCGAGTATGACTACGGTCGACAGACTACGGTCTACAGCTTCTTTATTTTGCTGTAGTCTGTGGTCTGTAATCCGTAAGCTGATATTTGCTTCAACGCGCATTTGCCCTTTTTCCATATCCGCATCCGAAATATCCAAATAACGTAAAATTAATTGCAATTCCTTGGCAAATCCAACCGCCTCTTCGCCTGTTTTAATATCCGGTTCAGTAACTAATTCCATCAACGGAATGCCTGTCCTATTAAAATCCACCAGTGAATAGTTGTTAGTTATTAGTTGTTGGTTGTTGGTTGCGTGAAGCAACCGCGCCGTATCTTCTTCTAAATGAATTCTTGTAATTTTTATGTTGTTGAGTCTGCCACCGATAATAAGCGGTTTGTCATATTGAGAAATTTGATAACCCTTGGGCAAATCCGGATAAAAATAATTCTTGCGATCAAATTTAGAAAGTTTGGGAATTTCTGAATTTAAGGCCAGCCCCAATTTCAAAACTGATTCAACGGCTTTTTTATTTATTGTCGGAAGCGTCCCCGGATGCCCCATACAAATCGGACAGATATTTATGTTTGGGTGTTTTTCATTAAAATCATTCAAACAACCGCAAAACATTTTAGTTTTAGTCTTAAGTTCCGTATGAATTTCCAAGCCAATAGTGGACTTATAATTATTCATTTTTTCATTTTAACAAAAAAAGGTGGCATTTGCTATGCCACCCGCGATAAAAATAAAAATTTCATTTAATTAAGATAGATAAATTTTCCAATTTAATTTATCTATCTTCTTTAAAATATTGGTTCCAATATCTTTCTGAAAAAAATCTGTTCCCATCTTTTCTTTTAATAAAAAATATGCTTCCCAAAAAACTTCGATCTTCTCCTTTAGTTTCTCTTTGTATTCTTTGTATTCTTTATCTTTTTTTGCCTTCCACAATAACATTCTTTTTTCCGCTTCAACAGCTTTTAAATATCCAACGCCATTGCAAATAAAACATTCTTTAAATTCCGCATCAAACCCGAAACCCTTACAAATCGGGCAAAAATCAATGATTCTTGCTTCAATAATTCCCTTAAGAATATCTAAAAAATATGTCGTTTCAATCTCTGCTACCTGCACGCCAAGCTGACGATGAATACTAAGAACTTTTTCTTCGGGAGTTTTCCCTTTCAAATCTTTTAAAACCGCAATAATTGTTTCTTTCATACATCCTCCTATTCATTTTATATTATTCTTTAAATTTTCATGAAAACGGGGAGCATCTGTGCTAAACGCCTTCCCGCATCCTTTGCTCGATTCATCCACTTTCACATCTATATTGTCTTTTGGAAATAAACCCCCTCCATCATCTAATGTTCTACCAAAAAAATCCGGCTTAAACTCCTGAATTAGACTTGTTCTCATTTTCCACCTCCATTTATTTATTTTTCCATATTAACTTTTTAAAATCCTGCCATAAAAATATCCTATAATCTCAATTTTGTCAATAAATCCCTCACCTTTACATGGGATATTAAACCCGCGCGGAAAGGATTGTTTAATATCCATTCATCTCCGCCAGCAAGCTATGGAGTATTCTGGAAAGGTGAGGGATAAAAAGAGGCGGCTTTCACCACCCCTTAATTACCAACAAGCTAACGAGCTAATCAGTT
>ERZ1292623.3815-Hain-H51-01um-R1-3815-length-12676-cov-6_pt1 | contig 12676 bp, 14 predicted proteins | sample MGYA00564398_ERZ1292623 | MGnify/ENA primary metagenome ERZ1292623 (study PRJEB36523, sample SAMEA6512633) | groundwater metagenome | collected 2019-01-07 | study: AquaDiva: Metagenomics assemblies of 32 groundwater samples | reverse complement strand
AAAGCATTTTCTTAAAGTTGTACACATTTTGCGCGTACGGCAAAAATTGGCTCATACCGATGAGCGCATTTTGCCCTGACTCTAGATATGTAAATATCTTCTGGATGAGATAGAGCGCCGCGGCGAATGAAATTATGTTGAACCCGGGTGTACCGTACGTCAGTATGAAAAGCACGACAACGAGGACGAGAACGGCGGGCTGGAAGACGCTAGAGCTAACGGACTGCACAAACGCCTGACGAATTGAGAACGTGCGCAATGTTCGTATGTGCGCGATACCGTCAACGAGCGTAGCGCGTTCAGCGCCGGCCGCTTTGATGGACTTCATTCCAATAATATGTTCGCTCAGGAATTGCGAAAATTGTTTCTCCACTCCGGCTGCCCGTTCTCCGATGTTCCGCGTACGGCGGATAAGTGGCCGCACGATGAGCAGGATAACGGCACCGCCACCCAGCGTGTAGAACGTCATCGTCGGCGAAATGTTCAGTGCCACGATGAGATACATCAAAAATCCGCTGAAGGACTGCACAATCTGCGCCGTTGTTCCTAGGAGCCCGCCAGTTTGCTGAACATCTCGCACGAGCGTGTTGTGTACGGTTCCTATTTTCTGTTTCAGAAGAAAAGGCCACGACGACAGGAGCGTCCGACGAAGCACGTCCTCGCTCTCCTTGCCGAGAAAGTCGGCACTTATCCATCCGCGGATATACCCAAACACCACCATGGATACGGCGCGCAGAATGAAGAGTCCGAGTATGAAGCCAAGCAGGTACCGGAAGCTGAAGGGTATATGCAGGAAATAGAACAGCGATTTGATTGCGTCAGTGACAACGTCGGTTGGCGCACTGTTTGCGCCAGTGAAAAATGAGATTAGCGGAATAGCGGCATTGATGCCGATACCTTCCAATATAGCGCTCAAAAAGCCGAAAACGACGAGAGCAGCGATGTGCCAACGGTACCGGCTGTAGATACGCCAGAGTGTCAATATCGTGGCTTTCATAGGTGATTTATAACTGTAACCCGTATACGCTGAAAAAAGCTACCTGGAATTGTTTTTGAGTATAGATTCCACCTTGGCAAAATCCTCAAGATAATCAACATCTACATTTTCGTCCGGCTCCATTAGGAGCACCTGCGCGCGGTCGGCAACAATTTGCGTGCGCAGAATGGGCGAGCGAGTCAGGTAGATTGCTCCGTTCTCAACAAAAAGGGGCTTCTGGTACTGGCTGTTGACGAGTTCCTTCGGGTAGAGTCGTTCCCACCCCCCGTCAGCCTCCAGCCAGTAGTGGCCCTTGTCGTAATGGCCGCTGATAACCGAGTCCGCATTTTTCTCAACCGCGAGCGCAACGGCCTGTTCTATCCTTTCGCGCGAAAGCAGGGGCGACGTTGGGTACAACAAGAGCACATAGTCCGGCTCGTATCCCTCCCGCTTCTTCAACTCATCAAGTGTGTGGACAAGCACCTGTTGCGAGGTCACTGCGTCTTCCGTTAGTTCTGCCGGGCGAATAAAAGGAACTTCTGCTCCGTAGTGAAGAGCTATCTCTTTTATCTTCTCCGACTCTGTTGATACGACAACACGGCTCACGCCGCGGGCGCCTTTTGCGGCTTCTATCGGGTACGCCATCATCGGCTTCCCGCAAAGGTCTTTCAGGTTCTTACCGGGCAGGCGCGTGGAGCGCTCCTTGACGGGAATAACGACGAGTACCGTGGGTGTCTTATGCATACCTAGACGACGTGACGGTACTTCTTCTGCTGATCGAGAGAGAGATGCACCTTACCGAACGATTCGGGTGTCCCCCATAGAGTATCTTTCCACCACTCCCCGTCCCGTATCCACCATACCCGCGGGTCACGGAAGGAATCGGTAATCGGCCAAAACTCTTCTTCATTCATGCCAGTCATCGTTAAGAAATGTTCGAGCGATTTGCGCGGAATGACGGCATCATACTGGCGTACCAGTTTGATGCCGTCATTCCGGGTCATAACGCCAAGGCGAACATCTTTTGCTGTGTGGTCTGTGGCTCGACCATATCCGAATTTAACAAATTTAAGATAGTCCTTGATGCCGTTCTCATGGATATCATCAACATTTGATGTGCGACGATACGTGCGTTCAAATGGTTCGGGGTTGGGTTTGAATCCAAACTCTTCTTCTACTTTTTTACCATGTTTGTTAGCATCCCAGTAGACATAGACACCCATATAAATGCCGCGTACTCCCACGTGAGCTATTTCTTCATCTGAGGGGTATTGTGCCCATAGTAGGTCTTTTTCGGTAATACCTTCCTTGCCGACGAAGTCCTGCCAATCATACCCGCGCAACTGATGCTCTTTGCGGTAACGCGCAGTAAACTCTGGTCGATCGGCAAATTGAAATTGTCCTGCCAAATCCATAAATCCATGCTCACCGTAGATAACGAGAGGTACATTAAACTTTACTGCGATTTGAAAAGGTAGGGTATTCACACCACAGTGGAAGTGCCAACTCATGTCACCCATCATGTCGAAACCAGCTCTATTCATCTTCTGTATTGTTGTGTAGCTCGGCGTGAAGATGTAGTGGTCAACGCCGAAACGCTTGCTTATATTCCGTAAATTCGCCTCAGCAGTGGAAGTGTAGTTGTGCGTGTAATACGTCACGAGAAGCGGATTCAGCCCGAGCTTTTCTTTGATATACCATACTTGAAAGTGACTATCCTTGCCGCCGGACACAGGAATAATGCAGTCGTAGTTTCTGCCATCCTTGCGGTATGAGTACAGTAGCTTTTTAAACTCTTCCTCACGCGCGGACCAGTCGAGTTTCTCTTTTTCATCATGTACTCGGCAGCCGCTGCATACACCCGTCGTTCCAATTGTTAAGTTGACCGCTACAATCGGGTATGTGCAGCGCGTGCAATAAGTCATTGCCGGCATATCCGGCGGCCGTAACTCCTTAGAGGTATGATCCATATCCGTGAGTATACCCCCCTCTACAGTCTCACTACAACACCAGATTGTTGTAGGTATCGTTTTGCATTAATAATGCTTTGCTCGGTAAAATGGAATATATTGGCGGCAGCGACCGCACTTGCGCCTGCGTGGAGCCCTTCTACAAAGTGTTCGAATGTGCCTACGCCACCGAGTGCGATAACCGGTACTGAAACAGCGTGTGTGACCGCATTCACGAGTCCGATGTCATACCCGTCTCCCGCACCATCGCGATCTATAGAACCAAGCAGTATCTCGCCTGCTCCGCGCTGGGCAGCTTCGACAGCCCATGCTACTGCGTGTCGTCCGGTCGCGCGTCCTCCGTTGTGCGAATACACTTCCCATCCATCAGCTGATTTCCGTACATCAATAGAGACGACAATGCATTGGCTACCGAAAACCCGCGCCGCTTCAGTAATAAAGGCCGGATTCTCGAGCGCCGCACTGTTAATACTGACTTTATCTGCGCCGCTTTTGAGGCGTACCTGGATATCGTCTATCGTACGTATCTTGCCGCCCACCGTAAGTGGCACGAAGCATTTCTTTGCTACGGCCTGTATAACTTCAATAAAATTGTGAGACGCGGCTGCACCGGTATTCTTGCCAGAGGTCGTGGAACCGATGTTTTGCATCGTTCTCTGCGAGTTGTAAATATCATCGCGTGAGATATCAAGATAGATAAGCTCGTCTGCTTTCCACTCGGTAAACCGCTCCACCTGTCCTATAGGATCGCCCGTCGATTGAAAGAAGTCGAAATGTTGGCTACGCACAAGAACGCCGTTTTTAAAAAGAAGAACTGGTATGAGGCGGGGCTTAAGCATACTTATGTTACTTCTGAAAAATTTTTAAGTATCTTGAGACCCGCTTCAGCACTCTTCTCAGGATGGAATTGTGTACCAAATATATTATCTTTTTCTATAATTGCTACGATTGGTACTCCATATTCGGCTGTGCTGGCAATAACCGAAGAATCTGTAGGCACCAAACGATAACTATGCACAAAGTAAAAATCCGGGTCCACGGGTAATCCTTGGACGATCCTCTTACCCTGTTTGATCCGTACAGAATTCCAGCCAATGTGCGGTAACGGGAGATCGTGTTCCGTGACTGGAATTTTTTCTACAAGACCGGGGATAAAAGCGAGTCCGGCACATTCGCCATTCTCAAATCCTTTATCAGATAAAAGCTGCATTCCCAAGCAAATGCCCAGGAACGGCTTTCTCTGTTGTAACACCTGTTCGTGCAGTGGCTCTATCCATCCTCCGCGTCTCAGACCGTCCATACCTTCTTTAAATGACCCAACACCGGGCAAAATAATATGACTGGCTCGCAGAAAATCATTGGGAGAGGAGATTATTTCATGCGCAATATCAAGCGAAGTGAGAGCATTAGAAACCGAGCTGAGATTACCGAGACCGTAATTGATGATAACAACTCTGGAAGTATTCATTATAAATTACCTTTCCAAGAAGCAATAAGATTGCCACGCAACGGTGTTGCACGTTTAATGTCACGCGTAGCACGCCTGCCGAGGATAGAACGATAAAATCTTGGCGCCATGCCGTTACCGGGCCGTATGGAGCGTACGTTCTCCGGCGTAAATCGCTCACCTTTCTTGATGTCCTTCACAACGAAGAGCGATTTGCGGAAGATGATGTTTGTTTTTTCATCAGCGCTTTGCTTGTAGGAGGGTTTGCCCATCGCCTGTTCAACCGTTCGCACAGACTTCACAAGAGCGGACAACTCTTTCGGTTCTAGAGAAAAGCTTGAGTCGGGGCCTCCATCCGCTCGGCGGAGTGTGAAGTGCTTCTCTATAACGCAGGCACCGAGCGCGACGGCAGCAATCGCCACATCAGTGCCGAGCGTGTGGTCAGAGAGTCCTACATGTGTGCCAAAGCGTTTTTTCATATCAGGAATGGTTGCTAAATGCATATCGACAGGACTCGCCGGATATGCGCTTATGCAGTGCAGGAGGATAATTTCTTTTGTGCCGAACTTTTTAAGTGTCTTAATAGCAAGAGATATCTCTTCAACACTCGCCATTCCTCGTGACATTATTACAGGCTTCTTTGTCTTACCGATAGCCTCTAAAAGAGGAATGTCTACTATCTCATACGATGCGACTTTGTAACACGGCACTTTTAACTTTTCCAAAAAGGCCACCGCAGTGCGATCAAATGGAGTGGAGAAACAGAGTAGACCGTGTTTCTTCGCGTGGGCGAAAAGTCTGGCATGCCACTCCCACGGAGTATGCGCTTCGTCGTAGAGGTCATAGAGCGTGCGGTGCTTGCCTTTCCAGGTCACCTGAAACGGCTTGGTATCCGAGTCTATGGTAATCGTGTCCGGCGTATAGGTTTGGAGCTTTATTGCATCAGCACCAGCATCCGCGGCAACATCTATTATCTTGAGCGCCCGCTTGATGTCGTGGTTATGATTGCCGGACATTTCAGCAACGATTAATGCTGGGTGACCTGCGCCAATGATTCGTCTGCTAATCAACACTGGTCGTGTGTTCATAGTGCGTAAGAGCGAATGTGAGAAATTTCATCAATTTTATCAGGATGTAGCGATATAAGTTGTGCCCTTCCTCGTTCTTCGTAGGTACCATCACCAGTCAAACTTTTCGTTCTTCTGTGGTATATGAAAAGTGGTTTAGGTACATAGGCGGATTTCCATCTTCCTGATGTACGAAGAATAAGGTCGTATTCAGGAAACAATAGAGTATTGTTCCACAATCCGGCTTTCTTTAAACGGTTCTTTCGATATATGACACCTATTCCGGTAGTCTCTAACAAATGCTTCACATGCACGTCTCGCTCCATACCATTATATTCTTCCTTGTAATCTGAATACGCAAAGTCGATTTCCGGATCTTTTTCAAACTCAGCGATCAGATTGGAAAGTAGTGTCGGGAGAAATTCATCGTCTGAATCCAATAGAGTGACATAGAGTCCTCGACTTTCTACAAATCCCCTGTTTGCGGCTTCAATATGCCCTCTGTTCTCTTGAAAAATTACACGTACACGCTTGTCCTTTTCGAAACACCGTGCAACTGTTTGGGTGCCATCTGTAGAACCATCGTTTATTATAATAACTTCATACTGGTCACTGGGAAAGTTCTGGTGCAAGGTGCTATCTATCGCGCGCGCAAGTGTTGCTTCGGCATTATATGCGCGAATGATAATAGAGGCCTTCATATACTTTTACTTGCATCCGTACGAGTAACCAAATAACCCCCAATAGCAAGATATGGCAGTTCCGAATCAAGAAAAGCTCTGACCGCATCGGATGGCGAACACACGATTGGTTCTTCATGCATATTGAAACTAGTATTGATTAGACTAGGATTGCCGGTACGTTTGTAGAATTCTTTAAGGATTTTATAGTAACTCGGATTTTGAGAACGACGTATGTATTGCGGTCTGGCTGTTCCGTCCACATGTACCACTCCGGGAGACATTTTCCTCATCAGTCTGGTGCAATCACAGGTTACGGTCATGAAACTCGCCGGTCTGACATACTTTTTCCATTCTCGATAACAATCACGGACATGCTCAACGAGGGTTACCGGTGCAAATGGCATAAATTCAGTACGCTTTAATTTTTTATTTAACCAATCATTTACCGATGGGTCATCAGGTCTATAGAGAACCGAACGATTGCCTAATGAACGAGGACCATTTTCCATTTTCCCATTAAAACGTGCGACGACGTGTCCATCGGCTAGCAGTCCAGCGACTACCGTTTCAATATTCTTAATTTTCTTGTACGATACGCTGCTACTTTTCAAAACACTCTCTATATTTTTATCAGAATACTCTGGCCCCCAGTATACGGTGTCAATAGCTTTCGGACGCAGAGAAGTTAATTGTGAATATGCATACAATGCGCTCCCAACTGCAAGTCCGCCATCACCCATATTCGGATACACGTAAATCTCTGCTCTTTTCGGGAGTAATGCAATTTTCTGGTTTAGTAGTACGTTAGCAAAGATCCCTCCGGCAAGACACAATTTGCTGTTTGGCGGGAGCATCGTTTTAACATATTCAAGAATTGTATCCTCTAGAACTCTTTGAGCCCCAGCCGCGACATCTTCTCTTGATTCGTTACGCAATGCTTCAGCGAGCCACGGATTATCAAAAATAGGTACATAATACCCATTCTCCATAAATCCTCGGAATGACTTACGCGCATGATCAAATCCGATCATTCTAGAGAAAAAAGACCTTAGCTTCTCTGGATTGCCATGACCAGAGAGTCCCAACACCTTGCCTTCGTGTTTGTGTGGCGTGAATCCAAGATATTTGGTAATACTGCCGTAAAAGTAACCAAGCGAATCTATAATTGACGAGTTGGCCACCTCCTTTAACTTGCCGGAGCGGCATTGATACAATCCGTTCGAAATATCACTACCCCACCCATCGGCGGTCAACACATAGCAGGTATCCCACCCGCTCGTAAAATACGCGCTTGCAGCATGCGCCATATGATGACCAACTCTGTATACTGGCGGACCGAGTGACTCTAGTTTCTTGATGTAGGTAATGTGTCGGTGGCGAATCACTTCTTCAACATGATTGAACTTCTCCCACAATATTTTTAGTTGCGCTTCCTTTCTCTTGTTGTCAATCGTTTTTGATGTGCGTATCAGTTCGGCTTGTCGTTCAAACAGAGGATTCCGGTCTTCTTCTATACGCGTCCCATCGTGAGTCGCAATTATGTCAATGTCACTCATTGTGAGACCCGCTTCCTTGAGTACCCACTCGATTGATTGTTTTGGTATTCCATACCAATTTTTTATCCTGTTTAGACGTTCCTCGGCTATGGCACAGACTATTGAGCCATTTTTGATTATTACCGCTTCAGCCGTTGAATTATAAGAAATTCCGAGAATAGTACTGTTTCCCTTCTTCATATGCCGGAATGTAATACGGATTGCTTATGTTTTTCAAGAAGAAGCGCTATCTCACTTGTAAGTGTTGGCAATGTAATTCCATACCCGAGAACTTTATCCACATTGAGCCACATTTGTTTCGGACGAATTACTCCGTCAACAGCGTTATCAATACTTTTTTCCGTTACATTCCCGCGATAGTCTTGGAACCGTGCGAGCACCCACTTTCCTATCTCTGCTTTAGATAGACGGTCTTTACTGCCGATGTGCAAAATCTTTTCTTGCATATTTTTTTCAATCATCATTTTGATAAGTGCAGCTACCGTCCAATTTGAGAGCGGATTAATGAACTGGTCGTTGAATAACGTCATATCATTGTTCGCACGAGCAGAATCAACAATCCACTCCATAAAATTCTTCCCGCGCGAACCGTCTGGATGTATCCCTATAAGATTTAGCCGGAGTATCATGCTTTTTTCATATGCCAATACCGCGATTTCTCCCTCACGTTTTGTCGTATTATAAACATTAATTGGCTCTGGCATATCCTCTTCTCTATAATTCCCTTCACGTCCAGAGAATACAGATGCTGTTGATATATATATAAGACGTGCGCCAACAGCGCGCGCGGCATCTACTACATTTTTTGTTCCCTCAACATTCACTGCTCTCGCTTCGTCAGGATTGCGCTCACAATCAGCAACGTCCGTCTTTGCCGCTGTATGAATTACCAGCTGTGGCTTGAGTGCTTCTATTTCAGCAAACACTGCGTGTGTGTCGCGTATGTCTGCACTAAGTGCAACAGTAGTACGCCCTGTAATGGACGTATGAAGAAGTGTCTGGCCGAGAAGTCCATGCGAGCCATTCACTGCTATGGTCGGCTTACTATCGGCCTCTTTTATGTCCTGTGCAGAATAAGGGGTCATACTAGTTGCCTAAGTTTTTCTCCATCCGTTCGACTATTTGAAGGAGCGACTTCCGCGACATACGCTTGGCAGTTGTATCGCTTGTGAAATGGAAGTCAGATTTGAGGGGCTTTCCTTGTGTGCGGAATTTCTCAATTCCCTTTTGTTGCTTCACTGAACCAACATTTTCTGGTAGGACCACGAAATAGTCCTGAAAATTGATTGCGTGGCGTGCTTCCTCTTTCGTAAGGAGCACTTCGTGGACTTTTTCTCCTGGACGAATGCCGATGATATTGCGCTTGGCCTTGGGCGCAAGAATATCAAAGAGATCAATCATCTTCATCGCAGGCGCTTTTGGTATGAATATCTCTCCACCCGCCATATGCTCGAGAGCAAAGAGGACAATACGGAAGGATTGTTCAAGGTCTATCCAGAAACGCGTCATACGCTCATCGGTAATATTCACAGTATGTGGTCCGGTTTTGTCTAAGGAGATAAGTTTCTCGATGATGCTCCCGCGACTGCCGATGACATTCCCGTAACGAACAACGCTGAAGCACGTTTCACCGTTAGCACTGTAGGCATTGCCCGCTATGAAAAGCTTCTCTGCACAGAGCTTGGTGGAACCATAGAGATTAACTGGCATCGCTGCCTTATCAGTCGATACTAGTACAACTTTCTGCACACGCTGATCAAGTGCTGCCTCAATAACATTTTGACTCCCTAAAATATTCGTCTTGACAGCTTCAAATGGATTATATTCAAGTGCCGGAACTTGTTTAAGCGCCGCAGCATGAATAACAATATCAACACCCTGAAAGGCGCGCTGTAACCGCGGTAAATCGCGTACATCGCCAATAAAAAAACGTACTCGTTTGTCACGTATTTCTGTCTCCATTTGGAACTGCTTCAGCTCATCACGAGAAAAAATAATCAACTTTTTAAGTTTCGAGTTGGCGAGAATATGTTTAGCAAAGTTTTTGCCAAATGAGCCGGTTCCGCCGGTAATAAGGACTGTCTTGCCCTTGAACTGTTGTGAACTCATGAAAATATTATTACACAAATATCTACTTATAGCAAGCACCTATCGTTCTTTCCATACAGAGCTACAACCGACGAAGAAAACAGGAGGTTTCCTATTTATAAAGGATTTGCGGCGCGAGAGGGAAAGGATATTGAAGAACCGGATGGGAACTTTTCTTCACCAGCACAGAGCATCCTTACCAGGGTGGCAATCTCCTTTGATGATCCCGAACTGGTACCGCTCTTGTGCGCGAGAAAATCTTGAATAGGTTGCGGCAAATCATCATTCAGTCCGCCTGGGAGAAAATGTGGAGAAATAGCATACACGCGGAGCCCTTTTTCTTTCGTTTCAGCCGACAGCACTCTCAGGAATCCTCTGAGTGCATATTTCGCAGGTATGTAGGCACCTGACGGCTGAGGTGTGCCTGGCTCAATAGCTTGCGTGGTTATGCCAATGAACGCAGCATTTTTCTGCATATGTCCTACTACCTCTTTTGCTAGAAGAAATGCTGCTCGCGCACCAGTATCCATAGCAGCATCAAATGATGCGACTGATGTAGAAAGAATTGGAACGCGTTCCAATGCTGGCGAAGCAGCATGAATACAGGCGGCCACGGGACCATGCATAGATATGATTTTCGAAATGGTCGCGCGGACCTCTTTTTCATCAGTAACATCGCATTTGTACACCGTGTCAGTGTCCGCTGAGGTACTTCTTGAAAGCGTGATGGTACGCCAGCCGGCATTCGCAAGCTCAGCAACTATAGCCGCTCCAAGGTAGCCGGTTCCTCCTGAAATAACAGCGAGTGGTTTGTGTTCCATGTTATTCAGCGCGGACTTGGACCTGCACCTGTCCGGTAGCAACAAGCTCTCCTTTCACCGATATTTGAATACCTAATTCAATACTATGCGTTGCGGGACTCGTATGAGTAACGACACCTTCAACATGAACCCGGTCCCCAATATGTACGGGCTTTTTGAATTCAAGCGATTCTTTCATAAGGAGCGCCCGCTTCCCTGGTATCTGCATGCCGACCAGGCGTGAGACCAGTCCAGCGAGAAACATCCCGTGAACTACTCTACTCCCAAAGTTTGTAGCTTGTGCGTAAGCATCATCCATATGGAGCGGATTGTGGTCTCCGGTCAGTTCAGCAAAGGCGGCCACATCGTCGGTACTAATAGTGCGTTCAAAAGACGCTTCCTCTCCGACCTCAAAAGAATCAAAAGCCCGGTCTTGTGCTTCGGTCATATAGTAATTGACTTCGCTCGCAGCATATTCTTGATATCTCCAAGTGTCTGCGCGCCTAGCACCTCGTCCATGGTAAACGATACACTGTATTCCTTTTCAACGTCTGCAATAAAAAGTAAGTAATTCATGGAGTCCCATTCGGGAATATCCTTTGCGCTGAGTGTATCGCTGATGCTCTCTGCTGCTATTTTAAAATGCTCGGTTACAAGCGCGTTGAAGTCCTTCATACGAGGGTCACCCAGTCAGGCGTTTGAAATTCTACCACGGGAGCGCGCAGCGCCCCTTTAAAGAGACGCTCCACGAACACGCGGGCGAGCTCATTTTTATCAGACGGTTCAAAGGTAATACTGATATCGCGTGCGCCCTCTTCTTGCGCCCGGAGTGCAATGGCCGAGAGAAAGGCATCTTCAATGCCCCGCCCAATAATTCGACAACTCATAAGTAGGGATTCTATGTGCCATAGTTCTTTTTCTTTGCGTGCGAGGGCAAAGGCGATGATGCCCTGATCGCCAAACTGGTCTATCGCGCGTCCATGAAAGATCGCGTAGTGTGCATTCTGCATAAACGTTCGGATTTCTTCTTCGGTAAGCGGTCGTTTCTGAATATTAAACTGATTGGTCTTCCCCGTCAGTTGTGAAAGGCGTGCGAGTGATGACGGGTCATCCTCACATACCGTTAGTTCAATACCGAGACCCTTCAAAAATTCCTCGCGGCTTCCTGCGCGTTTCTCTGCCTCCTTACGAAGCCGTTCGGTGACATACATATTTCCACGCATCTTGTCTTCATCGGTTATAGCTTCATTCTCGAAGTACGGAAGTGCGTGAAGAAACTTCACATATTTTGATGGGTCAATGGGCAAATCCGGTGTTTCCACTTCTGGCAGAAAAGTACGCATCGCTTCACGGTTGAGAGGATTATCATCCAGAAAGACCATGGAATCGAGGCCTATATTGAGTTCTTTGGCGAGTGCGCGCATATTTTCCACCTTGTCGTTCCAGTTGATGCGGTGTGCTGCAAAATGATTTTCTTTAAGAATCATATTTGGGTGCGTGCGAATGACGTCTAATGCTTCCCCAGGATTATTACTACTGTTGATAGCGAGAATAATGCCACGGTCATACAGGTCGAGCAGTGCTTGCTGGAACGCAATGAAACCTGCGCCAGGAGGCACAAGTGAGAGCGCGAGATTGTCGCGACCATCTTCACCGACGATGCCGCCCCAGAGCGTATTGTCCAAATCAAGTACGATGCATTTTTTCATGATTGTTTGAGAGCGACTGCAATCGCCATCGTAGAATTGTGCGAGATTGAGATGAGAAGAGTACGCGAGCGCGTGCCGTTAATCCAAATTTCTGGCTTCCCTGACGTATGATGGCGTACTTCAATGTCGGCTAGCATTATTGGTTTATCGCCGTAGATCTTGCGGACCGCTTCTTTGGCCGCAAAAGTACCGGCTAAATGCGGCGCCGGGTCACGATAGGAAAAACAGTAGTCCCGTTCGTGTGTACTGAAGGTGTTATGAATGAACCGGTCACCACGACGCATCTTCGGCGTCCGAAACCGCGCAATATCGGAAATATCTATTCACATTCCTTTCGGTACTGCCACACGAGACATACTACTTGAACCGGTAGAAAAATC
>ERZ1292623.1243-Hain-H51-01um-R1-1243-length-25002-cov-9_pt1 | contig 12676 bp, 11 predicted proteins | sample MGYA00564398_ERZ1292623 | MGnify/ENA primary metagenome ERZ1292623 (study PRJEB36523, sample SAMEA6512633) | groundwater metagenome | collected 2019-01-07 | study: AquaDiva: Metagenomics assemblies of 32 groundwater samples | reverse complement strand
AGTGAACAGTTAGAGCGGTTCCGGACAATCGTGACCGGAATCAATGGTGATCTGGTAATTGTCATCGCTCAAGTGGACCCAGATGCGATTGCTTCGGCACTCGGCCTGGCGGCGATTATCGAGAAGATTCAGCCTGGCTTAACCGGGCGGATCAAGATTGTCTATTGTGGTCGGACCAGTCATCCGCAGAATCGAGGCATTATCAATAGTCTCGATCTGGGTAAGACGCTCTTGCCAATCTCCGATTTCCGCTTCCAGTCGGCCTGCCCGGAGCACTTGATTCTGGTGGATTCCTCCGCGATGGATGATGGTCGCCTGCCGGAACAGTTCCGTCAGTGTCTGCCCATGATGATTATCGACCACCATCAGGCGAAACTCCCAGAGGTGAAGGAAAATCAATTCTTCTGGGTTGAGACGAACGGCGTGGGTGCTTGTTCTACGCTTATCGTGGAGCTGGGACTAGCGCTGGAGCTAAGCTTCGACCACCGAGAGAACCTGCTCTTGGCTTGCGGGATTCACTCAGACACCGGCCAGCTCGTGGATGGCCACCGGCGCGATCGTGACGCCTTCGGTCATGTGACGAAAGAGCTTACTGGCAAGCAGTTCTCTCAGCTCATCAAGTACACTCTGCCGGTTAGCTTCTATCGCAACTTCGCTTATGCTCTCGAGCATCATGAGAAGCTAGATAGCCGCTTGATTGCCAATGTGGGTCGAGTGAATATCGATGATGCCGATGATATCTCCACTATCGCCGAAGAATTGGTGCGGATGGAGGGAATCACCCTCGCTATCGTCTTCGGCATTGTGGGCAAGCAGGTACGAGTCAGCGCTCGTTCCACCAACCCCTCGCTTGATCTGGGCAATATGCTTAGAGAATACTTCGGGCAAGATAAGGCTGGCGCCAAGCTCACGCCGGATGGTCGGGGAGTGGGCGGAGCCTTGGTCGAGCTGGACCTCGGGATGTGGGCGAGTGATGGTGTGCGCGAACAGTTGGAGGCGCTCGTCTTTGCGAGAATCAAGGAAATGGTCTTCGAAGCGGATGAGAAGTGAGAAATAGTCAAATACACCGTGAAGCCGAGTCTAGCGAGACTCGGCTTTTTTATGCTATAAATTATCGGTGGATCAAGATTTGATCAAAATTAACAGTAATAATCCGGGAAAAACTGTGACGATCATGGCGGGTGTTCATGGTAATGAAACAGCTGGTTTGAAGGCGGTTAAAACAATAATTCCGGATTTAAAAATAGACAACGGTTTAGTCAATTTTGTGTTCGGTAATCCTAGGGCGATTGTGGCTGGCGTCAGGCAAATAGAGATGAATCTAAATCGGGCTTTTTGTCCAGACTCAGAATTGACAGTAGAACAGAAGCAGAGCTATGAACGAGTTCGGGCATTAGAGCTAATGAAGATTCTAGACCAAAGTGATGCCCTACTTGATTTGCACTCCAGTGCTACTTTGGGCAGTCCAGCCTTTGCTATTTGCGAAGAACACTCTTTTGATCTAGCCAGCCAGCTTCCAGTGGAAATTATTTCAAACGGTTGGGACAAGTTAGAGCCCGGTGGAACGGATTATTACCTGAATTGCCAAAACAAGGTGGCGGTTTGTCTTGAATGTGGCCATCACGAAGATCAAAAAGCTCAGGCCGTCGCAATGAGAAGCATCTCAATATTTTTAGCTCACCACGGAATAATTACAAAATCTACGGTCGAGCTAGACTTAAGGTCTAAGAAATTTGTAACAATGACTAGTCTCTATAAAACAAAAACTAACTTTAAACCGATCACTAATTTTTCCGATTTTCAAAATCTTGAAAAGGGTCAGGTTATTGGCCATGATGGTGATAAAAGCGTGCTTTGTGAGAAAGACAATCAGCTGATTGTCTTCTGCCGAGAGAGAAAATTGCCGAATGAGGAGGCGTTTCTGTTGGGAACTTTAGTGATTGACTAAAAATAGTTGTAAAAGAAAACAAAGCGCCTAACCAGCGCTTTTTTTATGTCAGAAAATTTAAATTGCTGTTTAAATTATAACACACTGTCAAGTCTTGACAAGATATGTTATAATTTGCGATAGTTCTAGCTAGTTGGGTCGCGTGACTCACATTGGCACCTTGTCAATTTAATAAATAAAGAACAAGAGAAGAGAAAAAGAAAGGGAGAAGTGAGAAATGCGAGCTCGCACATGCTTAGTAACCAGCTCAGTCTTTATGTATTTAGCCAGCTTGGGTTGTGTTCCCGGTTCAACTTTAACTTTAACCCCAGCCGTCTCACCGCCAAGTGTTCCCCAGATTTCTTTCTGGGGCGAGGAGAGAGTGAGCGTGCTAGAAACTTCGGGCGCAGATAATGCGCGAGATTATCACGATCAAGTCTCGATCTCGCCACTCGGCAATAGCCAGTATTTCACCGCGAATTATCAGCACATCATGCTGGTAGACTTGGTGAGAAATACCGCACAGACGCTCAAGCACGATTGGTCGGGGCATTATAATCCGACTGGCGTGGCTTGGTCGCCGCAGAATCAGCGACTCTACGTGGCGAATTACGGTGGCAATAATGTGCTGATTTTCCAGTTTCTGGCGGCGTCTGATGAGTTCAAGATTGTTGGTGAAATTAAGACTGATAAAAGTCCAGAAGGAATTTTCGTTTCCGAAGATGGCACCAGATTGGGCGTGGCTTACTACAACGCTGAAGAAATTCAGGTTCTAGCTTTGCCCGGCGATCAAGTGCTCTGGACGCAACATCTCGGCCTCTGCCACGGTGTCTGTATCGTGGGTGATCGAGTATATGGCACCGATCTAGGTAATCGCGAATTGCTCGAGTTCGATCTAGAAACGGGTCAGATTCTGCGCCGAGTGGGGACGGTGGGTTTGGCATCAGATAAGCTTGAGCTCATCTGGCCGACTTATATTTACCCCTTCGGCGCTGATAAGCTGATCTTGGCAGACGGTCTGCGTGGAACGATCTTCATCATTGATCGAGTCACGCTCACGCCAATCTCAATTTTTGGCGCGAACGGCCCAACGCACAAGTATCTGGCCCTGCCTTATTGTGCGATTTGGGATCCAGAGACAGAAGAAATGATCATTGGCTCAGAAGCACAAGACCGAATCTTGGTCTTGAAGCAGAAAGCTGATAACTGGCTGGTGAGCAAATCGTTGAATCGCCATCCTCAGCAATACGACGCTCTGCGGAAAGAAGTTGATGAGATGACGACTGAAGAGTTGCCGGTGGTCAATAGCACCAACTGGCAATGGCCATTCTGCAAGACTTGTGGGAAGGCTAGACTTTTCGGCCAGGAATTCTATCCTGGTTTCCGCTCACTCACGCCAGTCACTGACGACTGGTCTGGTCAGATTTTCTTGGCCGGACCGCAGGCTGGTCTCTACGCTAGCGATTTCCTGATTACCACGCTGGCGGAGTCGCCGAGCGGTGGTTATCTCTTCGTTGGTTCCCGGCAAGATTTGGCCACCTACTTCCGCGAGGTTGAGGGTGTGCCTTATTATCTACCAGTTCCGGTCGAGCGTGGTTCGTGGATCTGGAGTAATGAGATTCACGGACCGACGACTAGCGGGCTCACCACAGCGATGTTCGCGATGCTTGAGCGACAGTCCGGTCTCAATCTCGAAGAGTCATTTCTCACTCTTATTACCGAGAATTTTGGTTCTACTGCCGGGAAAACTTTCTGGCAGAAGTATCAGAGCCTCGGCCCAACTTCTTCTCGATCTCAAGTTGAGAGTATCGCCAGTGATTATTATCAAGCTATGCTTGGTACGATTAACTTGCGTTTGACGGAACATGCGCTGGTCGCCATGCTCACTGGCACCAGTGCTCCCAATTTAGAGTAAAATCTAAATCGTCTTGTCCTCACCAACCGCCATCCTGATGCACTGCATCAGGATGGCGGTTTTTATTTTGATGTGATATAATCGGGACAAATAATATACGGAGATAGTATGGCCACAAAGACTCTTGTTTTAACCGGAAAAGACTTGAAAATAGCTGAGATTTCCAGCTTAGTTAATGACCACAATATTGTTGTAGAAATCTCTCCAGAAGCACTAGAAAACGTCAAGAAATCTAACCTATTTATTGAGCAAAGGAAGAAGGACGGCATTGTTTATGGTCTAAATACCGGTTTTGGCCCAATGGCTTCTTATTTGATTAGTGATACAGAAATCATTAATCTACAATACAATTTAATAAGAAGTCATGCGGTTGGTATGGGTGATCCAATCAGCCAAACTTACTCACTTGCGGCTATGCTCGTTCGCCTTAACACACTAGTCAGAGGTAATTCTGGTGTTTCTCTAGAATTAGTAAACAAGCTACTATTTTTCATCAATCAGCGTATTGTCCCGGTCATCTATGAACACGGAGCGGTGGGTACTAGTGGTGATTTGGTCCAATTGGCGCATATTGCTCTTGCTTTAATCGGCGAAGGCGAAGTTTTTTACGAAGGAGTTAGAAAACCAACCGCCGAAGTATTTAAGAAGCTCAAAATAGAACCACATGAGTTGAGAATCAAAGAGGGGTTGGCACTAATTAATGGTACTTCGGTAATGAGTTCTATTGCCGCCTTAATCTGTGTTGACGCAACCAATATCTTAAATGCAGAAATAAAATTAGGAGCGTTGTCTCTAGAACTTGTCCACGCCTTTAGAGACAGTATCGCGGAAGAGTTACATAAATTGCGACCACACCCGGGCCAAATGTACGTGGCCGAACAATTACGCTTGATTCTCGATTCCTCAAAATTGATGCAGGATCGGGAAATGTTTACTCCGGAACGCGACGCCACCAATCCAGTCAATAAAATTTCTGAAATGGTTCAGGAGGTTTACTCTATTCGCTGTCTAGCTCAAATACTTGGTCCCATTTGTGAATCAATTGAAAAAGCCAAAGATATTGTGGAAATAGAAATAAATTCTACTACCGATAATCCGATTGTGGACTGGCGGGGAGAGAAATTTCTCCATGGCGGTAACTTTCATGGCGATTATGTTGCCTATGCAGTAGACCAGCTCAAGATGACCATGGTTAAACTCAGTATTCTTTCTGAAAGACGCATAAACTTCTTCCTGAATGCTAATGTTAATAAGTCTTTCCCACCGTTTCTTAACTTAAAGCAACCGGGTTTAACCCTAGGTCTTCAGGGCCTACAATTTGTGGCCACCTCAACCACCGCCCAGAATCAAACTCTGGCCTTCCCACAGTATGTCCATTCGATTTCCACAAATGGCGACAATCAAGATGTGGTGAGTATGGGAACTGATGCGGCATTATTATGTTCCAAGGTTATAGAGAATAATTACATCGTCCAAGCAATTGAATTAATCACCTTAGCGCAAGCTGTAGATTTCTTGGGTTGCCGAGATCAACTTTCCGGTGTGACCAGTAAAATGTTTGACAGTATCAGAGTGGTTTTTCCGAAGATTATAGAGGATAGGATTATTATGACGGAGTTACAGAACTCTGTTCGATTTCTTAAATCTGGCTTGCATTAGATCATGAGTATACAGCAACCAGTATTTTCCAAAACACGTTCAGAGGTGCCACCCGATGCTCGAGTAATTGACTTTGTTGAGGGTGGTCTTCGTGAACTATTCTTTATACAAAATCCGCAATTCAAAAAGGAAATGCCGACCGCCGCCGAGCCACTTAAGGAATTCTTGTCTACACAGAAAAATGAAGGAGTCTGGATTTATTTACCCTGGAACAATGAGGCAATCCACTGTTTGCCAGAAGAGTTATATTACAAACTAAGAACAGCGCGCAACAGGAACATAATTAATGACACAGAGCAGACCAATTATAGGAACCTGTCTGTGGGCATTGCTGGTTTATCGGTTGGTTCAGCGATTCTTTCGGCACTTGTTGTAAGTGGTGGTCCTAAAAGATTGAAAATTGCAGATTTTGATACGATTGAGATTTCTAACCTTAATCGTATTCACGCTAAAATAACTGATCTTGGGGCCAATAAAGCTGAAGTGGCCGCAAGGAATGTTTGGGGATTAGACCCTTTTGCTGAATTGTCTGTTTGGAGTTCTGGTGTTAGCAAAGAGAACATTGAAGATTTTATCACTGGGTCACCGAAGTTGGATATATTTATTGACGAAATGGACAGTATTGATCTCAAGATTATATCGCGTCTGGTTTGCAAGAAACTGAAGGTCCCGGTCTTGATGGCGACCGACAATGGCGACGGAATCATTCTAGATGTAGAAAGATTTGATCTTGAACCAGACAGAAAAATCTTTCATGGTTTGGTACAAAACGAGATTGACGAGAATTCTCCATCAGATTTTGCTAACCTAGATTTTAAAAAGTGGCTAAAATTGGCAACGATGATTGTTCACCCAGATTTTTTAACAGAAAAAATGATTGACTCTATTCCGCAAATTGGCAAGGTTATTTCAGCCATTCCTCAATTAGGCACAAGTGCTTCAGTCGCTGGGGCAGCAACCTCTTTTGTTGTGAGAAGGATCGCCAATAAGCAAGACATGCCCTCTGGTAGGTACACTCTAAATTTCGAGGAGGCCTTTATTCCAGGATATAAAAGCCCAGACTCAATCAAGAACAGAGAAGAAAAAAAGAAAAAATTCATGGAGATTTTTAAGTAAAATATCATGAAATTACAGTCCAGCAAGTTTGCCATCGACTTTAAGAAAATTAAGAATATTAAGGCTTATAGGAGTTTTTTATTAAGCCACAAGGTAAAACTCAAGTCTCTTAAGTCAGTTAGAGATATGGCCCTATTGCCAATCACCGATAAAAGCAACTACATTAACAAATTTAAGCCGGAAGACTTGTTGTTTAAGGGTAAGGTTCCACCGATGATTTCCGCCAGTTCTGGTTCCTCTGGTCGGCCCAACTTCTGGTTTCGTGGTGATGAACAGGAAGAGGTTGGTGGGGAAATACACCGGATTATTTTAGATAAGATTTTTAATATCGAGAAAAAAGATAGTACCCTGGTTGTTATTTGTTTTTCTATGGGTGTCTGGATCGCTGGCAGCTATACACTCAGTAGTTTCCGTCACGTGGCCCGGAAGGGTTACAATTTAAGTGTTATTTCACCTGGCATCGACAGGGAAGATACACTGAATATTCTAAAGAACCTAGCGCCAAGATTTAAAAATTTGATTCTAGCCGGTTATCCGCCGTTCATTATGGACGTTATTAATGACGCGTCTAAGAAGGGCATCAAGCTAGTAAATAAGAAGGTTAAGATAATTACGTCCGGTGACAAGTTCTCTGAGGAGTGGCGTTCGGATCTTCTGAGCATGCTTAACATGAAAGACGCCGACACCCCTCTTGTTAGTATTTATGGCTCTGCAGACGCGGGAATATTGGGACACGAGACACCCCTGTCTATTTTTTTAAGAAAAGAGGCATCGAAGAACGGGGCGCTACGTCGAGAACTGTTTGGCGATTTCGCTGGGCCGATTCCGGCTGTGGTGCAGTATTATCCTTCGGAGGTTAATTTTGAGGCCGTTTCCAATGAATTAATTTTGACTACCAAAACAGCTATGCCACTTATGCGATACAACATCCACGATACCGGAAAAATCTTAAACCATGCCGAAATAAAAAACATTTTAGAGAAGCATGGCTTGACAAAGAGGGCGATCGGATTTGGCTTAAATGATTGGAAATTGCCACTCTTGGTCTTGAGTGGCAGAACCGATGTTGCTGTCACTTTTTATGCATTAAACATCTACCCAGAAAATATCAAATCCTCAATCGAAGACCCAAGAATAACTAAACTTCTCACAGGAAACTATAGCGCCTTCAATAGAACGTCAGATAAAAGTAAGACTGAGAAGTTGTATATAAAACTAGAATTAGCTGACTCGAAGATAAATCGCAAAAAGATTCACCGATTGGTGACGAATGTTTTGGTCGAGAAGTTAAGCGAGTTTAACATCGAATACAGAAAATTGCGTTCAGCCATAGGCAAAAAGGCTTTGCCAGTCGTTATTTTCACGAATCCCGACGACAATGGCCTAAACAACACTAACGAGAGAAAGCTTTTGTCCCTGAATGGGAAGAAGCCGAGGGTTATTTTAGTGAAATCTGGGCTGTGAGTAAAAAAACTTTTTACCTAATTCCTGGTCTAGGAGAAAAAGGGACCGAATTGGGGTATAAGAACTTGTCAGTAGCGGCAAAACTTTTCGGTTTTAGGGTCGTTATAATTAAACCAGATTGGCGAGTTCCGCTGATGTCTGACCTCATCAGACGAAGTCTGAGAAAAATCGATGCGAATGTAAAGAAAAACAAACCGGATCATGTCACTATTTTTGGTTTCTCTTTCGGAGCCTTTATCGCTGTGGTTATTGCCAGCAAACGAAAACTCTTGCCCATCGATCTCATTCTGTGTTCCTTGTCACCCTATTTCAATGAGGACATAGAGTACTTACCAGAAAATTGGAAAAAGGAATTAGGAGATGATGGAATTAAAGATTTTTCTCGTTACACATTTCCCAAAAATTTGAAGGCAAGAACTCTGATTTTTGTTGGTGAAAAAGAGCACAAGATTGTCCGAGATCGAGCAACGAGGGCTTACGAGGCAATTAAAGGCAGAAAGAGCCTGCTGGTAGTACCCAATGCTAGGCATGACATTTCGAAGAATGATTACGCTAAAGTGGTAGTAAAAGCCGTATTTTAATGTTAGGGTATTCGTAAATAATGATCAAGAAACAAAGTAAAAATATAGAAACCGTCTACGCTATCTTGAAAGACGAAATTCGTGGCGACATCAAGTCAGCCATTAAGAAGATGGCCGGTGATTATTCAATGACCTGGATGTATCAGACTAAAAAGGGTGAGTTGTTTCCCGCGACTGGCAAGGACATCAAGACTCAAATGAAAGAAGCGTACCCAATTAAGGGTAGGGAGTATAACATTAAAAATATTGCTGAGGGTAAAAATGTAGTGATAGTAGAGTTGATAGAAAGTTACCCGGATCCAAAAACAAAAAAAGTTTACCGAACACCGCTCGTTCTAGTTCTAGAAATGCGTGACGGGAAAATTAAGACAGGGAGACACTACTGTGATCCAAAAATCTCTTATCTGAACTTGTCCGAGAAGAAAATTAGAACCGCTTTTAAATAAAAACATCGCCAACCTGGATTACCAGTCTGGCGATGTTCGGGTTCAAGCAAGATTCACGCAACGTTCCGTTGATTTTTTGGATCAACTGGAGCCAGAGAAGGCTTGCCGGTATAGATATACCAGAGCTCGGTCGAAAGGATGCTCGAGGCCAAGAAAACCTGACTGAAAGATGCCCATAAGCAAAACAGTCTGGCAAATTGGCACTTGATGTTTCCCCTCCTGTTTTCTTCCAAGACGGAGGTTGCACGGCCTTCTGATACCGCCTGACATAGGAGTGCCGCTGATTGGCGGAGCTCCTCTGTGAGCGTCCAAAGATTATCAAAACCTTTTTCGATAACCGACAGGACACCGCGGAAGCCTTCAGGCTTGATGTGCTGGGAGACAAGGGACCACGCCTCTTGCGTAATCATTCCCTTATCGACCAGTCTTTCTCCCAACTCCACAAGATTTGCGGCGTGGAGAGTCGGCAGATCAACGAATTCAAGATCTGTCATCTTCTTTCGTAACTCCCCACAACGCATTTTAGCGCTTTGGAGTTCGTTAGACGAAGCCTGCAATTCCATAAAAAATGGATCGAGTGTGCCGATTCTTCCATCCAACTCGGCCAGCAAAAGATCCTCAATGGCCACATTGGCCATTTGTAACCTGGCATAAGCCAAGCTTAGATCTTTTGACAGCCTTGTTGATTCTGGAAGATACTTGTTACAAGGTTGATGATTCATACCACCCATTTGTTTCACCTCCTTTCCGAGGTTCAATGGTTATAAAGACCAATTTGACCAACTGCGCTATATGATATGCCTAATATTTAAGCTGTCAAGACGGAGCTAGATATATAGATTTACATTTGCTAAAATTAGTCCCGTGGACCCTGTAATAAAACAAATCATAGATGCTGCCATTTGGGCCCCCTCCGGAGACAATTCTCAGCCGTGGAGATTCCAGATTATCGGAGACAAGCTACAGATCTTTAATATACCGAACCGAGACAATCCTATATTAAACTTCCAACAAAGTGGTTCTTATATTGCCCACGGCGCCCTTATCGAAAACCTCGATCTTTTAACAAAAGCTCGTGGTTACGATTCAACAATAATTCTTTTCCCAGACAAAACAAACCCCGATCTAATAGCAGAAATCACTTTGGCTAGAAATGAGTCGGACCAAGCCTCAGATAATCTCGAACAATACATAAACAAGAGACACACCAATCGTAAACCTTATCAAACCGGACCACTCGATAATATTGCCGTTGAAGCATTGAAACGAGTTATGGGTCAGGAATATGGTCAGCTTGTTGTGGTCACCGAGAGAGAAAAGATAAACCAGTTGGCACCGCTCCTTAGTCAAGTGGAAAGGATTGCTCTTGAAAACAAGGACCTCCACCGTTCTTTTTTTAGAAGTATATTTTGGGATAAAGTTAAAAATCAAAGAGGGGAACCGGGCCTATTTATAAAGACTCTAGAGTTGCCGCCACCCGCTAGGCTACTCTTTAAGTTATTAAAATTCTGGTCGGCAACTTGTTTTGCCAATTTTTTTGGCTTCTCACGTTTGGCGAGCAAGGGTAATGCTAAACTTTACGCTCAATCTGGTGCCTATATTGCAATTATACCTAAACAAGACGATCCAGTGGGTTTTGTAAATGCTGGGCGCCTGATGCAGAGAACTTGGTTGACAGCGACATCTTTAGGGCTCAGCGTCCAACCTGTAACTGGTATTTTATTCATGGCTAGGCGCTTCCTTTCTGGAGATACGGGTAACTTTACACAAAAACACATAGATTTGGCCCTATCTGCTTACCGAAAAATAACATTGACAATTGATGTTTCTAACAAAAATCCCATCGCCATGCTTCTCCGTGTCGGATACGGTAAGGTGGCGACAGCTAGATCGGCGAGGATGGGGCCAACGGTTCAACTTGGAGAGTTCTAACAAAATTGGTAAGATTTAACTAATGGGAACTTTTTCTAACCTTGATCTTTTGTCGGTCGGTATTGTTACGGCCGGGATTGCCGTACTGGGTTTCAGTGTGTTCTTCAGTAATCGTCACAGCATCACCAATCTAACCTTCTTGAAGTTCGCCGTCCTCACTGTCTGTTATAGTGTTGCCAACTATTTACAACATGTAATAGCTTCACAAGATATTGCGTTATGGACTTTAAGGCTCACAATATTTTTTGCTGTCTGGCATGCGTACTATTTCTTTAAGTTATTTTATGTTTTTCCAAAAGACGAGCTTGCGTTGCCTAAAGTTTTTAAGCTCTTATTAATTCCCTGGGTCTTAGTAACGTCAGTCGTGAGTCTTACGCCCCTGGTCTTTTCGAGTATCTCCGTAATTTCTAGTGGTAGTATCTCTCAAATTAAAAATGGTCCAGCCGTTGCCATTTTTGGAGTCACAGTAGTTTTTCTTGTTATCTCTGGGGTTATATTTTTACTAAAGAAAATGTTCCGGGCTGAATCACGAGAGAAAAGGCAATATTTGTATATTTCATTCGGTGCATTCGTCACATTTTCTCTAATAATTGTATTCAATCTAGTTTTACCAATCATCTTCAGTGATTCCAGATTCGTTCCACTTGCCGCACTATTTTTCTTTCCCTTTGTCTTTTTCACCTCCTACGCCATCATTAAACATGGTTTATTAAACATTAAAGTCGTCGCCACCGAAATCCTGACCTTCATTCTTGCGGTCGTCACTTTCTTGGAAATAATTTTTTCGGAGGACCTGGCGCAAATCATCTTCCGCAGCAGTGTCTTTACGTTGGTATTAATCTTCGGAATATTTTTGATCAAAAGTGTCCGTCGCGAGATTGAACAAAGGCAGAAAATCGAAATCCTGGCGGGGGAGTTGGGGGTGGCGAATTCCAAACTTCGTGAACTAGATAAACAGAAAACGGAGTTCCTCTCCATTGCTTCTCACCAGTTGCGGGCGCCACTAACGGCGATTAAGGGTTATTCGTCGATGCTCTTGGAGAATTCCTTCGGTGATATCAGTGAGAAGGTGCGCGGTGCGGTGGATGTGATCTTTCAGTCCAGTCAGAAGCTGGTCACGGTGATTGAAGATTTCTTGAATATCACACGCATCGAGCTTGGTCGGATGAAGTATGAATTGGCAGAAATTGATCTGCGGAAACTGGTCGAGACGGCGGTGAAAGAACTGCAGAATCAGATCAAGGCGCGCGGTTTGGCGCTCAAGGTCGAGATTCCGGAGGGAGTTGACTTCAAGGTGACGGCTGACTCAGGTAAGATTGCGCAAGTAATTGGCAACTTGATTGATAATGCGACGAAATATACCAAGCAAGGTGGAATCACTATCTCGCTCTCACGGCCACTCGGCGCCGGCAAGGTTCGTCTCGCCATCGCCGACACGGGTGTAGGCATGACGCCCGGTGCGCACGCCCAACTCTTCCAGAAGTTTACGCGGGCGAAGGATGCTGGTAAAGTTAATATCATCGGCACTGGACTAGGTTTATACGTCGCCAAGCAGATTATCGAAGGCCATCATGGAAAAATTTGGGCTGAGTCAGCTGGACCGGGACAGGGAAGCACATTCTATGTGGAACTCTAA
>ERZ1292623.3814-Hain-H51-01um-R1-3814-length-12680-cov-7_pt1 | contig 12680 bp, 11 predicted proteins | sample MGYA00564398_ERZ1292623 | MGnify/ENA primary metagenome ERZ1292623 (study PRJEB36523, sample SAMEA6512633) | groundwater metagenome | collected 2019-01-07 | study: AquaDiva: Metagenomics assemblies of 32 groundwater samples | reverse complement strand
GAGACGGCGGATAGTCTCAAATATATAGGTTAACCAATAAGTCCAGTGAAGCGGCAGATCATGGGCAGGCAAATAGTTGATTGACCGGCCCCCAAAACCGGTTTTAAATAAAGTCACGCCGGCAAAACGATGATGAGGATTATTTCCACTGGCTATCCCCCAAAAATTGTAACGTTTAAAACCACGGCGCCTGGCTTCTTTAATTACGGCCCACTGCAAGGCATAAGAAGCCGGAATATCCCGGAATTGGTCGGCCGAGCCAGAGTAATGATAAACCGCTTCGGGGCCGTAAAAAATAATAAAAGCAATGGCTAAAACCTGCTGTTTATAGATTACTTTAAATAGTTGAATTTGATTGTCTGGCAAAAAAGCCTGAAATTGAGCCTCGAGGTAGGCAAGAGAAAAAGGAACAAAATGATGTCTCTTGGCAACCGCCAGCTGCAAATGGTAAAGGGCCTGAACGTCTTTAATGTCCTTTGAGGAGACGACTTTTAGCCCCAGAGACAAAGATTTTTTAATACTATAGCGGGTATTTTTCCTCATGGCGGCAAGCAATTGCTCTTCGGATGGTTCCAGATCTAAAACCCAAGTAGATTCGGCATGAAGATGCATGGGCGACTTAATTAAATTTAATTTAGGAACTGAAGTAATGTTCGGTCTAATTCTGATAAAGACTGCCTGTTCTTTCACACCTAAAGACTTTAAATAACTAAAAACATAATCAATTTCAGCTTGACTCTGCCAATTAAGAATCGGGCCGCCGGGAATTTCCAAATAAGTCGCCCGCTTGGCGCGAATTTTGATCGCTAAAATTAAGCCAACTAGTTTATTTGTCTCAAAAATACCCAGGCGAAAAATCTTATGGCCAAGCTGGAGATGAAATTCGCCCCAATTCCAGGACTGAAGGAAAGTGCATTGCTCTGACTTCTGTAAATAACTTTCCCAATCAGCTTTACTGGTAATTGGTTTTAAATTAAGCATGGGATTTAATGAAGTCAACGACTCTTTGGACGTCGCTTAAATTCATCCGCGGGTGAGTCGGCAAATTAATAATTTTATTTTCATACCAATTCCCCAGCCACAAATGCTCTAATTTAGCCAGTTTAATTAATTGAATTGGATCTTTAACGATTAAAGGAAAACGCAGGTAAGTTGCTTCCGGGTGAAAGGGCTGGTTAAAAGCCTGGCAATAAAGCCGGGCAATCTGGCGGCGGTGACGATTAAAACTATCCAGCCTCTGCCACTGATGCAAGGCCAGACCGGCCAAAGCATTGGGAAGCTGTTCAGGAACTAACTGGTTTAAAGGCAAGGCAATTAAGTTTAATTTCCGGCACAGATGAATTAAATATTTGCCGAAATAATAGTAAGCCGGCACCGCTAGGGAAAAAATTAAAGGGTGTAATAATTGCTTAAAAATCCAAAAATATCCGGGCAAAGGCATATTTAATTGAACTGACTCCCGGGTTAAAAGAGCGCCGCCGAAAATCGAAGAGATGATTTTATCCCGGCCAAAACTCAAAACCGTGATCTCGCCAAAGCTACCGACTTTTTTACCTTTGAAAGTGGCGCCTAAGCTGTGGGCCAAATCTTCGATCAAGATTAACTGATGTTTTTTGCATAAACTGGCAATAAAAGCCATGTCATCGGGAATGCCGAAAAGATGCTGAATAATTAAAACTTTAGTCTGGGAAGTAATTTTGGCTTTGATTTGGCCCAATTCATAACCAATTGGTTTTAAACCGGCCTTAATAATCGCCTGAGGTACTACCTGACAAGTGAAACTGGGGTATAGAACCTCAGCTGAAGATAAATTTAATGATTTTAAGCCCAGGTAAAGCGCAGTCCTGGCTGAGTTTGTCAAATAAACATGGGGAAAATTAAAATAAGTTTTAATTTTAGCGGTCAAACGGCCGGTAAATTGGCCGGTTTGCCAAAGCCAGGGTTGCAGCAATAATTTTAATGCCAGCAAGACATCAGTAAATTGAGCGTTGGGTGAGATGCCGATCAGGATTGGTTTGAGCATAAAACTTTAATAAATTTGGCAGAAAAACGACCTTCAATTAATAATAAATGATTCTTAGTTAAAATTAGGGTCAATTTTTGAAGCAGATCGGCTTCAGAACCGGTCTTGACCTGGAAATATGGGGCAATCTCCGGTTTGGTAACAAAAATTTGGTCAAAAACAGGTTTCGCCTGAGTAGCCAGCTGGCGATGAATTTTGGCTGACTGACTGCCTAATTCAATAATCCCCGGGGTAATCAAGATTTTGGTTTTAAAAGGCAAATCAGAAACATATTTTATAGCCTGGTTAAAACCGGCAGGATTGGAGTTATAACTGTCATTGATAATGGTTGCTTGATTTAGCCCTTTAGTCAAAGTGAGTGCAGATTTTAATTGAGGGAGATGAGTTAAGTCAAATTTTTTAATTCCCAAATATTGCGCCACAATAATAGCGGCACTAAGATTTAATTGCTGGCCTTGGCCAAGCAAATTTATCTTTTGTTTGGCATAACCATAAAACTTGGTTGGGGCCTGGCTGATGGCGAGTTTTTTAGTAAATTGGTTAACGCCGTTAACGACCGCCAGGCCGTTTTTGGGTAAAGCTAAGAGTAATTCTGATTTGGCTTTAATAATATTTTCCTGGCTGCCAAAAAGACCCAAATGCTGCTCATTAATTCCGGTTAAAATACCAATTTTTGGCTTAACCAGGCGGCAGATGGCGGCAATCTCGCCGAGCCTATAAGCGCCCATTTCAACCACAAAATATTGATGGGTTGAATTTAAAGATTTAAGAATTGTAAGAGCAACACCAATGGTAGTATTGGAATTTAATGGAGTTTTAAGGACAGGATACTTTGAGGCTAAGATATGACTCAATATTTCTTTGGTGCTAGTTTTGCCATAACTGCCGGTAATACCGATAACAGTCAATTTTTTATAAAATAAAAGCTTAATTTTGGCGGCCAAAATAATCAGGTCGTAAAGCAAACCGGTTAGGGGAGCTAAAAATAAAACCGCTAAGCTGACAGTTAAAGGCAGCAATAAATAGGCCAGCAAAGGGTGAAATAAAAAAGAGAAATAAAAAGATAGATAAAATAAAATTAAAATTTTAAAGGTTAGGCGGGGGCGGAAAAGTTGAAGCGAGGGCAATAAGTATTGATTTCGGGCAGAAGTGGCTAACATGGCCCGGAACCGGTCCCAGCGGTATTCTTTCAGCTGCCAAAAATACAAGCAGCGGCTGATTGCCTGCAGCAATAATAAAAAATAAATTATTTTGAACCAATAAACCATAAGATTTTTTCCTTAAGCGGCTTAATGTGAGTAAACGGCAAGCCGTGTTGAGCGTCACTGATAACGAAAAAGCGCGAATGGTTAATCAATTCATGGATTAACCGGCCGTCTTTAAGCGGGGTGTAGCGGTCGAACTTTCCCCAGATAATCAGCGTCGGCGCCTTAACTTTAACCATATTTTTTTGTTGGTCTTCAGTTAAAATTATGGCCATGGTCTGCCTCATTTTTGGATTAGCGCGGTAATAATCAGTCGCGAGGAGTAAACGGTAAAGCAAAGATTTGGCTTTTTCCCGCAGGTAACCACGAAGCAATTTAGCCAGCGGGGTGATTATTTTCCGTTTCCAGCTTGGACGCCTAATTCCGGCGCTAGCAATAAGAATTAATTTTTTCACCCGCTCCGGATGGTTAGCGGCAAAATTAATGGCAATCTGGCCGCCAAAAGAATGGCCGGCAAGAAAAAACGGCGGTAATGTTTTGGTTTTCTGATAAAGCCAATCGGAAAAGTCAGCAATATTTCTGACTTTATCTTGGGGCAAACCAGGTAAAATTACAAATAAACCGGTAGATTTGAGTTTTTTAACCAATGGTTTCCAGCGGGACAAATCACTGCCCCAACCGTGAAGAATAACCAATGTCTCTGCCATCAACGATTAATTAATTTAATAATCGTACGGGCTAATTTGGCAGAATCGTGGCGCAACAAACTGCGTTTTAAGCTGTCGCTGGTTGGTTTTTGATAAGGAGTGTTGGCCAGCAATGGTTGGCGGATTACCCGGCTGTCTTCTCCCAAATTATCTTCCACCGAATATTCAGTTTGAGTTTTGTAGGCTTGTAAAATTACCGGCGGAATCGGTTGATTATTCACAATAATACTGTCAATCTTACGGCCGCTGTATTTTTCCAGCTCTTTAATATGGTCCAGGGCGGTAAAATAATTAGTTTGGCTATTTAAAGTCATCAGGTTAACAATGTAAACTAATTTGGCTTGGGAACGTTGAAGCGCTGACCGCGACCCCTTGACAACTAAACTGGCAATCAAACTGTTAAACAAATCGCCCGGGGCAAAAATAACCAGTTCAGCGGTTTCGATGGCAACTTTTGCCTGAGGATTAATCAAGGCTTGAGGCAAAGTGTAAAGCTTGACAATCCGTTCATTTTTTTTCAGGCGGTGGACTTCGATTTTGTGTTCGGAAATAATGGTTTGGCCATCAGAATACTCGGCAGCCAGTTTGACCATCTGCCGGGAAATAGGCAGAATCGTGCCTTTAAGGCGGAAAAGTTTGGAAATTTGTTCAACAGCGGCCGGTTCACTGCCTAAAATGTCTTCCAAGGCAGTTAAAAATAAGTTACCCAGGCTGTGGCCCTTAATCCCTTTGCCTTTTTCAAACCGGTAAGTAAAAAGTTTTTGGAATAAGCCGTTTTCTTTTGCCAAGGCCGCCAAGCACTGGCGGATATCGCCAACCGGTAAAAATCCAAATTCATCCCGCAGGCGGCCGGTTGACCCACCATCGTCAGTGACCGGCACAATGGCGGTTAAATCGACCGGGTAATTTTTTAAACCGGAAAGCAAGACAAAACTGCCGGTGCCGCCGCCAATGACCACAATTTTAGGCAATGATTTTTGATTCATAGGTATATTTTAGCACCTAGGGCTTGCAAACGGCCGATAAAGTTCTCGTAGCCGCGGTTAAGATGCTCTACGCCGGTCAAAGTAGTTTTACTCTTGGCGCATAAACCGGCCAAAACCAAGGTGGCGCCGGCACGAATATCAGGAATAACTAAATTTTTACCCTGAAGTTTAACTGGACCGGTGACTTTAAGGGTGTTTGAGGTTCGACTAATTTTTGCGCCCATGGCTTGTAGCATGGGTACAAATTGAAACCGGTTAGGAAAAATAGTTTCTGTGACCTGAGATTTACCCTGAAACTGAGTCGCGAGAACTGACCATAAAGGCTGCCAATCAGTCATGAAGCCCGGGTGAGGCGCAGTCTGAACATTGGTTGGCTGGAGCGGCTGACGATAGTAAAATCGAATACCCTCGCTTAGAACTTCAAAACCAGCGTTAATTTCGGTTAATTTGGCTAAAAAAGCGATTAAATCCTGTTCCCGGGCGTGCTGGACCAGAATATCCCCTTGAGTAATCAAGGCGGCAATGGCATAAGAGACGGCTTCGTTGCGGTCCGGCATTACCGAATAACTGACTGGGCCTAATTCTTTGACACCGTTAATAATAATGGTCCGGGGCGCTTGCCTGGTTATTTTGGCACCCATTTGAGTTAAAAAAGCAATTAAGTCATCGACTTCCGGTTCCAAAGCGCAATTTTTAAGGATGGTTTTCCCTCGGGCCAAGACAGCGGCCATAATTAAAGTTTCTGTGCCGGTGTGGGTAGGCTCGGGAAAAGTATAATTTCCGCCTTTTAAAACAGGACAAGTGGCGTAAATTAATTGGTTTTTGAGCTTAATTTTGGCGCCTAAGGCCTGCAGTCCGGCAAAGTGCCAGTTTAAGCGGCGCTCCCCGATTTGGTCGCCGCCGGGCAAAGGCACTATAGCCTGATGAAACCGGGCTAAAAGCGGGGCTAAAAATAAACTGGAAGCCCTTGAGGCCTGGCCAAGGCTTTGAGGCACAGTAAAAGAATTAAGCTGATCTGCCTGAAGCTTAAAATGGCTTTTGTCAGCCTTAACTTGGCCGCCGAGCTGAATAATTATCTCTTTGACTAAATCAACGTCGGCAATGCGGCAAACATTGGTTAAGTTAACTTCCCTGGGGCTCAACAGCGAGGCAATCATCAGTTTAAAAGAGGAGTTTTTGGCGCCGCTCAAGCTAACGGTGCCGCTTAACTGCTGGCCGCCCTGAATAGTAATTTCAGCCATAAATAATTATTTCCGGTTCTAAGGTCAAATTAAGCTTAGCTTGAGCTTTTTTTTGCACTAATTTAATTAATTGAACCACATCGGCTGCTTTAGCCCCGCCTAAATTAACAATAAAATTGGCGTGGCGGAGAGAAATTTGGGCTTGGCCAAGCTGCCTGCCTTTAAGATGCAGCTGCTGGTCAATAATAGCGCCGCTAGACTGGCCACGGGGGTTTTTAAAGATACAGCCGCTAGATTGCTGGGGTTGATGAGCTTTCTTTAATTGAATCGTTTTAACTAAACGCAAGGCGTGTTCAGGATCACCAGGCTGCAACTGAATTGTGACCGTCAGAATTACCCCTTGATACCGGGTTACTTTAACGACAAATTCCGACCAAAGATGGCCGACACCATGCATGGCCACCGCGGTAGCGCCGCCAACAGTCGCCGGAATGCCGCTAAAAGCTTCCAAACCGGTTAAACCATGATTAATCAGATAAAGAATAGCTTTTGGTAAAAAAACACCGCTATCCAGTTCGACCTGATGATGGAGCAAAAGTTTAATTTTGGCAGTAGAATTTTTAATCACTAAACCTTTTAACCCTTGGTCAGGAATTAAAATATTACTGCCCTTGCCTAAGATGGTAACCGGCCAATGATTGATTTTAGCTAGTTTGACGGCTAATTTTAAATCACTAATGGTTTTAGCTTCGCAAAAATGCTCGGCCGGGCCGCCGATTTTAAAAGTGGTAAAAGGAGCTAAGATTTGATTTTGGATAATGTCCATAGAATCTCCTTGTGCCAAAGCCAGTTATTGCCGGCGCCAAGGGTAATTAAGATATCGCCGGAACGGCAATAGTGTTTGATAAAGGCTAAAGTAGCGGCTTTACCAGGGCAATAATAAACTTGGCGGTGGTGTTTAGCAACCGAGTTGCTAAAACTTTTACTGGTTAAGCCTAAGTTGTCTTTTTCCCGGGCAGAAGCAAAAATGTCGTTGATCACGACCAGGTCGGCCTGGCTAAAACTTTGACTAAACTCAGTTAACAAAGCTTTGGTACGGGAATAAGTGTGTGACTGGAAAATAGGAATCAAACGGCGGTCAGGAAACCATTCCCGGGCGGCTTGCAGAACGGCTTTAATTTCAGTCGGGTGATGAGCATAATCATCATAAAGACTAATTTTCTTAACCTCACTAATTAATTCAAACCGACGCTTAACCCCGGTAAAAGTTTTTATACCAGCTTGCAATTTTTGGGTTGAGGCCCCTAAATTATAGGCCGTTACTATGGCGGCAGTAGCATTTAAAAGATTGTAATTGCCGGGCAGAGTTAAAATCATTTCCGGCCAAGTTACGCCTTTGACTTTAAGGGTAAAAAACTGTTTTTTATCGGCCAAATGATGGCTAATAATCTGCCAATCGGCCAAAGGAGAAAAACCATAAGTGATCACCGGGCGGTTTAAACGGCTGATAAATTGCTTGCAGCGGGGATTATCGATATTAATAATAATAAAGCCATTTTTAGGAACTGGCTGTAAAAACTTAATAAACGAGTCAAAAACTGAATCTAAAGACGGATAAACATCCGGGTGATCGTATTCCAGATTAGTAATTACTGCCATATAAGGAGTTAAATAATGAAACCGGGGAGTTAAATTTTTTAGCGGGTCGGTGATGAATTCATCGGCTTCCGCCACAAAATACGGGGAACGGGAATTAAAGCGGCCAGGGGCCGGTAAGGAAAAAATCGCGCCGGCGCCAACCGCATAACTGGGCTGAAAGCCGGCCGCAGTTAACAGATGAGCAATCAGGGCCGAAACAGTTGATTTGCCGCCAACGCCGCTAACCGCCACGACCTGTTTACCGCTGGAAAATAGACCGAGCGCCTGAGCATGGCTTAAAACCGGAATATTTTTAGCTTGAGCGGCCACCACTTCCGGATTATCACTCCCCTGGTGAGCGCCGGTATAAATAACTAAATCACAATTACGGGGCAAATTTTTTGGGGAAAAACCCAGCTTAACTTTCAACTTCCTGGTTTTTAAAACCGCATCGGTAGGAAACACTTCAGCGGTGTCGCTGCCGGAGACTTTTTTACCTAAATCTAAAGCGCACAAAGCCAGGGCAGTCATACCGACGCCTTTAATCCCGGTAAAATGAATGGTTTTAAGTTTTTTTAAATTCACCGGCTGATAATGATTGATAAAGAACTAAACCGCTAGCCAGCAAGGCTTTAGCACCTAAAGTGACGCCCGGCATCACCGAAGAGTTAATTCCCAATTGGCTTCCTTTTGCCAAAATAGCGCCTAGCTTTGACTTGCCGGGAAGAACCTCTTTTTTGTCAAACCGCATATTGGCCAGCCGAGCGCCGGAGCCTAAATTGCTCCCCCCTTCGATAATGGAATCACCCACATAATTGGTGTGGAAAAAATTATTCGGGCCAACGTAACTCCGGGCAATTTCCGTGTAATATCCGACCGTAGTACCGGATTCAATGATAGAATCCCGAATCAAACAGTGGTGGCCGATGATAACTTTGGGGCCAATATAGGAATTAATAATCTGGGCGCCGGGGTAAATCTTGGCGGTTTTATCGATGATAGATTTACCGGTTAATAAACCGGCAGTTAAATCCAAAATTTGCCAAGGATATTTTAGTTGATAGAATTTGCCGGCGGCTTTAACCAGAAGCGAATTGGTTAATTGATTTAAACCGGCTTCGTAATCAGCTTTAAGCACGGCAATAAATTCTTCGATTTTAGGAAAATAGTCTAAGACGATTTTTAACCACTCGCTCGGTTCTTTTCCCTCGGCAGGCTTTTCGATGACCTGCAGGGACTGTCCCTGCAGGCTGAAAAAACCGCCGGTGAGACCGGGATGGCTCTTGATACCGGTAAAAATTACTTTATCAGGAGTAGTTTTTATTGCTCGTGAAAATTGCTGAATAATTTTAGGGTCAATCCAGTCATCTCCGTTAACTACTACGGTCGGGCCTACAAGGTCCAACCTTGCAGATAAGACGGCGCCGGCCATGCCGTTGGGTGCGGGTTGGACGACTATCTTGGCTTTGGGAAAAAGTTTAGCAACTGCAGTTTTGTCTTTAGGATTAACCACGATAATTATTTGGCTGGGTTTTAAACCCTGACAATTAGCCACAACATGCTCCAGCAAAGTCTTGCCTAAAAACGGCAATAAAGGCTTACTGGTAACAAGCGGCTGAAACCGTTTACCGATGCCGGCGGCTAAAACTAGTAATTGCATAATTTTAAAGCCTTTCTGACAGCCTGATGTTCAGACCAGGGCGATTCTATTGTACCAAAACACATTGATTGTTCGTGGGCTTTGCCGAAACAAGCGACGGTATCTCCCGGCCGGGCCAGTTTAACCGCCAGGTTAATAGCTTTTTGGCGGTCAGGCTCAAGGTAAAGTTTTTTCTTGGTTTTATAGCCGGCTTTAATTGCCTGAATAATCTGGTTCACGTCCTCGGTGCGGGGGTCTTCGGCAGTTAAAATGGTAATATCCGCCAAACGGCCGGAAATTTCCCCCATAAGCGGCCGTTTAAGACGATCGCGCAAACCCGCGCAGCCAAAAACCGCGATCAGTCTTTTTTGAGTTTTGGAGCGCAAATACAGTAAGGCTTTTTCCAAAGCATCCGGCTTGTGGGCAAAATCAATCACCACGTTAAAAGGCTTGAGGCGAACAAATTCCATCCGGCCGGGAACACCGGGAAAAGTCTTTAGAGCCTTATCAATGACGGTTGGCTTGATCCCCATTTTGGCGGCAATGGCGCTAGCGGCATTATTGTTGGCTTTGAAAAAATTATCAGAAGGCGTAAAGCTGACTTTATTTTCCGACATTTGCAATAACTTCAATTTCGCCTGGCGGTAATTGGCAAAAGTCCGATGATAATCCAAATGCTCATGGGTGATGTTGGTAATCAGGCCGTATTTAAACTTAATTCCCCAATTGCGATTTTGATCCAAACCATGAGAAGTGACCTCGAGAACCACGTGAGTATGTTTTTTATCCAGATATGAACGGAGCAGTTTTTGCAGAGTAAACGGTTCGGGGTTAGTAACGTGCAGGCCGGGAACCGAGACAGTGGATAAAAGTGCCGCTTTATAGCCGGCTTTAGTTAAAATATGATGCAGGAGGTGGCAGACGCTGGTTTTACCGGAGGTGCCGGTAATGCCGATGACAATGAGTTTTCTTGAGGGAAAACCATAAATTAAGTTTGCCAAGACCGCCTGAGGCAAATGCCAAAAAAGATTGATTAACTTTTGAAATGAAAGCATTGATATATTTTACAACATTGGCACGATATTGAAGTGGTTTAAGAGGCCGGCGGCAATAGAAAACCATAAAGGGGCGGCGGTTTCGGAGGCCCACTGGGAGGTTTTCGGCTCTTTTAGAGTGACTAACATGACGAATTTAGGCTTGTCCGCCGGGGCAAAGCCGATAAACGAAGCGTTGGTGACAGTTTCGGCGTATTTGCCGCCAACCGCGACTTGAGCCGTACCGGTCTTGCCGGCAATCTGATAGCCTTTAACATTAGTCCATTTCGCTTCACCGTCTTTAACCGCAGCCACCATCATGCCGGTCACTTGCTGGGCGGCTTCCTGGCTAATGACCCGTTGGCGGGCTTTGACGGGCAAAGTAATCGTCTGGCGGTCGCTGATAATTTGGTTTACCACCCTTGGCTCAACTAATTCGCCGCCATTGGCAATCGCGGCGGTAGCCTGAAGCAGTTGCATGCCGGTGGCCAGAAAACCCTGGCCAAAGCTGGCGGTGGCTAAATCCACAAAAGTCCATTGCTTATCCGGCTTAAATGGCGGCACTTGCTCATCCTGAAGGTCGATATTAGTCGGAGTGGAAAAGCCAAATTTTTTAAAATAGTCCAAGAATTTATCCAAACCGAGTTTTTGGCCGACAAAAACCATGCCCACATTATCCGAGTGAACAATCACATCGGTCATTGTTTCATTGGGGCGGTACTGATTATCCCAAGTATTGATGAAGTATTTATCGACTTTAATCGGGCCGGCGCAAGCATCACAGATTGTATCGGGTTTAATCAAGTTTTCGTTCATGGCGGCGGCCATGACGACGATTTTAAAAATTGACCCGGGTTCAAAGGCATCGGCAACAACCGGGTTTAAAAATAATTCCGGCTCAAAGCCCGAATATTTAGCCGGTTCATATGCCGGCAAAGAGGCCATCGCCAGAATGGCACCGGTAAAAGGGTCCATGACGGCCACTGACCCGGATTTAGCCCCATAACGGTCCAGGGCCGAAGCCAGCTTTTTTTCCACCATAAACTGTAAGCCTTTATCTAAAAAGAGTTTTAACTGGCGGCCGTCGCGCGGCTCCTGATTGAAAAACTGGCCAAAAATAATCGGCTGGCTGAAAGCATCGTGCTCCTGGCGGAGAATTCCCGGCTGGCCGGCCAATTCCGCCTGGTAAAAGCCTTCCAGGCCATAGACGCCTTTATCTTTACCTAAGTCGTCTTGGCCAACAAAACCAATTAAATGGGCAGCCATGGAGGCTTCAGGATAGAAGCGGGATTGGTCCGGCTCAAAGCTTAAATTTTTCCAGGCCAGGCTTTCCAAGGACCATTTTTGTTCCTGGCTGATTTTTTTTCCTAAAGTAACCCAATTAATATTCGGGTCGGATAAGCGATTATAAAGTGAAGCTGTGGCAGTTGAATTTAATAATGGGGCGATGGTTTCGGCAATAGTTTTTAGATCTACTTCCGACTTATTTTTAACAAAAAAGGCATTATAAGCCGGCTGATTGGCCACGAGATAACTGTTATCGCTTAAAAATATTTCGCCCCGTTTGGCGCTAACTGTAGTGGTGGTTTGCTGTTGGGAACGGGCTAAAGAGAGTAAATTATCGGCGGCTAACACCTGCCAGTAAAACAGCCGGCTAACCAAAACTACAGGCAAGAGCAAAAAAAATAAATGAAGACTAATTAAGCGCCAATGAATACTCATTAAAGTATTTTACCTCAGGCTTGTCAGTGTAACCGTTAGCTAAAGCCGTGGCTTGCAATTCAATTAAATTACCGCTTTTGGCGGCTAATTCAGTGGCCAGATAAAAATTCTGGTTTTTAACTTCAGCGAAATTTTGTTTTAATTGATTTAAGTTTCCTCCCCAGGTAGTCGGACGGTTAGATAAAATCATGCGGGTAATAGCGAGCAAGACAACCAAACCGATTGAGGCAGCAAAACAGAACCGGCATTTGCGGCTAATTTGCTGATATTGAGTTTTTTCTTCTCTTGTCATAATTTTTCTCCTAAACGCAGCTTGGCGCTGCGGCTTCTGGGGTTAACTAAGACTTCTTGCCGACTAGGTTTAATCGGGTGTTTAGTCAAATTTTTAAGTTGGTCAGTATGTTTCATAAAATTTTTTACAATCCGGTCTTCTAAAGAGTGAAAGCTGATAACGGCTAACCTTCCGCCTGGTTTTAATAGTTTTACAGCTTGAGGTAAAACCGCTTCCAGGTTGGCCAGTTCCTGGTTAACCGCAATCCGTAAAG
>ERZ1292623.2604-Hain-H51-01um-R1-2604-length-15950-cov-12_pt1 | contig 12681 bp, 10 predicted proteins | sample MGYA00564398_ERZ1292623 | MGnify/ENA primary metagenome ERZ1292623 (study PRJEB36523, sample SAMEA6512633) | groundwater metagenome | collected 2019-01-07 | study: AquaDiva: Metagenomics assemblies of 32 groundwater samples | reverse complement strand
AAAAATCTTACCGTTCCCAGACGATCGTCAGTAAAACGTAAGATTTTAAAATGCAAATTTACGTGCGATAGCAAATAAATTGGTATTTAGTATTTTGTATATTTACACTGTGCAATCTCGGAGATCGCACAGTCACTTATTAAAAATTTTACCCTTAAATTTTCTTACTAAACATGGATTAAAATCGCATATACTTATCCCAATATTCATAAAGTTTTTTCGTGGCGCGAATATCGCCGACATTATATCTGGCAATATCCAAAAATTTCTTTTCTTTATATAATCTGGCAACATCATCACCTATCACTCCTTCTGATTTTGGACTTTTTATTCCAAAAGCTCTGCTCCATAAATGCAGATTTCCTTTCTTTCTCACGGCTCCGTAAAAAGTCAATTGGTCCAATAGATCAACGTGTTTGGCATCAAATTTCTGGCTATATAGATATCTGTTAGACATTAAATCTTTGCTCGGCCTGATTCCATAAATTGCAGAACGCACCATTAAAAACGGCACATCAAATCCCCTGCCATTAAAACTGATGAATTCATTATATCGCTTTGTCAAATCCCAAAATTTCTCTATCATCTCTTTCTCGTTCATGGCCTTAAATTTTATGCCATCCTCTTCTGAATCTTCTATTTTCTTGCTAGGCGCCTGAAAATATACAGCTCCCTCATTTTTCTCCCCGTCTAAAACACCTATAGCCACTATCTCACCAGTTAAAGGAGAAAAGCCAAGGTCATTTTTCATATCTTCAAAAGCAACCCTATATTCCTCTTCATTTGTTGATTCTTTTTTTATCCAGCGAGTCAAAACATCTTGGGTTGTTTTATCAAGAGCATTATAATCTTCCCCTATTGTTTCAATATCAAAAATTAATTTAAGCATAATATATTATTGTGCTTCTATTCCGCAGTCCTGACAGATAAATTTTACCGTAAGATTATTGTTGCTATCAACCAACAATTTTAAAACTACAGATTTTTTGCATTCAGAACACTGAAGATTATTTTTTAATTTTAAATCCTGCATTAGTCTATGGGATTCCATTGAATTAATATCAAATTTGATATAATATTCTTTTTTAAAAAATATATTTTTAATCCTCTCCACTGCCCTTATGGGAGGAGTGTCTGTACGAATAATAAAATCTTTAGCTCCCAATTCTTTTGCCCTTTCTTGGTCTTCTTTCCTGCCAAAATGAGAGAATATGGCGACAGGAATATTGGCTGTGGAAACATTTTTCTTCAATTCCTGCATAAGGGAAAAACCGTCCATTCTAGGCATTATAATACCGGTAAAGATGACATCTGGTTTTTCCTTTGTGGCAATATCCAAACCCTCCACGCCATCTTTTGCTTTAAGCACCTTAAAGCCTGAATTAACAAAAACTTCTGCGTATATATCACGAGATAATTCATCGTCATCAATCAATAATATTCTTAATTCCTTTGCCATATATTTATTTTACTATATCTTATCTCCTTTTTTATTATATCACGCCCCATGGCACTTTTTGTATTTCTTCCCGCTTCCACACGGGCATGGATCATTCCTCTTGGCATGGCCAGAAAGATTTTTAATTCCTAAATTTAAATTTCTAAATTGTTTCGTGTTTTGCGCTTCATTCATTATGCTTTCTGAACGCAACATCGTTTCCACAATAGTATGATTTATTGACGCCTCAAGTTCCTTAAAGAGCCGTAGACTCTCATTCTTGTACTCTATAAGAGGATCACGCTGGCCATAGGCGCGAAGACGCACAGAAGAACGGATATAATCCATAATCTCCAGATGCTCAATCCACAACATATCCATAACCTGCAAAAGCAATTGCCTCTGCGTATTGAAAAACAATTCATCACCCATTTCTTGTCTCTTTTTTTCAACCACCCCAAAATCTGCCTCTCTCTTTTTAAATATATCCTCAATAGTTTTTAAAACATACCCATTGTCACCAAACAATATTTTCTTCCTTCTTTCATATATTATATTCCTGTGCTGATTCATCACATCATCATATTTAAGCAAATGATTTCTTGCATCAAAATTAAATCCCTCTATCTTTGTCTGGGCTGATTCTATCGCCCTTGAAACTAATTTATTCTCTATTGGCTGATCTTCCGGAATCTTAAATGTCTGCATCATACTCTTTATCCTATCTGGACCAAAAATTCTCATCAAATTATCCTCCAAAGATACGAAAAATTGCGTCTGGCCAGAATCACCCTGCCTGCCGCTTCTTCCTCTTAACTGATTGTCTATCCTTCTTGCTTCATGTCTCTCTGTACCCAATACGAACAAACCACCAAGACTTTTTACTTCCTCTGATTCTTTTTTGTCGGGTGGGTTGCCACCAAGGACAACATCAACTCCACGGCCAGCCATATTGGTAGCCACAGTAACCATCCTTTTGCTTCCTGCCTGAGCAATAATTGCACCTTCCTCTTCATGGCTTTTGGCATTTAGAACTTTGTGGGGAATTCCTTCTTTTTTCAAGAGAGCGGAAAGATATTCATTTTTTTCTATAGAAACAGTTCCCACTAAAACAGGCTGGCCATTCTCGTTTAATTCCTTTATCTTTTCAACAACGGCCTTAAATTTTCCCTTTTCTGTCTGGAAAACCAAATCCTGAAGATCTTTTCTTATCATTGGCTTGTTAGTCGGTATAGAAACTGTTTCCAAATTATAGACCTTAAAAAATTCTTCTGCAGAGGTAAGAGCCGTTCCTGTCATTCCGGACAACTTTTTATACATCCTAAAATAATTCTGAAAGGTGACGCTGGCAAAAGTCCTTGATTCTTTCTGTATTTCAACACTCTCTTTTGCCTCAATCGCCTGATGTAAACCTTCTGACCATCGCCTACCAGGCATTAAACGACCTGTAAACTCATCTACAATCATGACTTCACCATTTTTCACCACATAATCTTTATCTTTATGAAATAACGCCTTGGCACGCACTGCAGTTTCCAAATGATGAACATATTTTATTCCTTTTTCAGTATAAATATTTTCCACTCCGAGCATTTTCTCTGCTTTCTCAATGCCATTGTCTGTCAAAGAAATGGCCTTCAATTTTTCATCAACGGCATAATCATCTCCTTCCTTTAATTTATCTGCAATGCGGCTGAAGGTTACGTAGAAATCCTCTGATTCTGCAAAGGGAGCAGAAATAATAAGCGGTGTCCTTGCCTCATCAATTAATATTGAGTCAACTTCGTCAATAACTGCAAAATTATGCTCCCGCTGAGAAACCTGATTTTTATCATAAGCAATATTATCTCTTAAATAATCAAAACCAAACTCATTGTTAGTACCATAAGTAATATCCGCTTCGTATGCTTCCTTTCTTGTGCATGGCCGCAAAAATTCATGAATAACCTTGAAAGATCCTTTTTCGTCACGTTCCTTGTCTAAATTGTCGAAGTCCGACTTCTCGTTTTTGAAGTCGGACTTCAAAAAATCCGGATCATACAAATAACTTGCCTCGTGATTGATACAACTGACAATCAACCCGAGAAAATTATATATCTGCCCCATCCAAACAACATCTCTTCTAGATAAGTAATCATTGACAGTGATTATATGAACGCCCTTGCTTTCCAATGTATTCAGATAAGCCGGTAATGTTGCCACTAAGGTTTTTCCCTCACCAGTTCTCATCTCTGCGATCTTCCCATGATGTAATATTATTCCGCCCAAAAGCTGAGCATCATAATGCCTCTGTCCCAAAGTCCTTTTGGCAACTTCCCGCACCAACGCAAAAGCTTCCGGAAGAATATCTTCCAAGGATTGACCTTTTTTAATCCTATCTCTTAATTCCTGCGTTTTATCTTTTAAATTACTATCCGATAATTTCTCTATCTCGGACTCCAATTTATTTATTTCCTCTATCTTAGGCGATATTTTTTTTAGCAACCGTGTATGTGGATCACCAAAAATATTCAACAATCTCATCCCGTTAGAGATAGGACGCGGACGAAATATCCAACGTTCTATAAATTATTATTAATAAATATATACTATCCATTGAATTAAATCTTATTTTATAAGCATCCGCGATTTCTAACGGGACTCATGGCTGATATTATATCCCGTTAAAAATTTTATTACAAATAAAAACCGAGTCCCGATATATATCGGGACTCGGTTACATAAGGCAGATTAACTATCTCCTCTTTTTCTTTTTTGCTACCTTTTTTTTTGCCATTTTTTTAAATAGAAATTATTTTTGCAGTAATCACCGACCAAAAAATAATTACTGCTTCATTAATTTAATTATCTAACAATTCCGCAATTATAACAATAAAAAACAAGGAAAAAATCACAAACCTGTGGATAACTTCAAGCCATTACTTTTTTATTTTCGGAGGACGAAAGCCGAGAATAGCCACGATTATTGTTCCTATTATTGCAATGATCAAAAAATAGGAAACATTCATGCTGTTGCGATTTAAAATTATGTAGGTTGTGGAAAACCAGATTATAATTAATGAAATTGCAACCCAAGGATACTTCATAATAAATTTCTAATTTATCGTTTTTAATAATAACCTAACCTCATCATATTTCTCAGAATATAGCGTTACCATATCTATCAAAATTTCTTCCATAGCCATTTTTTTCTCTCTCTCAACAAAAATATTTTCTTTAAATGTTTCCCAATCTATGTCTTCTAATGAAATTATTTTTTTGCCTACTTCTTTCTCATGCTCACCTATAAGAATTAGTTCTTCTATATATTCAATAGGATAGCTACTAAAAAATATATTTAGTGATTTAATTATATCAAAACTTGACGACAGTTGCAAAGAAACCATATCTAATATAAAGAATGATCTAAAAAATAAAATTATATCATGTGGCAAATGAACTCCATATCTCTCAGCTTCTCTAATTATCTTAAAAAAAACCGGGGCTATACTCTTCTCGTTGATTGAAGTATAAGGATTTCTTACTTTCTCAAACCATGGGTCTAAAATGTTTTTTATATCTTGTTTAAATTCTTTTGCAATTAAATATCTGATCTTGTCAAAAATTTTTCTATATTTATGCTTCTTAGAAGGATTGGCCTGGAGATAAAGTTTAAGTTCTTCCTCCATAACACTCTGACCAAACTCTAAAAAATGATCACATAAATAATCTGAATTTTCCTGAGCCACGCCATATATGATTTTTAAAAACAAAGACCTATACGGGCCAGCCTCGCCAACAATGCCGAAATCAAAATAAGCCAAATTATTACCTGGTAGAAAAGCAAGATTGGCAGGATGCGGATCAGCATGAAAAAAACCATCAATAAAATACTGGCGCATTTCATCAAAAATCAGATAGTACACTATTTCATCAATATTAATTCCCTTTTCAAATAAAATATTCTTTTTTATCTGACCGGAAATAATTTTATCAACCGGCATCTCATCTTCTATAAATTCCTGCACAAGAACTCTTGGCTTGCTTAATTCTGGATACTGTATAGGAATTATTGTCTTTGGATGACTGTCGCTGTGCTTGTAAAAAATCTCGCCGTTTTTAGATTCAAACGTAAAATCAAGCTCTCTTCTTGTCCAATTTATAAAATCAGTAATCAATTCAACCATATGAACAGTAGAAAAAATCCTAAAAAAATCTATTATTTTGGCAACGAACATCATCAGTCTAAAATCTGCCTCAAAAACTTCCTTTATTCCCGGCCTTTGAATTTTTACCGCAACCTTTGTTCCATCTTTTAGGTACGCCTGATAAATCTGCCCAATTGAAGCAGAGGCAATCGGTTTTGGGTCAAATTCCTTAAAAAATTTATCTATATCTACGCCTGTTTCTTCAATGAAAACTATTTTCATTTTTTCAAAGGGGGTTTCCGGAATACGATTCAGTAATTTAAGCAATTCAACAACATACCCAAAAGGTAAAAAGTCCTGGCGAAGGGCCAATATCTGGCCAAATTTAATAAAAGCTCCGCCTGCCCTTTCAAGAAAAATCCTGATCCTTAACGGATTTGTTGTTTTTTGTTTAAAACAAACAAAAAACAACAATCCTATAATCTTAATCCATCTCATAATATTTATAACTTATGGGGAACGAAAACCAATATAAGACAGAGCTATAGTGGTTATCATTATAAAAAGAAAAAAAGCTTCTGGGTTATTAATCTTATCAGAAACCAATAAAAGGACTGCGGAAATCCATATTGCCAACAAGGATAAACTGACCCATGCGTATCTCATAAAATTTAAAATTAAAAATAAATATACTCTCCCGTTCAGAAAGGGTCAGTGAAGTTGTACTCCAATACTATGTCTTTATGTGAGTGCTGTCACTGACCCTTTCTGAACGGGATAAACAATACTATGTCTTTTTCAATATATATCAAAGTCCGTAAAAATACAACAAAAAACGCAAATCCCGCCAGAGGCGGGACTTACGCAGACATACATTGGCTCCCTCCGCCGAAGCGGAGAAAACACTCACATAGCCATATATTAGCAAATCCACTTTTAAAAGTCAATCTCATTATGCAATGAAGTGTGCGCACGTGCGAAGCCGAGCTTCGCACGTCTTCGCAATTTTATTATATAAAAAAGTCAAGGATTTCTGCCGGCTTTTATTTCGTTAATATAATATTCTCCTTGCTCTTTGAATTTTGGCTCAATTTCTATGGCTTTTTGCAATTGCTCTATGGCCTTCATTTTTTCATCTATATGAAGATAACCTGCAGCCAAACTTACTCTATACTGAGCATTGCTTAAGTTTTGCTCCACAATTTTTTCCAAAATTTGAACCACTTTTTTATAATCATTAGCAGAAATGTATGCATTCACTAATCGTAGGTCAGCGATTTTATAAGTGCCATATCTATCCGTAAGAATTTTCTCTCCCAAATCTGCCTTTCCGCCATAAATAGCCGCTATTGCATAAATCTTTCTGGCCTCGTCATAAGAAGGCTCGATATCAAAAGATTTCTTTAAAATCTCCATGGCTTTATCATATTCTTTTTTATTAAGATAAGAACTGCCCAATTCAAAATATATTTGCTGCTTATTAGGTGAAATATCCAAAGTTTTCTTCAATATGCCTATAGCGTCATCGTATCTTTTCCCCTCGTTATAAAGCGAGCCAAGAAAAAGCAAGTAACGAATATCATTTGGTGAATTTTCTATCTGTTTTTTCATTTCGGAAACCGCTTTTTCAAAAATCTCTGATTTTAAATTATTAGTCGCTATATTTTCAGGAACACCTGTAACTTTCTGAGAAAAACTGGCAAGTTGTTCTCTTATTTCTGAATTTCCAAAAGAACCGTATGATAATGCTTTATCAAATTTATCGGATGCGTCTTGGATTTTTCCACTTGCTGCAGCTTGCAAGGCATCAAGAAGATTAAGATTAGCAAGATATCCTGGTATATTTATAAAATAAAATAAGAATATAAAAACAGTGATGACAATAGGAGATATGATTGCAAGTTTTGAATCTATTAATTTATTATGGTCAATCTTTTTATTTTCTATTTTCACTGGCTCCGATGATATATGATGAAAATGAATATAACTGAGAAAAATAAGGAACATTATCAAACTAATAAGATTGTCAAAAACAAAAATGTTATGGAAAAAATATGCAACAAAAAGAGAAGATATCAAGGCACTTTCAACAATAGAAAAATTTTCTATGTATTTCTTTCTAGATAGATAGAAAATGGAAAAAATAAACAATCCAAGATAAGAAAATAATCCTAAAATACCGGTGGTAATAAGTTTGTCAAAAAATACGTTATGCGCTCTATCAAACCATGGTTCCTGTTTATATAATATTGGCTGATAATACTTATTGAATACAAGATTATAATTTTCAGGACCCCATCCCAAGACAGGATTATCTTTAAATCCTTCCCAACTCATTTTCCAGACAACAAAACGAGATTGCTCCTCTAGGGATATATTTGAGAAACGCGATAATACAGAATTTTGTTTAATAAAAGAGGAATTTCTAAAAGACCAAAAAACTGCAATTAATAACAATATCAACAATAAAGAAGTAAGTGATATAAATTTCTTTTTCCTTTCTTTTGAAAATATTGCTGTTAAAATCAAAAACACTAAAAAACCGCCAATAAAACCCAATATTGCTCCTCTAGTCGCAGTATTATAAAGGATAATTGAATATGCAAGAAAAAAAGGAACATAAAACCATTTCCACCATTCCTTTTCTTTTAAAAAATACATAAGGGCTAAAAAGATATTAAACATCATATAAACTGCTAGATAAGATGCATTGCCCAAAGTAGCGTCAAGTCTTACATCACTCTGGTGAATAGGTTTAATGCCAGCCAGCTGAAGAAAACCATAGATGGCAATAATAAAACTAACAAGAAGAGAAGTGTGAAAAAACCATTTCCATAATTTTTCTGTGTTTAATACTGTTATTAAAACTACGAAATAAGCCAAGGCATGCAAATAAGTGACTAATCCTTCCATCCTTTCGTAATTTGACCAGAAACTCCGGTAAGGATTAGCGCCAAAAATTGTAGACAATACCATAATAAACACAAACGCAGAAAGCGCTAAAAATATCAACGATTTTCTAGGCCTAAATTTTTTATCACACACTGCCAATATAACCCATAACATGAATATAAATTCAACTATGATTCTGAACAAAAAATTTTTCCCTGTGATAAAAGGAAAAAATAATGAATCGCTGATATATAAAGGCAAAAACAAAGACAAAAACAAACCTCCCATGACAAGATATTTTATTATTCTTAAGATTTTTTCCATTTCATTAAACATATCATAAAAAAACAAAATATGCTAATATCTAAATATTATGCACAATAATAATCTTAAGAAATTTATAATTATATTAACGGATTTTCTTCTTCTTTATGTCAGTCTTTTTTTTACCCTGGTTTTACGGTATGGATCTTTCCCTTCTAGTGAACTGATGAGAATACATCTAAAACCCTTTATTTTAATTTATTTTGTTTGGATAATTATATTTTACATTGCAGGACTTTATGATATTGAAAAATTCATCTCACCCGCCTCGCTTAGAAATTGTATTTTTAAAGCAATGATTGCGTCAGGGATAATTGCAATTTTGATATTTTATTTTGTACCTTATTTTAAAATAACTCCCAAAACAAATTTATTTATTAACACTTTAATTGCCTTTTTAATTATTTGGGCATGGAGAAAAATTCTTTTAAAATCAGCGATTAAAAGTTCAAAAATAAAAATTTTTTTTTGGGGTAAATCCAGAGAGATTGATGACTTTGCAAAATTTATTGAGAGCCGGCCGCAATTAGGATACAAGACAATCGATGATATTTCATTGGCTGATATTATTATAATATCAGAGCAAGCCAAAAAAAATCCGGAATTCGTTCATTCCCTTTATGAAATGATACTTCTGGGCAAAACTGTTTCTGACTTCGATAAATTCTATGAATCAATTATAGGAAAAATTCCCGTTTACCTTATTGAAAAAGTATGGTTTTTGGAAAATTTGGCAGAGATAGATAAAAAGGTTTTTGAAAAATTTAAACGAGTGATTGATATCATTCTCTCAATAGTGCTTTTTGTCCCTCTTATCATGCTTTATCCTTTTGTCGCAATCTTGATAAAAATAAGCAGTAAAGGACCTATCTTTTATCGCCAAAAACGGGTTGGAAAAAACAGCGAGATTTTTGAAATAATAAAATTTCGTTCAATGATAATGAATGCTGAAACAAATGGCGCCCAATGGGCATCAAAAAATGACAGGAGGGCCACTTGGATAGGAAATATTATCCGAAAAACAAGGATAGATGAATTGCCGCAGGTTTGGAATGTCTTAAAAGGTGATCTTTCTTTTGTCGGACCAAGACCGGAAAGACCGGAATTTGTAAGACAACTTACCGAACAAATTCCCCATTATTCAATGAGACATCTGGTTAAACCGGGTCTATCTGGTTGGGCACAGATAAATTTTCCTTATGGCGCATCTGTTGAGGACGCAACAGAAAAGATGCAATATGATCTGTATTACATAAAAAACAGGTCATTTCTCCTAGAGGTTTCTATAATATTAAAAACAATAACAGTTATTTTGAGTCGCCAAGGGAGATAAAAAGATTTTTTATTTCTTTTAATTTTTCCGGAAAGAAAAATTTTTTTATCTGAAGAGATGTTTTTTTGGATAATTCCTCTCTTAATAACCGATCTTTAATTAGATTGGTAAGATTTGAAATAAAATCATCCATATTATTCGCCTCAAACATCATACCCGAATCTCCTAGCAACTCTGGTATGCCGCCGACATTAGAAGCAATTATCGGCAAATTAGCAACCATGGCCTCAAGTAATGCGTATGGCATACCTTCATAGCGAGAAGCCATAATAAAAATATCAAAAGCTTTAAGATATTTTGAAGCTTCCAGAATATCGCCTAGTAGAAAAATGCAATTTTGTAATTTGTAATTTGTAATTTGTAATTTGAGTGCTTCGCGATCCGGCCCGTCTCCTATTATTAAAAAAATACATTTATCCAGAATCTCTCTGGGTAATTTATTTATAGACCCAATTAAAATATCATTACCTTTCGCATATTCCAGCCGTGTAATTGTGCCTATGATTAATTTATCATTAGGAAAATTTTTTATCTTTCTTAGTCCCTTGATTGCCTCTTCTTTGTTTAAAAAATCTATATATTCAATCCCATTATATATAACTATACCTTGATCATTTTTAACTAATTTATATTTTTCTGCCAGTTTTTTATCGTATTCGCTCACAAAAACAATTTTGTCAACAAAAGGTAAGAGAAATTTCATCGTTAGTAAAAAAAACAGTTTCAATATTTTTGATTTTTTAAATCCTGGAGACAAAAAACTAGAACCATGAACAGTAAAAACTGTCTTGGGTTTATTTTTCAAACCCCAAAGCCCCAAAATTCCAAAAAGAGTATTAGTGCTGTTAAAACTGATAATTTCAAACTTCTCTTTCTTTAAAAATTTTCTTAATTCAAAAACAAAAAAACAATTTGCGAAAAGATTACTCGTTCTTTTTAAATTTTTGAAAAATGCAATATTAATTCCAGATTTACCTAATTTATCAGTTAAATATCCTTTTTCTCCGCTTCCGACACAAATATTATATCCTTCTTTTTTCAATCCTTGCGAGAGCAAAAAAACGCTTCTTTGTGCTCCCCCTAAATCTCCTTTTGTTATAAGAAAAAGCACTCTCATTATTATTCTATGCGTATTACTTGCACCGGACAAACCTCGGCCGCCTCTTTATTGCATCCGATATCCTTATCTTTTATTTCCAATTCAAACTCTTCTGTTTTGTTATTTTTTTTAGAACCTATTAAACTTGCCCTTGCCTCATCATAATTCATTTTCCAAAACTTTGGGCAAAGCGCCTCACATGTTCCGCATCCTATGCAATCTTTATAATTTTGTATGATTTTTGCCATTACTAAAACATTATAACACAAAACCCGCCTGTAAGAGATAAGGCAGGTTTTGTGTTATTGTATTATTTATTACTGATTAAATACCTCGTTTAATTTTGCCCTTGTCTTCGGTCCAACATAGCCATATCCAGGATCGCCTTCAGAGGCGACGCCGTATTTCTTTTGAAATTTTTGAACAGCTTTTTCAGTAAGAAAGCCAAAATAATTCGTTTCATTCCCCAAAGAACCAATCCCTGAATCAGAAATTTTTGTGTCGGGATCAGAATTCATAAGTTGTTGTAATCTTTTAACGTCATTGTTAGACATTCCTTTCTTAAGACCAACATTAAATACTGCGGATGGAGTACTGGGTTGTGCAACCTCAGATGTTCCAAATACTTCAGCTAATTTTGCTCTTGTCTGTGGACCAACGATTCCCACAGAATCAATGCCATATTTCTTTTGGAACTTTTTCACGGCTTTTTTGGTTAATTGGCCAAACCATCCAGAAATAATCCCCTCAGGATATACTTCTGAATCAGAAGCCAATAATTGCTGAAGACGACTAACGTCATCAGAAGTCATTCCTAATTTTAAAGTTGAATTAAACACAGAAGAAACAATTTGTGCCACTGAAGAAGGACTGGCAACCTCTGGTGCTGTTGGAGTTGGGGTTGGAGTTTCTACAACGGGCGTAGTCACAATAGGCGTAGTCACAATAGGCGTACTTACTCCTCCACCACCACCGCCACCACCACCGCCACCCCCGCCTGACACTACACATGTATCACCAGGAGTTATAACGACTGTTCCAGAACTTGATGTATTATTAGACACAGTTAATGTTGATTGACTAGAGCCACAATTAAAATCTTGTCTATATTGAGTAGGAGAAACATCAAATGTTAATCTGTCAGCAGAAGTAACAACTAACGTAGAATTTTGACTCATCGTCATAGAAAAACTACTTCCGTTAACAGTAATAGAATCAAAATTTGCTGTTCCGCTTACAGTCAAATTATAACCACTGACTGTAATTATTACTCCCGACTCTAATGTAACATCAGTATACGCCGCAAACCCGACAAAAGGTAAAAATAGCAAGGATAATAAAATTGTTAAATAAATTTTCATAATTAACATAAATTAAATAATGTTATATTACTGACAAGTTCCTGCGGCAAAAAGCCATTCAGCGACATCACCGGTAGATGTTGCGGTTATGTAAGCCCTGTAAATTA
>ERZ1292623.1623-Hain-H51-01um-R1-1623-length-21278-cov-21_pt1 | contig 12683 bp, 8 predicted proteins | sample MGYA00564398_ERZ1292623 | MGnify/ENA primary metagenome ERZ1292623 (study PRJEB36523, sample SAMEA6512633) | groundwater metagenome | collected 2019-01-07 | study: AquaDiva: Metagenomics assemblies of 32 groundwater samples | reverse complement strand
ATAAATTACTCATATGATATTTTGTTCTTGTTTTTCCATATTTTAAGTAAAAAATAAAATATAGATAGATTATTTTCTAAATTAATAGATGTTATAATTAAATTTATTTCCACTAGAAATATAGGTGGGGGTTATATAATTTTGTTTAAAATAAAATTTTATTCATAAAAATGATTTAAATTTATTTTTAATTTTCCATAGGAAATAAAGGTGTTATCTTTTAGTGACTAGTCGAGTTTATAAATAATAATTATATCTTTTAATGTTGGTATAAAAGAGGATAAAATGGATCTTGATAGTATTTTTAGTTCTGTTAAAATTAGAAGTTTGTTTAAAGATAAAAAAATACTACAATCTAATTATTTACCAGAAAATATTCTTCATAGATCTGAACAAATTCAAAATGTAGCAAGTATACTGGCTCCAAGTTTATTAGGGGAAAAACCCAGTAATCTTTTTATATATGGAAAAACTGGAAGCGGAAAAACATTATCAATACAACATGTTGCAAATGAATTATCAAAAAGATCTGAAAAAAGTAAAATTTTAAGAATAGAATATATTAATTGTAAATTGAAAAAAGTTGCTGATACAGAATATAGAATTCTTGCTGAACTAATTAAAAAATTAGGTAGTAATGTTCCAGCTACAGGTTTACCAACAGATCAATTATATTTCAAATTTTTAGAAATTTTACAAAATAGTAATGAAAAATTATTAATATTAATATTTGATGAAATAGATCAAGCCGTTAAGAAAATTAATGATGAGTTTTTATATAATTTAACTAGGTTGAATTCCGAATTAAATAATATTCAAATAACTATTGTAGGTATTAGTAATGATTTAAAATTTTTAGATATGGTAGACCAAAGAGTTAGAAGTAGTTTATCAGAAGAAGAAATAGTCTTTCCACCCTATAACGCTGTTCAATTACAAGATATATTAAAAAAAAGAGCTGATCAAGCTTTTAAGCCAAATATAATAAATGAAGGAGTTATAGCTAAATGTGCAGCTTATGCTGCTAGAGAACATGGAGATGCTAGAAGAGCTTTAGATTTATTAAGAGTAGCTGGTGAATTGGCTGAAAGAAATTCACATAATAAGATTCAAATTTCCCATATAGATCAAGCCAATGAAAAAATTGAAAGAGATAAAATATTAGATGTTGTTGAAACTGGGACTAAACAATTTCAAGTAATTTTATATTCTATAATAGAGCTAGTAGATAAACATAAAAATAATAATATTTTTACAGGGGATATTTTTGATTTTTATGAATCTTTATCTAAACAAATTAAGAATGATATTTTAACTCAAAGAAGAGTTAGCGATATAATAGCAGAATTAGATATGTTAGGTTTAATTAACACAAGAGTAATTAGCAAGGGTAGACATGGCAGAATGAGGGAAATAAAATTATCTATATCAAATAATATTAAAGATAAATCCAAGGAAATTTTAAAAGATAGTTTAGGATTATAATTTAATTTAAAAAGTTTATTTATTTTTTAAATAGGGAGGTATAAATGTCTAGTCATATATTAAAATTATTTTTGGAAAAAGGATTTCTTTTGGATAGAGAAATGTTAAATTTTCTTGACGAATTGAATGATAATGATATTACTAATGAAATATTAAATAAAATAGCAATAGTTTCACATAAAAAGATTATTACTAAAGATCTTGTTGATGAGAATATAGAAAAAATAAAACCACTATTATTTGATTTAAAGGAGGACAAAAAAAAATTAGTTGATAAATATTTTGTTAATGTAAGTATATCTGTAGAAGTTAAAAAAGAGAGAATATTAGATTATAAAGAAGATTTAAAAATTTTAAGAGAAAATAATAAAATTAATTCTAATAAAATAAACTCTGATAATCTTAAAGTATTATATTCTCCAGTTATAGCTTCTAAAAAATTAGAAGTTAAAGATTTTATTAAACATTTTAGAAGTAGATATAATATAATAAAAAAACTATTACAAAATCATCCTGGATTAAATAATTTAATTTCTATAGATAAAATAAATAATAGTGGGGAATTTTCAATAATTGGTATTGTTAATAATAAATCTATAACTAAAAATAAGAATATTATTTTAGAGATAGAAGATTTAACAGGAAACATTAAATTATTAATAAATCAAAATAAAGAAGAATTATATAATAAATCTAAAAACATTCTATTAGATGATGTTATAGGATTTAGATGCAAAGGAACTAAAGATTTTTTATATGCTAATGAATTATTTTATCCTGATTCTAGAATAATAGAGAGAAAAAAATTAGAAGAAGAAATATATGCTTTGTTTATTTCTGATATACATGTTGGCAGTAATAATTTCCTGGAAAATAATTTTTTAAGATTTATTAATTGGTTAAATGGAGAGAATGTTAACGATAAAAATAAAGATTTTTTTAAAAAAATTAGATATCTTTTTGTGGTTGGAGATACTATTGAAGGAGTTGGCGTTTATCCTGGACAAGAAAAAGAGCTTAAAATTAAAGATATTAAAGAGCAATATAATAAATTAGCAGAATTTTATTCTATGATTCCTAAACATATTCAGATAATCCAATGTGCTGGACAGCATGATGGAGTTAGAGTTCCAGAACCACAACCTCCTATTGGTAGAGATTTTGGAGAATCTTTACATAATTTACCAAACTTACATTTAGTTAGCAATCCAAGTCTTGTTGAGATAGGTTTTAAAGAAGGTAAGGAAGGAATTAAAGTTTTAATGTATCATGGAGCTAGTATGCATAGTGTAATAAATGAAATAGAAGAATTAAGATTGTCTAATGCTCATACATATCCAAGCAAAGTTATTAAACATTTATTATTGAGAAGACATTTAGCTCCAACTCACGGTCTAATTACTTATATACCTGGTGAAGAAGATAGTATGATTATAAAAGAAGTTCCAGATATTATAACAACTGGCGATTTGCATAAAACTGACATAAATAGTTATAATAATATTTTAATTATAGCAAATAGTTGTTGGCAGTCAATGACGGCATTTGAAGAAAAAGTAGGTAATGTTCCTGATCCTTGTAAGGTACCAATTTTAAATCTGAAAACTAGGGAAATAAAAGTCTTAGATTTTAGTGGAGACGATTAATTATGATAAATAAAAAAGAAATATTTGTTAATGATAGTGTTTATGGAGAAAATTTTATTAATGAACCTATTGTAATTGAATTAATAAATTCTAGAGAAATGAATAGATTAAAAAATATCTCTCAGTATGGTATGCCTGATGAATATTATCATAAAAAGAATTTTTCAAGATACGATCATTCATTAGGAGTTTATTTTTTATTAAAAAAACTTGGGGCTAATTTAGAGGAGCAAATAGCGGGCTTATTACATGATATTTCACATACTGCTTTTTCACACGTTGTAGATTGGGTATTTGGAGATCCTAATAAAGAAAATTTTCAAGATATTAATCATTTTAATTTTATTTTAAATAGTGGTCTTGATAATATTTTAAATAAATATGGTTATAATACTAAAAGAATTTCTAGTTTTGAAATTTTTGGGTTGTTAGATAGAGAAATTCCTAGTTTATGTGCTGATAGAATAGATTATTGTTTGAGAGAATTAAAAATGGGGGGCAGTAATACAAATTTTTACGTTTCAAATTTAACAAATAATGATGGACAAATAGTTTTTAATAATTTTGAAGCTGCAAGTAATTTTGGTTTAGAATTCTTGAAATTACAAAAAGAACATTGGGGAGGAATTGAAGCAAAATTAAGATATTTTATTTTATCAAATATATTAAAAAGAGCTTTGGAAGAAGAAATTATTTTTAAAGAAGATTTTTATACGACAGATTATGAAATTATTAAAAAATTAGAGAAAAGTAATAATAATTATATAATTGATAATTTAAACCTTTTGAGAGATGGATTTTTTGTAAAAAATTCTGAAAATGGATCTGGAATTTTATTGAAGAAAAAGTTTAGGTATATAGATCCAGAAATTTTATTTGCGAATAAAATAAGAAAGCTATCCGAAATTTCTAGTGAGTATAAAGAAATATTAGAAGAAGAAAAAAAAGTTTCAACTATCGAAGAGAAAGTGGTTTATGGGGGTATTTATGGATAATAGTTTAAATGATCAAACTGAAAAATATTTTAATTGTTTAAGCCAGAAAATTAATGAGAGTTATAAAATAGCTAATGAAGCTAGGAAAAAAGGATTAGATCCCAGCAATAATGTTGAAGTCCCTCTTGCTTTAACAATGGCTGCCAAAGTAGTTAAGTTGATAGCTAGTAAATATTCTCAATTAGATAACGAATTGATTATAAATAGGATTATAGAATTAGAAAAAAAATATGGAGCTTTAGATAATACTGTTAGTTTTGTTATAGCCGAAGAAATAGCTAAAGAAAAATTTTGCAAATTTGATACCCAATTAGAAGCTATGGATGCGGGAATTAGAGTTGGTTTTGCTTATACAACTTTAGGAGTAGTATCTAGTCCAATAGAAGGATACACTGAATTAAAAACTGGAAAAACTAAATTAGGAGAAAATTATATAAAAGCTTTTTTTTCAGGACCAATAAGAAGTGCAGGTACTACCGCTACTTGTGTAAGTGTTATTTTAATTGATTATATAAGACAATTGTTTGGATATGTAAAATATGATCCAACTGAAGAGGAATGTAAAAGAGCAGTAACAGAATTATATGATTATCATGAGAGAATAACTAATTTACAGTATTTACCAACAGAAAATGAGACTTATTTTCTGATTAAAAATTGTCCAATTCAAATTACAGGTGATCCAACTGAAAATAGAGAAGTGTCAAATCATAAAAATCTATCAAGAATAGAAACTGATTTTATTAGAGGTGGTTTTTGTTTAGTTGTTGGAGAAGGATTAGCTCAGAAAGCAAAAAAAGGATTAAGAATTTTAAGAAGTATTCAGAAAAATGGGCTTAACATAAATGATTGGGAATGGCTTGAAGATTATGTTGAATTACATGAAAAAAGAGAGATGGGTAAAACTGATGATAGTCCAACTTATATAAAAGATTTAGTAGCTGGAAGACCTGTTTTTGGACATCCTGGAAAAGGATTTAGATTTAGATACGGTAGAAGCAGGGCTGCTGGTTTTAGTGCAGTTAGTATACATCCTGCAACTATGGCTATTACAAATAATTTTATTGCAATAGGAACTCAGTTAAAAATAGAAAAGCCCACTAAAGGGTGCGTAGTTACTTCTTGTGATAAAATTGAGGGGCCCATTGTTAAATTAAAAAATGGGAATGTTAAAAAAATAAAAAGTTATGATGAAGGAAAAGAATTATATAGCAATATAGAAGAAATAATTTATTTAGGAGATATATTAGTTCCTCTAGGAGATGTAATAAATAGAAATGCTATTTTAATTTGTCCTGGATATGTAGAAGAATGGTGGAAATTAGATTTAGAAAATAAGGGATATAATATAACTAATGAATTTGACATTAGTTTTCAGGAAGCTGTCGAATTAAGTGAGAAATTTAATGTTTCTCTATATCCCAATTATATTTATTATTGGACTCAAATAAATTATGAACAATTTATAGGTTTTATAGATTGGTTAAATCATTCAAAAGTTACTAATAATAAATTAATTTTTCCTTATAATAATTCGGAAAAAGAAAGATTTAAAGTTGGTAAAAGGGCATTGGAATTGTTAGGAATAGAACATAGCATAAGTGTAGAAAATGTTATATTAGAATTAAATGAAACTAATGGATTATTAATTAATTTAGGTTTTCCTTTAAATTTTATTGGAGAGATACATATAGATTATGTTTTTAAAAAGAAAGAAGAATTATTATTAGAAGGAGAATCTGAAGGTGAAAAAATATTAAAAATAATAAATGAAATTTCTAAATTTCATATTAAAGATAAATCTGGAGAATTTATAGGTGCTAGAATGGGAAGACCTGAAAAGGCTAAGATGCGTAAATTAACAGGTAGCCCCAATATTATTTTTCCTGTTGGAAAAGAAGGGGGAAGATTGAGAAGTATCAACGAATCCTTAGAGGGAGGAGTGATTAATGGAGAATTTCCATTTAATTATTGTGAGAAATGCGCAAAAGAAACTATTTATAAATCATGTGAAAATTGTGGACATGAAACTAAAAGTAGATATTATTGTAAATTATGTAATAGAGAAGTTAATGATAAATGTTCTTTTCATCAAATTGGTAATAGTTTTAAAAATAAGTCAATAGATATAAATTATTATTATGATAAAGCTAGAGAAAAATTAGGTTTATTAAAAAATGAAATGCCCGTGATGATTAAGGGGGTTAGAGGCACTAGTTCTCAAAATCATGATGTGGAAAATATTGTTAAAGGAATTTTAAGATCTAAATATAATCTTTGTGTAAATAAAGATGGGACTATAAGATATGATATGACTGAGATTCCATTAACTCATTTTAGACCAAAAGAAATTGAAGTTGGTGTAGATAAATTAAAAGAGCTAGGTTATATTAAAGATTATAAAGGAAATGAATTGGTAAATGAAAATCAAATTTTAGAATTAAAGCCTCATGATATACTTATTCCATGTAATGATGAATCTGGAGATGAGAGGGGGGATGATTTTTTAATAAATGTTTCAAAATATATTGATGATTTATTAGAAAAATTTTATGGATTAAATAGATTTTTTAATATTAAAGATAGAACTGATTTAATAGGTCATTTAGGAGTTTGTATGTCTCCACATAATTGTGCAGGAGTTATATGTAGATTTATAGGTTTTACAAAAATTCAAGGTTTAGTTGCTAGCCCATATTTACATGCCGCTATGAGAAGAGATTGTGATGGAGATGAAGCAGCTATGATGTTATTGTTAGATGTTTTAATAAATTTCTCAAGAAAATTTTTATCGACTCATAGAGGTGCTACTCAAGATGCTCCAATGGTTTTGAATGGGAAGATTTTGGCTAAAGAAGTAGACGATCAAATTTTAGATTTTGAGTTAGTAAATAATTATCCTTTAGAATTGTATCAATTAGCTGAAAATAGAAATCATTCTTCAAAAGTAGATATAGAAACTGTAAAAAAAAGAATTGCTAAATTAGAAGACCCATATGTTAATACTGGGTTTACTCACGATATTGAAAATATTAATCAAGGAGCTATTTGCAGTGCTTATAAAATCTTGCCTAGTATGAAAGAAAAAGTTAAATATCAAATGATGTTATGTGAAAAATTAAGATCTGTGGACCATAATGATGTCGCGAGATTAATAATAGAAAGACATTTTATGAAAGATTTAAAAGGTAATTTAAGAAAATTTACTCAACAAAGTTTTAGATGTGGAAAATGTAATGAAATTTATAGAAGAGTACCTTTAAACGGAAAATGTAAAGTATGTAATAATCCTAAATTAATATTTACTATAAGTTATGGAAGTATAATTAAATATTTAGAGCCTGGTTTAGATTTAGCTAAAAATTATGATGTTCCAGTTTATATAAAACAAGATTTGGAATTAACTAAGAAATATATAGAAAGCATTTTTGGGAAAGATGATGAGAAGCAAGAGAGTATAGATAAATGGTTTTGAAATATACTTTTTATCTCATAATTATTTAAAAATTCAAATTAATTATTTTTTTTATGGGATATAGAGAAACTGATAGCAAGTGCGGGATTTTTATTGCTCATTCTTTGCATGATGTTTATAATGGTTTAATAAATTTACAACATAGAGGACAGGATTCTGCAGGAATTGCTTGTATGAATGATGATGGATATATAGATGTTTTAAGATGGGAAGGTAAAGTGAGAGATTTTTCCCTTGAGACTGCAAGTAAATTACTTGATGGAGGAATTTTATTTATGGGAGAAATAAGATATAGTACTAATAGAGGGAAAACTAAAGGGGAATTATTTGACGGAGCTTTACCTAGATATTTAGGAAATGAATTAACTTGCAAGAAAAAGTATGATGCTCCTGCACGAAGACATATCATAATACGAAGAGCAAATCAATCATTAGTTCATAATGGTAATTTAATTGGAATGGTTCCTTCTAAAGGAAAAACAGATAGTGATATATTATTAGAATTTTATGTTAATAATGGTTTAGAAAAAACAATAGAAACTTTTCCTGCATCATATGCTGCAGGAATTTTAGATTTTAGAAATAAAAATGATAAAAAAGTTTATATTTTTAAAGATAGATATGGCATAAGACCTTTATGGATAGGTAAAAAAGATGGAAGATTAATTGCAAGTTCAGAAGATGTAGCAATAATAAATATTGGAGGAAAACCTATTAGAGAATTATTTGCTGGAGAAATTTTAGAGATTCCTCCAAACGGAACTAATTTTGATAGTAAAATTGTTTCAAGTGATAAAGCAAGACCTTGTTTTTTTGAGAGACATTATTTAGGAAGTAATTTATCTTCTTTTGAAGGAATGACTAATCAAAATATAAGATTAAGATTAGGAGAAGTTTTAGCAGAAGAATTTTTTCCAGAAATAGATATTGTTAGTTATATTCCAAATGCTCCAGAAGATGTAGCAAGAGGATATGCTGGAAAAGTTAATAAAAAATTAGTTAATATTTTTTATAAATTAGATAATGAAAGGTCTTTTTTAAATCCAACTTTAGAAGAAAGAGCTAAGTCTATTGGAAATAATTTGTTTGTAAGAGATAATATAAATATTAATGGAGCGAAAGTTTTAGTTTGTGATGATTCAGTTGTTAGATTCAATAATGCTCCCTATGCTGCAAAAAAGATTAGGGAAGCTGGAGCAAAATATATTGCTCTTGCAGTTGCAACTCCTTTGATAGGACCAGAAATTAATGGGATAAAACATCATTGTCCATTTGGAATAGACATGCCTGAAAATGATGACTTTTTATCCAGAAAAATAAAAAATTTATCAGAATTAAAAATTTTTGCAAATCAAAATGGATTTGATGATATTTATTTTATCAGTAAAGAAGGAATGGAGAAAGCAAATAGAACTAAGTTAGAAGATTTTTGTGCTTTTTGTATAGGAGAACCAAATCCTGTTAAAGAGGAAGAATTAAAAAAATTAGTTCAATTTAATTTATCATGACAATTTGGATGTAAATGTTTTTAATGATATTGATATGGTAGGATATATCCTAAAAATGTTTTATCATTATTAAACTCATTTATAGAAGATAAAGTATTGTCTAGAGTTACTCTTGAGAGATTAGATGGGGGAATTGTTGGAGATGTTGAGAATAAATACAAAAGAAATTGTTAGATGAGAGTTAGGTTCATTGGAGGAATCATTTAGTTTTAAATCTTCTTTATAATAAATAAAATAAAATAGTTGGTACTAATAAACAACCCATTAAATGCATTCTTTTAATGTTTGAAGATATAGTAAATATTCCTAATGAAGTGGAAGTTATAAATATCAATAAAGATATTATTCTTCCTTCAAAAGTGTTATCAGAGAAAATAAAAATCATTAAAATTAATATATATAAAATTATTTTTGATAATTTATGATAAGCTATTTTATGTATATTTTTAGAAGCTATTTTTGATATATTAACGGCTATGATAAAAGATAAAAATCCAGAAATTATTATTGTAGATCCAATAATAAATAAATGATTTAAAGTTAACTCGGGAATTAGTTGAGATATAGCTGCCGAAGCTCCAGTTCTAGTTTTGTTTATAGAATATAAGGTTATGAATGACAATCCCATCATAATAGTATTTACGGCACCTATTAGAAATAGAAATTCTCTTTGATCTCTTATGTTTAGAAAATATCTGCCTATCAAAGCTGATTGAGCGGTTCCTATGGCTGGTAAAAAGGCAGTAAATGGAGCAGAAATCATAGAAGCTAGCGAAGATTTCAGTATAGAATTTATTGAGAGTTTTATATTTTTTATAGAATTAATTCTTTGTTCTGGAATAATAGTTTTTTGATTTATACTTATTATAAGATTACTAGCACCAAATAATCCAGTCAGCAAAGGCAATAACGGTTCTTTAACATTTAAATTAAGAGAAGCTATACCTAAAAATCCAGCCATTAAAAATATAAAAAAAGATGAAATTTTTTTTTCTTTGTCAGAATAAATTAAAAGAAAACAAACTATAATTAAAATAAATGGAATTATTTTTTGAATTTTTGAATATATAAAAGGAACTAAAAAAATAAAAAACGGAGTAAAAAATAAAATGATAAATAAAGCTGACAAGCTTCCATATAATGTGAAGATGATTGCATAATACCCTCTTCCTTCTAAAAGTAATTTATGTCCTGGTAGAACTGATAAAAAAGAATCTTCGTTTGGAGCTCCTAGAAATATAGAAGGAATGAAATCCAAAAAAGTATGAGTTATAGCCATAGAGGTTATAAAAATTGCTAAAATTATTGGCGTTGTTATTTTTAATAAAGTTTCTGAAAAACTTATTGTGATTAGTGCTATAAGATTGATATGAATTCCTGGAGTTAAGCCTGTTATAGTTCCGGCTATTATACCGATGATTAAAGCTATGATAATTTCAATAATCATAGCTTTATGTTACATTCTCAGTATAAATTATTTATTGTGTCTGTTAGATTGTTGATTACTTTTCTGTATTACGGATTTATCCAAATTTTATTGAATGGTTGAGATTATTGAATATTTAAAGACTGCTAAAGGTTCAAGATTAATTATAGTAAAATATTTAAATAAGTTTTTTATTTTAATATCATTGAATATGAAGATAAATCCTGGTTGAAACAAGTAATTGTTTCTATGTTTCTATGTTTAATATTTATTTTTCTTTCAATAGGGTTAATCTTTATTGGAAGTACTGGTTATATTATTGGAATTCTTGGGCTTATTATTTCTGGAGGAGTATTTCTTTATTTTTTAATTAAATTGATTACCGATAAAAATTATTTTAAAGAAAGGTATAAAGTAATTAGAGAAAATTCTTATTTGAATAACTTTGCTCACCCTTTTAAACAAGATATTGATGTAATGAAGATTATTAAGAAAAATATTTCTTTTATAATTCCCTTTATTATATCTGTATTTTTAATTGTTATTTTTTTAATATTTGAATTTAGAAGTTTTTTTATTTTAAGTTTAATAAAAAATTTAAAATTTGGATTTTGGATATATCCAATTTATTTTTATATATTAAGTTTTATTTGTTTTTCTTTTTATATCTTGGGTTATCTATCTTTAGGAGAAATTTTACAGAGGAGATTTTTAAAGGTAAATAAAAATTTTATTTTTGATATGATAATAAACTATGTTTATTCAATTCCTTTTATAGCAATATTGAGTTTAATTTGGGTAATTTTACTTTTTATTAAAGATGAAAAGAGTAAAAATATTCCATCTTCTTTTTTAAATGCGATAAAGTTGTTATCTATATATGGATTATTCATAATCTTAAAATATTATACCTATACCAATCTTGCAATTATAGCATTAGAAGATAAATATAAAGGCATTCCTTTTAAGGAATCTTTTCAATATCTGAAAAAAGAAAGAACTAATTTATTCTTTATTTGGTTTAGAAGCGGTGCACTTGTAGCTTTTCCTTTTTTAATTATTATTGGTTTGGGTTTATGGAATTTAAAGTTTCAATTCATGAATACGTTGGTGTTATCAATGCTCTTTTTTAGTTCTCTAGTTTTATTCTTTTTCTGGGGATTATTATCAGAACAATTATCTTTTTTATTCTATTTTTTAAAGTCAAGACATAAAGATATAAAATTGTGATGATTGTTATAACTTGAGTAATCATCTACTTATCGCCCAGTTTTTCTTTCTTTAATAATTTTGTTAGTTGAATTAATGATTTGAATATAAAATGGTTACGGATTTTATCCGTAATTTCAGAAAATTAATGATGATGTTGTCTTTTTATGTTTCAAAAGCCTGTTATAGTTCCTGCGATAATGCCTATTGTTAAAGCTATTATTAATTCAAAAATCATTTAATATATAAAACTAGCAAAACTTATATATCTTGTTTTGTTTGATAATTTGTGGATAATAAAAATATTGAAAAAGTTAGAAAAATTTCTCTGGTAGTTGTTCCTAGTGCAGAAATTAAAATTGAGTTTTATAATAAGGCCTTGAAAGAAATTAATGAAAGAGTTAAAGATGTAGATAGTCTTGTTTCTAAAATGGCTACTGTTGCTTCAGTTTTGAGAAGTCATTTACCTTATTATTTTTGGTGTGGATTTTATTTTGCTGAAGAAGGTAAGATGGTTGTAGGACCTTATCAAGGAAGTCCAGCTTGTGCTGGCATTGGTTATCAAGGAGTTTGCGGTACTTCTGTTAGAAAAAAAGAAACAATAATTGTTCCTAATGTTCATGAATTTCCAGGGCATATAGTTTGTGATGAAAGTTCAAATTCAGAAATTGTTGTTCCATTATTTGGTGAGAATGGAATGGTTATAGCTGTTTTGGATATAGATTCTAAAGAGTTTAATGCTTTTGATGAAACCGACAAAAATTTCTTAGAGAAATATATTATGCCCATCTTACTTGACAGCTATTAATTTAATGGAAGAAGATTATTATTTTAATGAAGAAGGATTAATAGTTTTTACTGAAAAGTATTTATTAGAAAGAGGATATTGCTGTGAAAGTGGATGTAAGCATTGTCCTTATGGATTTAAGAAAGAAAAAT
>ERZ1292623.3811-Hain-H51-01um-R1-3811-length-12684-cov-4_pt1 | contig 12684 bp, 7 predicted proteins | sample MGYA00564398_ERZ1292623 | MGnify/ENA primary metagenome ERZ1292623 (study PRJEB36523, sample SAMEA6512633) | groundwater metagenome | collected 2019-01-07 | study: AquaDiva: Metagenomics assemblies of 32 groundwater samples | reverse complement strand
GTCGGTTACAGGAGGAGTTGGAAGAATAATGTCTTCTTTGGGCTATAGGGATTCCACTCCATCCGGGGGAAGTTCAGACCATAAAGGTATAGATATTGGATGGGGCGATACAAAGTATGCCGGGCAATCCATTCCTCTATACTCTCCAATAGACGGTACTATCCATTCAGTTTCTTATAAAAACCAGAGCGCAGGATCCTTTATAGTGATAAAGGGAACGGGGATACATGCTGGCTTATGGAGCAGACATCTCCATATGGCCACAAATGGTATTTCTCCTCCTGGGACACCTGTGCAAACTGGTGGATATATAGGGTCTGCGGGTGTAGATGCAGCAGATAGGGGATCTGGTAAAACAAGTGTGCATCCTGTGCATCAGCATTATGAGCTATGGGAAAATGGTTGTCCGGGCTTTGGTGGCAGCCCCAGACTGCTCAACCCCGAAAACGTTATTCCAGCTCTTTCTCAAGATGTTCAAACTCTAGTTGATACATTACAAAGTGAAAGAGTTGTACAGATAGATCCCAATCTATACAAAGAACAACAAGGTAGAGCTACAGGAGATGCCGCTTCTGCAATAGAAGCTTACGAAAGAGAAGGATGGAAACTATATAGAAGTCCCCATGTGCCCCCAACCCTCTATAAAAAGATGGTTCTGCGTGTACCAGTTACCTCCTCAAGTGGGGAAAATACCCTTACTTGTACGGCTTGGGGTGGGGAATATTTTAACTCCTTTGCTATTCTTCCTTTAGCCGGAATAGAATATCCTACAGCCCAATATACTGGTGGGCAAGATACTAGGCTCTACTTTTCTATGTTAGATGTAAACCATGAGCGTTTAGATGGGCTTTCCAGGATAGCCCAACAGCTTATGATTATGAAGAAGCAGCTAGACAATAATGCTCGTAACTTTAGATCTATTCAGGACTCCTGGACGTGTGAGGTCTCTTCTTTTGGTACTAGATTAGCAGGAAGTAAAACTTGGGTTATAAACTCTCTTGCTACAAATTCTATTCCTGAAAGTCCTGGAGCCTATCAACTACTTATAGAACTTGATGCTCACCAGCCCTTTGAAGCTCCTGTCTTACACCATAATGGTTTGGACATGGAAGAAGTGTATAAAGAACTATACAAAGTCCTAAAGAAAAAGTTAGAGATTTTTAAGAAGAAAGATCGCTTTGATGATGATATGGTAAATGCTCTAGAAAGAGCGGGGACCTTTAATAGAACTTCACTTGTTAGACATGTAGACGGTGAAAAGGTTTATCGTCCCTCTGAAGACTATATCTTAAGTGAGAACAATCCTTATAGTGGGGGATTGATAGAAAACGATACAACTCTTGAGTGGCGCATAATCTATAAAAACAAAACCAATACATCAGATGGTTGGCTTTATGATGCTATGAATAGCTTTGTGAGATTGATGTATCTGGCTTCTTTTTCTACATCTGATAAGTTCTATGGAGGATATTCCCCAGAAGAATTAGAGACCGCCAAGAATTTATGGGGTATTGAGAAAGATATTCTTCCTACTTTTGAGGGAGCAGGAGTATGGTTGGGAGGATGGATAAACAAACCGCTCGCTTCCTTAGAGGATTTTGGTATTGATTTCTCTGTAAAGGGTACCCTTGAAGCAAAAGATGTTCTAAAGGTATTGCATGATCTTACCTACAATAAGGGAGGAAATGTAACACAGATTCAAGTAGGACGAAATCTTTCTGCTCTTCCATCTCATGGCTTTAGCCCAGTTAGATATCAGTATCTACAGATGACTTCTATACAGTCTACTGATCCTACACAGCTTCGAGCGGATAACTGGAGTGTACCTGTAATACATACAGATAAGTCAATAGAAGATCAGATTATTGATCAATTAAAGCAAATCTTTGCTACTTTCTTTATGGAAGTACTGGATAAGGCAGAAGAGATGCAACACCCGGACTTTATTGATATTCTTAATATGTTACACAGAAGCGCATCTGATAATGTTCTGCCTTGCTATCCTGATCTTTCTCTACCAGACCATCCTATAATCAAGAGTCAGAAGTTTACTCCAGCAGATTTCTACTTCTATAACGGAAGTGAAGACGGGAAACTTGATAAGCTAGACGATAATATTCCCTGGAAGGAGCAAATGGACACTTCTCTAAGCAATGCTTGGGGGTCCCTAAAGAAGTTTGAAAGCGGAGATATAGAAAAAATAGAAGGTAGTGCAAATGTAAGCTCTGGCCTGAAAGCGATAGATGGTAATGCTTTTAGGAAAAACTACAGATCAGCCACTAGAAAATTAGCTCCAGATCAACAGGAATGGCTCAAGATAGAAGAGCAGTTTATAGATCCTTATTCAGGTTCTTTAGGGATGAAAAAGTATCCCGGTATGCATGGTGAAAACAGAAACCTTGATCATGCTTTTGATTTGCCAGCTCTACAAAGTATTACACAGGACTCTGCTAGAGAGCTTACAGAACAACAACTTTTCTTAATGAGAAGAGCCTTTCCTACCTTTAGGTTATATTTTATGAGCGAAGAAGATCATCCAGATGGGTGGAGATCCTTTGCTGATTTCTATAGCTATAGTGCGGTTAAAAGGATAACAGTTACTCGTAGTAGAAAGATTCCTACGGATCTTGTCATAATTGAACTTCAAAACGTATCTGGTACTTTAGATGGATCTTTAGAAGGATCCATCAAAGATGTAGATTACATGAGAAGAAATACAGATAAAAGAGGTAACCTTACTTCTCTAGGAGAACAAACAGAGCAGTCTTCTAAAGCAGAGAAAGCTGGTAGTATTGAAGATCATTTATATACTTCTATGATTCTTAGAGAAGGAATGGATATCCAGCTGAAGCTTGGCTTCTCAAACAACCCCGACTACTTAGAAACTGTTATGAATGGTAGAGTGGTCCAGGTAAATTGGCAAGGAGGAAGCGATTCTGTTGTAATAACTTGTCAGTCTTATGCCGCTGAACTTATCGCAGTAATGAAGGGAGTAACAGGAAAGAAACTTAAGGGAGAAGATGTAACAGATAATCCTACGCTTTGCTACTCAATTGGATACGAAAACACTCACGAGCTTCTTTCTGCAATGATCAGATCTCCTGAGGTTTTACATTTTGGTAAGTGGAAGCCAGGAGTAACATATCAACACGGAGAAGCCAATAATCCTCCTCCAGGAAAGAAGAGATACACAAGACATATATCTTTATTTAACACGCTGGCGAACCTACGCGGAGACGCCTCTGCCTATATGCAAAATATATATGCAGAAGACTTACCGAGTGTGGATCCCTCTTCGAGGGCGTCTCCCTTAGAGTCTAATATATATGGCGGGGCAAGAGCTTCTGCCAAAGATGCCATCAAAACTGTAGCTAAGTGGGAATGGGGTCTATCAATAGCAGCTACAGGCGGATTAGCAACTGGTGGTCCGATAGGTGGATTCGCAGGTGGTGCAACCTATCTCTTTAATTCTTTAGTAGGTGGAGCCACAAAGCTTTTCTTTCAAAAGCGCTATAAGGATGTCCAAAATAGTCCTGCGGACGATAACATCTTTGCTCCTCACCCTCAGGATTATGTAGATTATGGATGGACTGATCTCTCTGGTCACGCAACAGAAGAAGACATAAAATACTTTCCTGTTAACACCACCATTTGGGAAATGTTCCAGGAGATGACACTTAGGCATCCTGGCTGGGTTGCTTCTGCCGTTCCTTATGGGAGAAGAATGACAATGTTCTTTGGTGTACCCTCTCAACGATATTGGGCAGTTGATGTGCCTCAAGATCTTGTAAATAGAATGAGATATCTAAGAGAAACCATAACCAGGGTATTGGGGGGTAAAACAGACCCTACACATCCTGCTCCTCAGACCCCAATAGGTAATTTGATAACAGAGTATACTAAAGGGCTTAACGCGCGTTTCCGTCCTTTTAGAAGATTCCACATAGCCTCTAGCAAACATAATATCGTTGCTAACAATATCGCCGTTAGTGGATATGGTGTGTCTAATACTGTGTCTGTGGCATTTACGAAATCTAATTGGACTGGAACAAAGTCAGATGAAGATTCTGAAAACAGACTAGAAAATATTAGAGAAGGAGGATCTTGGAGAGACACTCTAGAAGTAAAGGTACATGATCAGCTTCCCGATGAAGATGTTTTACTAGACGATATAGACTATTACAACTGTAATGGAAAATGGTTAGCCGAACGATATGGTCTTGGCACACTAATGAATAGTCTTAAAGATATGTATAAAGGAGAGCTTATTCTCCTAGGGAATCCTAGGATTAAACCTTACGATATTATCGTTATTGCAGATGATTATAATGGGATAGCTGGTCCTATAGAGGTAGAAGAAGTTACTCATATCTTTACGCCAGAAGGTGGTTTTATAAGCGTAATAGTTCCTGATGCTCTTGTAATAGCTAATGAGGCAAGTACCTTTCCTATTCTAAATGCTATTAATCATGGTATTGTCCCTAACCTTCTTGCGGTGTGGATGTCTATAGAGAAAAATTCTAAGGGAGAATATGGAATAGAACTTTCTCAGAGAGAAAAAAATCTGGCTGGTGAGGGTGGAGCTACTATACAAAGTATCTTAGATTTATCCTCAACCAATCTCAACGGGTCTAATATTATAGAGACAATACTTAACTGCCAGAATTTCTATCTCTGGCTAAGCAAAAATGTAGCCGTAAATGTTGTTCCTCTTATGAAATATGGTAGGCCAATGATAGCGGGGCTTCCAGAAGATATGTTTGATATAAGCTGGGATAACTTTAAGGGAGAAGCAAAAGCTTCCCTCAATAATATAAAGAAGGGGCGTCTTGAGCTTATGATGGCAACTCTGGCAAATGGATGGAGGACAACCTACACTTATGGAGGTGATTGGAAGTCTATACTTAGACAGTCAATTCAAGAGGGGCGTCATCAATAATGTCAGTTAGAAAAATTAGAAATAGGTCAGAAGTTAGTGGGCACTCTATTAACAGAGAGCTTGCTGGTAATAATCTTCGTGGAACAACTACCAAGGTTAAAGCTAAGATAAAAGCTATCTATCATCCTGGTGATGAAAACCCTAAGGGGTTTGAATATCTAAACACCAATATAATAAGAGCTATGGTGGAACTTTCCAACAAGGAAAGTGATTTTGAGGAAGAGATAAATGGCTGGGTTTTCCCCTACAAGCAGACCCGCAGTTATTTAGCTTAATAAACGGTAGTGATAACTGGGCTGGCAAGAGCTGCTATGTACAGTTCTCCTTTCCTAATGTGAGAGGAACAGGAGAGGTTTATCTAGATGCGATTTCTTCACAAAACTCTAAAGAAGTGGAAAAAGATAAGCCGAACAAGTCCTATCTCAAACAGAAGTTTCATAATCTAACTTCAGCTCTATTGGGCTAATGATATAATCGAGGTGCTACATGGCAACCAAATTTGATAAGCCGGTTCATGTATTCAAGGCAAATCCCGAAAAGAACGCAGGAGTACAAGTAGGAGAGGACTGGGTTTCTCTTGTGGGAGATGACCCAAAGAACTTCCTAACTGTAAACAAGAAAGGAGTAGGACTGGGGGGGAAGATTAACTTACAGTCTTCTCCTAATGATATAAAGGTGGGGGGTCTTGCTTCTTTCAATATGCTTCCTCTACTATTTACTCCTTCTACAACAATGAGTCCTATAAGTACTCTTACGCTCTCACTACCATTTGATTCTATAATTGAACTAGCCGATACGGTTACTAGCTTAATGGGTTTAATAAAGTAAATGTCTCTTAATTATGATGCTGTAGATCTGATGTGGAGCACTACTGGAGATTTCGTCTTAGGCCCTGATGGGGACTTAGCAGATACCAGGTTCGATGTACTATTAGCTATAGCTCAAGATGTCTATGATAGATGCAAAAGCGATATTGGAGACTGGAAAGAAATACCCCTAATGGGAGCTACTCTTAGTGATTTTACGGGAGAACCTAACACAGCAGCTAATGGTAGAAGTATAAGGGATAGGCTGTTTAATGCCTTACAAGTATATGGAACAGTAGCTGGATCAGATCTAAGCATAGATGTATTCCCCGTAGCTAAGGATAAAATAGCTGTTAAAATTCAATTGCGTGTAGCGCCAACTCCTCAAAATAGATATAGCAGGATTCTAGAGCGCGTTATTATATATGACTATGTAGAAAACCATATTGTGTCGAGGTAAGTATGGCATTTATCCTTCGTACTAATTCAGAAATTCTATCAGAACTTCTTGCGGAGTTACGCAGAACCGGGCTGAGTTATTCTTCTAGGTCTAGTAAGGGATATGCTCTTGCAAGTTCCATCTCAAAAGAGATTGAAATAGCACAGCAGTTTTTTGATAATAACTTTGAGGGTGCTTATCTAAGAAATGCCAGTGGGGTATTTCTAGATGCTCTAGGAGAATTATTTGGGCTAAGAAGAAGAGAGGCACGTAAGTCCTATTCTTTAAGCTCAGAGAATAATGTTACGTTCTATGTGGAAGAAGGCACATTTGGAGATATTAATAGCAACAACGATATTTCTATCCCAGCAGGGACTATAGTTCAGACCTCTCAGCTTGTTGATGTTCAGACCCCTATCCAATATGAACTTACATCTGATGTAACTCTTCCTGCTGCGGGGACAAACGTTGCTATTACTGTGAAATCTTTATTAGAAGGAAGCATCTCCAGAGTAGGACCGGGTACCATTACTATTCATGGTTTTGTTGGTTATACCGATAACATTAACGACACCCTTAAGGTAACTAATACTTATGCAATTCTTAATGGTGAAGATAGACAGACTGATGCGGAATATAAGTATCTGATAAGCAGGGCAGCAACGGCTAATCAGGCAGGAAACCTTACTGCAATAAGATTTGCAGCCTTAAGCGTTCCCGGGGTAACTGATACAAATATCATTAACTACTTTGATGGTATAGGGACTGTTGGGGTGTTTGTTGTGGGGCAGGATAATCAACCTTCTCAACCTCTTACAAATGAGGTTCAAAGTGCTCTAGCCTTAATTCAAAGTAACGGAATTCTTGCATCTGCTTATTCCCCAGGAGAGGTAGGGGTTAGCTGGTCTACTAAGGTTACGGTAACAACACCCCTTACTATTAATGCTAGGAACGAGCTAAATCAAAAACTAATAAATATAAGTAGGGATTTTCTTACAGCATTGCGAATAGGAGAGAGTCTTAACTTAACAGATTTGGCCCTTAGGCTTACTAATGCAGATAGTAGAATAGTAAGACTAGGAACCGGAACAGAAGTATTCGAGAATTTAGGGATATGGAGAGTTAGCCTAGCTGATGGAGCAAGGGTTAGAAGCTCTGCGCTAAGCCAAGCTAATATCCTGATACAAGCTCATGAAATTATTGTTCCAGAGTTAACACTATCTAATGCGTTTGGGTTTGTATTTTAATGGCAGAACTTGGACTTTCTAATACTGGGGTAAAAAGTTGGCTGACACAACGGTTAGCTAATAGGCTTCCTGTTTGGTCTAGGGCCAGAGAAAGGGAGGATAGTTTCTACCAGTTAATTGTTAACCCCTTTGCCCAACAGATACAAGATCTGTATGTTAGGGTTCTGGAAATCAGAAGTAACTACTATGTTCCTTCTGCAGATACTAATGAGATAGGATTTTCCTTTACTCTTAGTCTGCCAGAGGACTTTCTGTTTAATACTGTGTCAGAGGGTCCTGGGGATTTTGTTTGGGATAATCCCACAGTAACGGGTGTATTAGAAGATAATAGTGAAATAGATATCGCGGTAATATCTCAAGGGCTGTTCGGAACAGATAAGAATTATCTCCCCCCAACCAGGATATCTACTAGTCTGGTGGTGTCGGATGTATCTAACACTGTTGTAGCAGAAACTACTATAGGAGGATTGGGTGAGGTTACTCTCCCCACAGAAGACTTTGATGCCTTCTCGGGGAGACTCTATATAGATCTGGATGAAGGGACACAATACGGAGTAGAGGATGATACTGGAAGCTTAACTCCGGGGAAAATTATCATAACGGGCGAGCCAGTTCTTTTTACACACCTTACAGAATACGAAGAAGACTTATTCTTCCCCGCTAATACGCAAAGGTGGACAGCAGACGCATGGAAGGCCTTATCCTCTTTAGAGGTAAGCGGTATACCAGATCTAAATACTAAGATTACAGTTACTAGAGGCTTTATAAAAGACTTTGTTACAGATCCATTAGCCTTATGGATTGATGATTTACAGGAATCTCCTGTCTATTATTCTTTAGGAAATGCAGGAACCGCTTCAGATCCACTTCCCATACTAAAATGGGTAAGTAACGATTTAGCAGATGCTGACTTACAGGCCCAAGGATTAGATGAAAGAATTACCTTATATGAACAATTTCTAGGACTGGCTAATGGAGATCCAATAGAACTTCCCATAGCTTTAGAGAGAATGCCCTTTAGTCCATGGCTTCTTGTAATAACACAAGAAAACCTTTATGTGTTTAGAGTAGCTCAAGCTCTTCCAACTGGTGACCCGGGTATAACCGGGGCTAATGATGTAGAGGCTTTAGCTAAACTGGTTGCAAATAACAGATCTGTTAATCCTGAGCTTATTCTAGATGCAGATAGAAACTGGCTCAATCCATCGGAAGATTTACTAACTGGTTTGAGAATCTCTACGAGGCGTGTAGCTTTCTCTAAGCCGATACACTCTACTAGGCTTAGTCGAGCTTACTTTAATGGAAGCGGGGCAGTAAGACGTATATATCTAGACTGGGATGGCAATCAGATAAATATAGAAACAGATCCTCAGAGAGGGTTCATTCCTAATCCGTTGAGGGGAATAGAACCCGAGGGATGGAATAATGTTTCCATAGTGGCAAACCCAATATCTTCTGGGAATGGGGTTGAGGCTTATATATTGGAAACAAAGCTAGGAGATGGAAGTATTGTTAAGGATGCTTTTCTTGTCCATGTTGATACAATACAACCATTAAAAATCCTCCCCCTTCCAGCAGGATTACAAAATAATGTACAAGGAATGACATATGATCATAATACAGATTTGTTAGTACTAACTAATAGTAGTGATGTGTATAAGATTGATATGCATTGGGACTATTGTTCTGTAGATTTTAGAACAAATACTGTATATCTTAGGGAAGACTACTCTTCTGTAGAGGTGGTGGCCTAATGACAACTCAATCTTTTACTGGGAGTGCTCAACGAGTAGAGATGAGAACTCCTATTGATCTAATAGGAGAACTCATTGATATCCATCGTCTCCCAGAAGAATCTCTAAAAGATTTTAAGAATAGAATCCTGGATGTTTATATCCATCCGGCAAATGCCTCTTACAACGGTTTATGGAATAGCGTTGCTAGAGAGTTAGGAGAGGAAAGTTGGGCTGGAGGATTAGTTATAGATGTCGATAGAACAAATGATATTCCCAACAATCCAAACTCTGATATTGTAATATCTACACGGTATATAACTCTAACAGATGGGACGACAACTCTTTCCATAGACAAATATGATAGGGCTGGAACTGGGTATTTTGTCGGAGATCTGACAGATACTATTAATACTTCCGGGCTTGGTTTTACCACTGTAACCTGGGGAGCAATAGGGAACTGGGAAAAGTCTTCTTATCTTAAAAGAGTTTCCTCCAAAAAAACAAAGTACAAGGTTCCCCTTTTTTCTACTAATATGCACACAATGTATGGGATCATGCATAGTGGAAATTGGTTTACTGGAGATATATCTTTTTCTCAGGACACAAAGGTGACAACAGAAGCGGCCTCTCTTGCTACGATAGCCTCAGGAGAATATTATCTAGGACAATTTGCGAGAACTGTTTACACAGGAGACTATATAGCTTCTGGTACTGTTAGTTTCTCATATCAAGATTTCCCTTTAGTTATTCCAATTAGTACAATATCAATCAATGAGTTTAGAGATGGAGAATTTCTAGATCTAATAACTGAACAAATAGAAAACGAATTTAGCAATTTTATAGATGGTGCCCCAACAGTAGAGGGTGCTCAGTTCATTAACGAACTTCTTTCTGTAGTTCCTATGTATTACGGTAAATAGTATGGCAATAGCTCTAAAAGGAATAGGTGGCGAAGCTCCCATAGCCAATGATTTGTCTATTGTTTACAGTGGAGGAAATGATGCTAGGCTTATAGTAAGAATTCTGCCTCTACAGACTGAGGTATATAACACTAATGAGTTACTTCCTATTGTAGGTTCTAAAGCTGTAGAATTATCTCAAACTACATTTGATATTAAGGGCTTTGTCTACGATAAGAGAAGGTGGGTAGACGATAAGGATATAAGGAGTAGAAACCCGGGTTATATCGGAGATCTTAAATCAAGGGTGAGTGATGGAACACTAGATATAGAATGGCAGTCTGGTATAGGAAGTGGAGAAGATTGTGAATATCGTGGGCTAGAGGTTACTGATTGCTGTAACTGGTCGCCTATACTTCATCACGGGGATTACTTTACTTATTTAAGAGACCACTATCTATACAGTGGAGAAGCTTCTAGTTTTCAGGTAGATGGGTCAATAGACCTTAATGTACAGAGTCCATTAGTCGAATTGGATTTTACCCCTAAGGGAGATGTTCCTCTTACGGCTACTATTTATAGGAGAGGCGTAAACCTTGAAGCAGATGTTTATCTAAGAGCTTCTCGTGTTCCACAGTTTACAGGAATTGTTGTCGAAGGTGAAAGGGAGGACACATTAGATGACGACTCTAATATCATATGGGACAGTGTTGATACTACCTTCCCAGAACTGTTTTATGATGACAGCAATAACTCTATTTTTATTAATCGGCGTATCGAGTTTACAGTCGGCTGCCTTGAAGAAGCTACGATTAACAACGGTGCCGGATTCCCAACATCAAATGCTGTTGCTTTACAAACCGCCGAGCTTCGTTTAGAAAGACTTGGGGCTTCAGATGGGGAACCCGACCAGATTTACTTTACTAGATTCTTTCCACTTGATGCGGGTCAAGGAGATAACAAGTTAGATATTTATATCTGGTCAGAGATTGGATTAAATCAATGGACACTGGCCACTGGAAATGATCTTACTAATCATACATCTACAGAAGAAGTATACGAAGTAGACTATGACCTGGGAATGATTCGTTTCGCTAAGTATGAAGAAGCCAGCTCAAGATTACTTAATGAGTTGGCAACTGAAGACATTCTTTTAACACTAGCTGATGCAACTGAGTTCCCTGAGAAGGGAAGGGTATCTATTGGTGGTGAAGAAATTCAGTATTCAGGCCGAGACGAGAATATCCTTTACAATCTTGTAAGAGTCTCTCCTGCCGATCATGCTATCGGAGCAGAAGTGGTTACGGTGCAGAGCGGAGCAACTCCTACAACGGATTATGTTGTATCAGCTGCTTATGTCACAACACCTCGTATAGAATACGAACCAAAGGATTTCTCTTCTTTATTAGTGGCTGATAATCTAACTGTTCATCCTTTAAGAAATCCTGCTTCTAATGGTATTGTACATATCTCTAGAATTCCTTTGGAAATTGAGGATCTAATTTTAACAGTAGACAAACCAAATCTTGGGGGAGGTGTTTACGGTCCTGTAGATATTGGATCAGACTATGCGCTCTTAACAGCAACAGCTACTGGATATGGAGAGCTTCCGCTGGCCGGGCTAAGAATAACTATAGATGAAACCGAATCTGTTTTTGCTGGACTATTAAATGGTGCTCCAGAAGATTACACCGGAATAAGTAATCAGGATGGTGAAGTAATGGCAACATTCGCCCCAGGCGGGAACTTGTCCCTTGCAGGAGAAATTGTTGACAGCTTCGATGTAGTTGATCTTGATACTGTAAAATTAACAGTGAATAAGAAGCTCTATGGCCTAGATATTGAAGATGTAACTGTATTCGTCATAACGAAAGATGATCCTTCTGTTGGTGCTGTAGGAATATTTACAGATGGTGTATATGTTGCGTCTTCTCCTTATAGTGGGGCCATAGCGAATATAACAGGGACTACTCTTCGTATAAATAATCAATCAACAACTTATCCTGCCATTGATAGATATCCAGCCGGGTTCTTTGATGGTGGGACTCTATATGTAAGAGATACAAGCGGTAATGATTTTTCGGCAACAATAATGGCCTGGAGAGATGGAGAGTTTCATATAAATACAGCAATGTCTATAGTAGGAACTATAGCTTGGGTAAGGGTCCTAGCCCCAGACTGGGAAGTGTGGGACGCCAACCTAAAGAACGGTAGAAAGCGAGTAATATACACTTATTCCCCTACGGCTATTAATCCCGTTACAGGAGTAGAAGGAGCATATAACCCCGTGAATCCTACCTCTATAGAGGTGACTGATAACCAGACTATATTTACCTTTGATTATGCTTTAATAGAACCAGATGCTAGTGATGTTACTGAAAATGTGGGAGGTTACTGGTTGGCAGTAGACCACTTAATCAGCTTCAGAGCCTATGCAGATAGTCCTCTATCTGGGCGAAGAATATACAGTAATATAGTAAAATTAAGAGTGAGTCTACCAGATTATCTTTCTGGTGTATATTTGGCGGGCTCCTCACAATCTACTTATTGGTTCCATATCAGAGATATCATGTCTGATCCGTCCTAAGGATTAGACGGTATTACCTTTGTAACTATTA
>ERZ1292623.3810-Hain-H51-01um-R1-3810-length-12685-cov-6_pt1 | contig 12685 bp, 16 predicted proteins | sample MGYA00564398_ERZ1292623 | MGnify/ENA primary metagenome ERZ1292623 (study PRJEB36523, sample SAMEA6512633) | groundwater metagenome | collected 2019-01-07 | study: AquaDiva: Metagenomics assemblies of 32 groundwater samples | reverse complement strand
GATCGATCACGGCCGCATCACTATCACCTATACCCCTGGCTCCACAATCTCGTTGCTTAAACGCCGGCGGCACCACGTCCCGTTGGAAGAGGCGATGGTGTGGCTACCTAAACGGCGCAAGATGATGGGTCCGACCAAGTCTGGGCCATGCTCCGCTGCGGCCGTGACCAAGGGGCAGCCGTCGCACGCGCTCGACCCCTTCTTCCTTGAGCCACTCCAGACGCCTCTATTGAATCAGGAGCTCGGCGCGTTCCGGGACGAGATCCAGCGCATGATTTCACCCTGGGTCATGAAGAAGACGACCGGAACCGTGACAGTATCAGGATTGTCTGTGGGACGTTGCGAGAAGCTCTACGTAAGCCACTCATCCTGCGTGAAGTTCGCAATGGCCGAGTACCCGCGTGTCACCACCACCAGCACGGGATTTGCCGCCAAGATACTGGCCCACGCAGATATCGGGGGTACGTTAAGGACGACTGACGGTTCGGGATTTGTTCTTTTAGTTGAGAACGTCTCACACGCCTACACGGCGGGTGAAAATTCCAATATCTCATTCACCTGGGAGCGGCATGGCGTTGCGGCTTAGCTCAAGCATTGTCCCGAAGTAATAACTCACTACAGAGCTTGTAAACCCTATCTACCGCACCACTGACCTCTTCAACCCGGTCCTTCACATAACCCATCTCGGCGCGCAATCCCGCGAGCTGTCCGTTGAGCTCATATCTCGTCACGTGGTTATCCATGTCACGCCTGATCTCTCCAATCACATCGTCACTTACCTTTTCCGCTCGCCTGACGCGCCAACGCCGGCCTTCGACACCGATAATGATTATGGTTAAGAGTGTGTTGGATCCAATCTGGATATAGTCGTAAAGACTCATGGACGCTCCTTGCTAGCATAACCTTCCTGGCACATCACCTCGGAGATCTCGCACCCTTGTGACCAGACCCTGCCCAGCACGCGGCCCATGGTAAACAATTCCGAGATCATGCCACGACCGCTCGCCGGCACAAACACCGTCACTTGCGATCCCACAGGAGCCAGCTCTTGCATGCGCCCCTTGGCTGCCAGGCCACGTTCTTTCTCGGCCTTGTCCTTAGTTCGGCTCTCCGGCGCCCAGCAGTCGATAAGTCGCACGGTCAGGATCCGGCTTACCCGGACCTTGATCGTGTCGCCATCGACCACGCCTACCACCTCAGCGACAAAACTCCATCCGTGTTCCGGGGTCATTCTGAAGGTATCTCTGGTGGCGGATACTTGCGCACCAAGAACACCGCGTCATGCACCCGATCCAGTCCATCAGGGGACAACAGCTTAATCTCAGCCTGCACACTATATCCTTCTACCCCTACACCCAAGCTTACAACACGGTCTGACTGGCGCGGGAATCCATAGTCGTCCGAACCACCACCTCCCAGAATCGTATCCATCCCGGTATGGCCGTCGCTCAAGACAGACAGGCGCAGTCGTGCACCCGAGTTCACTCGTTCCCAGTTGGAATACACCTGTTCGAGACGCACCCGGCCCCAGGTTGGGCTCGGATTGAGATAAATCGTCCTGAACGTCACCTCGGCACGCCAGCCGGCGCGCCAGGTTTTGCCGTCCACGTTCTTGGAGAAGTTTGCGTTGAGCGTGACGATCGTCCCGTCGTCCGAATCGACCGAATGGCTCTCGCCGTCTATTTCAACCAGTGATCCCTTGCGCAGCTTCGTATGAGAACCCAGGTCATATTTCTTGTTGTCCGTCTGTTTGGAGACGGTGCCGGAGTAAGCGCCTAAAGCCATATCTCCGTAGGTGCCGTCATCGGAAACCAGGTATACCCGGTCGGTTTTGTCTGGATCGGCCACGGCCAGATACGCGCGCATCACCCCGTCGGCCCCCTGTCCGTTCGCCGCTGCCAAGATATAGTGGCTGTAGGTCCGGACCGTCCATCGCCCCGGTTCATCAGACCCTTCAATCTGTGGTCTGTGGTAAGTGAAGACGACACGAGGATAGGATTCTCCTTTGAGTGTGGCGGCCCAGCAGACCGCTTCTTCCTGTGGGTTCCACCAGGCGAACCAGCAGCCAGACTTGCCCCAATCGAGTTCATAGGACCCGCCGGGATCAATGAGTCGCCGTACCGGATTTCCAATGTCAAAGGGCTGAAATCTCCCACCCCGGCTGACGTAGAAATAACTCGGCTGCTGATCCATGATATAGGCGGTGCCTTCCAGAACGACGACAGCGCCATGCGCCACAAGGCCGCGATTGTCGAATAGCTGGGTCAGGATAGGGTCTGTGGCAGGGTCATTTTCCCAGTCTAGGCGGTACATCTTCGACCGCTTTCCCATCACGAGGAAGTCACCCATCGTGAAGGCACCTGTAGGGATATCTCCGTCCAGGGGACCGACCGATAAGGCCGATGCGGTCCAATCCCTCGGGTCATTGGCCGCGCTCCACTGGACGCGCGACGACCCCGCGTCGCCAAATACTGCGTAGCCAAGTCCCGATCCGCTTATGTCGGGCGGCTCGCGTAGCGTGGCAACCGTCCCCGCCACCAATTCGATCAGGGTCTGGCAGGCCGTGCCGAACTTGGCTCCCGAAATGGCAATGGGCTTTCCAGCCACACTCGCGCCCCACGAAGCATCAGTGCGTGTGATCGACTTTATGCCCGCTACTGTATCCACGGTTCCAGTGGTAAGCGCCAGATCGCCGAACAGAAAGAGTCGATCACGCAATGAAACCACGAAAGGCAGTTTGGGCGCCGTCGAGACCGACTCCGCCGTATCCGCCACGCCATCCCAGAGGAGCAAATTACCAATGCCATCGGCAAAGGCTGTGAGCTCCTCGCGGACCCGAGCAAACGACCCGCAGTGCGCGCGGCAGGTTATGTCGGATCGGCCAGTCACAAGCTCCAATTGCGGAGGAGGTCGCTCAGGGTCTATAGGATCGGGTGGGACCTGATCGACTGTCGCCGAGTCGGTAAGTTCGAGCTTCTCCGATCCGCTTGTAGTCGATGTACCCTCCGGGACCGTACCTGTTTCAGTAAGCGAAATCACCTCGCTGGAACTGGGCGTCAGCGCGTTGGTGCCATTGGTGACCACCAGGTCAGCAGCCGTCACACGAATGTCAGTGTCAGGCTGAAAGGCCACAAGGGAAATATGGAGCTTGAAGTCATCAGCCTGCGCCTGATTCCAACTGCCCGACGCCGATTTCTCGTAGAGTAGGTACCCAGACTGCAGCTGCGCACCATTCCAGCATGTCGGCGATCCCACAAAGAAGGGAGGTACTTCAAGACCACCCACTCCGGGCGCCAACCGCAGCGCGCAGGATTTAATTAAGGTCGAGCCCGTTAAGAGCTCAACCACTACTTCTATTCCACGCGGCACATTCTGCATCGAGTACCCACTAGCCGAATAGGCGAAGACCACGCGAAACGCTACATCCGTGTACGTGGCGCCTATGGTCGGATTCTCAAACTCAATAGTGAGCGTGCTCAGAAGGCGAGGAAACGGGCCTGGTAGATCGTTGACCGGATCAACCGCGACCTCGCTGAGCGAGGAGTCGTGCCTTGCAACTCCTTCGTCAATCTGCGTATGGCTTTCTGCGCCCCTGACGACGGCGGGAGATATGGTCACGTCAGTGCCGGTCCAGTCGGAGCCATCGTCGGCAACTGATGTGGGTAGGAGGATTTGCCGGGGCATTGTGACACCCCGTTAAGCGGTAAGGTCGGCGTTAAAAGTCCACAGCGCAGCACCCTTGGTGCCGAAGCTTTCGCTCTTTCTCGACAACATGACTCCAGTTGTTGGCGGGTCGTTTCCAGAAGCTAAACACCACTCGTTCCAAGCGAATAAGGCTTCCGTGGACGTGAAATCCGCTTGAAATGAGGTTTTCTGACTGGCCACCGCCGTGGGATAACCTGTGTTCATTCCCTTGAACTTCTTGTTCGTCGCTGCCTGGAGTCCTGTTTGTCCCACCGCCGCGGCGGTACTCGAATCTCCCACGCCTATGTTGGCGTTAGCATTGTTGAGCGCCGTGGCTGACGCGCCTGTGACCAGCTTGAGGACGACATCCTTGCCCACGTTGACGATGAGGTTGAACTTGCCGTCCAGAACACGTGGTTTGCCATAGCGCCTCAGGTTGGCGCGCGCTATGGCTGATGTGATCCAGTCCTCTTCGACATCCCATTGTTCGAGGAACCAGCGCACCTGGAGCACCATGCCGTGCTCCTCGGCTGCTAGCTTGGCGTGGACACCGCCTGATTCCGTTAGACTACACTGCATTAGAACGGCCCTCTTCTCTGTCCAAGCCCCGCCGGTATAGCCATGCTATCTATTTGGCCAATTGGGACGACGCCTGGTCCGCGCGGTTCTTCGACCTTAAAGCTCGGCGGTCTCGAATGGCTCACCACGCTCTGTACAGCCTCACAACGAGACATGACCGGATTAAAGGCCGTCCCCGGTCCGCAGCAGTACGACGAGCATTGACCGGGGCTTGAGTCTGGCACACAGCGAGCTACGCACGACCCAGCGTCGCAGACAGTCTTGGCCTTGAAGCCAGGCGCACACGCCACAAGACGATCCGTTCAGTTCAATAAAGGCCACATCACACGCTCCTTAGGCCGTGTCTGGCTCCACGTCACGCGCGGCGACCAGACGGCCTCCGCTTAAGCGCATCACGATCGAGAGCGTGCTGGCGTGCGGCATGGCCACCATCGAGAACACCGTGCCGGCCAGCTCATGGTTGTCGTTTGAACTCTTTAGGGGTTTAAGACCCACACGAGGTTCCAGCGGCCTTCTCAGGAATCTTCCCTGATTGACCGAGAGCGCCCCCAACCCATAATCCTCACCAGCCGCGGGGTCGCGCTGAGAATTCATCCCCCAAAAGTTTCGGATTTCTACAGTATTAATCTGGCTGATAGGGCGCATGTCATAACCTTGTGGGCTTTACATGAGTCTACCTACAACCTTATGGATAGGCTACGCTGTACCATAGACCATGAGGAACAGAGCCCGGCCATGGCGGGCGTCTGCCCTATAGCTCCAGGCGATCCCTGTGAAGGGAAGGTTGTAGGGTTCGGAACCGAGAGGAGATAGTAATGAGCGGCGCCAATATGTCCGTGGCCGACATGATCGGCCGGTGCAACCAGAATCCCGACAGCTCGCTTTACTTCGACGGGGTCACATCAGGAGACGCATTTCCAGCAACCGTGCGGGTGTTTGTACCACGGTACAGACTAGTCTTCGTGGACCACTTCCTCGGCGATTCGATCGACACCCGATGGAACTCAACCACCCAGGGCACGCCGACGGCCGCCACCATTCGAGACGAGAAGAACGGCGTCTTGGCCCTTGCACTCGCCTCGACGAGCGAGGCTGAGACGAACGAGCAGAACTGGAATGACCTGTTACAGTTGGATACAACCTCGGGGCTCGTCATGGAGGTCGCGTTCAAGTTCTCCGGCGCCATCGCGGCCAACGAGCGTGCGGTGATCGGTTTCGGTAGTGCCCGGAACAACACATACGATAGCGTGGCGCGTAACGCCTGGTTCCGCGTGGACGCGGCCATGGATCTCCTCACGGAGTCCGATGACGGCACAACTGACACCGACGACAAGGACTCTACGCAGAACCTGACGGCCAACAATTACCATTACGGCCGGATCGAAATGTTGGGACCCAATGACGTGAGGTTTTACGCGGGGTCCTCGGTGCCTACCCGGATCAACAGCGGGACGACCTTCAAGATCGGCTCGACCCTTGTCCAGCCGATTATATCAATCCAAAAAGCATCCGGTGCATCAACTCCACGACTAGACGTTGACTATATCAACATCCATGCGCGCAGGTAAACCGCGAAAATAGGTCTGGGATTTTTTTCAAAAAAAGAAAAACTCGCCTTCTATCGCATATTCGTGATGTGGTAGACTGGCGATGAAGACTTCGGAACAGAGGCCTGGAAGGTTTTACCCACTTCATGTGGGTCGGATTGAAACCTGAGTGCCGGGCCTAATGAATCTACCAATCGACTCCGCCGCACCGGAGGTAGAGACTGCTCCTGGTCTCTACCTCCGCACTTATCCCAGCCAATCCCACGGTTATGGCGTCCTAGCCATCCAACTCGCCCGCCACGTGAGATCTCGAGGGATCCCCGTCTCCATCTATAACCTGTCCAGAAAAGACGTGCGGGGAGAGGCTCCAGAGGACATCCGACCACTCATAACAACCAACCGAAACCCCTGGAATTGGGAAGTGTTGTTCGCACCACCCGGTTATGAGCCCACAAAAGGCTCGAAAACCGTCTTTTTTACGATGTGGGAGTCCACGAGACTCCATTACAAGTGGGTGGAACGCCTCAATCAGGCCCGAGCGGTACTTGTTCCCTCTGAATGGTGCCACCAGACATTTAATTCCTGCGGTGTGCGGTCGCCCCTCTTCCACGTACCGCTAGGCGTAGACTTGGGTGCGTTCCGGCCAGCTAAATCACCCACGGATGGACCAGTAGTATTCGGCACGTCGGTGCGTATGAGCCAGGGTGGGATGCGCAAGCGCCCGGATATCGTCGTGGAGGCCTTCCAACTGGCTTTTCCGGGTGAAACTGACGTGCGACTGGAGATCAAGTGCTCAAAACGCTGTGCGATACCAAATATCAAGGATGATCGTGTTCGAATACTGCGCCGCGAGTTATCCCAAAGGCGTATGCGCGAGTGGTACTGGTCACTGACAGCTTATGTCAGCGGTTCCTGTGGGGAAGGTTTTAGCTTTTCGAACCTAGAGGCCATGGCCTGCGCTCGGCCGGTGATCGCTACGCGGTTTTCCGGTCATTCGGAGTATCTGGACGAGTCCGTTGGCTATCCGGTGCGCTATGATCTCGTCCCGGCACTTGGCCTGTACCAGGATTTGGGGCTGTGGGGCGAGCCCGACCTATGGTCCTTGGTCGATCAGATGCGCCGCGCCTACCGGGACCGCGACGAAGCGTCCCAAAAGGGCATCGCATCCGCCATACGTGCTCAGGATTTTACTTGGGAACGTACTGGAGAGGCGTTTCTAGCCATTCTGCATGGTCTGGGGGCATTTAGTCCAGATCCGATTCAGGAAAACGCCCCGGAATTGGTCGTTCCGCTGCCCGATGGGGCACATGCCGCGACTGAAACCCTTCCTGAGCATAAGCGCATACTCCGGCCGCCGCCTGAATCTCGCCCGCCACGCCGGAATTCAGACCTCGTAGTCGTTGGGCCGCCATTCGAAGCCTGCGGAGTGGGTCAATATGCCCGTCAGGTAGCCCAGGCACTGGGTGTGCGGTTCGTTCCTTACGGCCACATGCCAGAAGAGGACGTTGTACTACTCCATCACCATCGCCATTACTACGAAACTCACCGGGTTTTTGAGACGATTTACGCCCTCTATGCCGCCGGCAAGGAAGTAATCCTGGATGTCCACGACCCTGGAGGACTGGAGGATCTGGTAGGTTTTAGCAATTCAGTCATCTACCATAGCCCAGACTTCGTGTCGGAAGTTAAAGCCTTCCAGAACTATCACTTCATACCCATGATGTCCCCAGTCATGCCTGATGGCGGACAGAAACTCACCACTTCATCAGCATCCCGGGTGATTGGATGGCATGGGCTCTGGAATCTCCACAAAGGATGTGACCTGGCGATTACGGCTGTGAACGAGCTGCGCTTCTCTGGGCTTGATGCGGGGCTCATAGCGGTCGGGGCTATCCACAATATTGACCAGGACTCTCAATATCGTTCACAACTGCACTTAGAAAACTGCTCCATGCTCGTACGCGCATTCAGCCTGGAGGATGTGGTGGGGATACGCGCGGGCCTGGCCAGTTACGCGGACATTCGCGCCACGCTAGAACCATGTGATCTGTTCTGCTTGCCATACGACAGTCCTTGGCCCGGTCAATCGAGCGCCGCGGCAACCCTGATGGCCTTCGGCAAACCCTTGATCGTGTCGGATATTCCCATGTTCCACGATCTGTCGGGCGCCATAAAGCTCCACGAGCTGACCGTGGCGGATCTCACACACGCTGTGCGCAGGCTGATGGAGTCAGAACAGGAGTATGAACTGGCGGCAGAAAGCGTGAAGCTTATGGCGTCATGCCGGAGACCTAACATTGCGGCGCAGGAGTACCGGGATTTTGTTGAGAAAGCCATAGTATCATAAGGATATGAAGTGAAAGTCCTCTACATTGCTGACGACAGGCGGGACGGACCAGGCTTACAGGACATGTTCTCCCAAACACTTCTGTACGGCCTTGCCAGATCCCTTGGAACCATGAATGTGGATGATTGGTTCCGACACTGGCAGTACAGGGGTGCTCCTTACGCTCTCCAGGATTGGCCCGTCTTCCTCGGAAGCCTGTCCTACTACGGGAAGCCAGAGAACCAGCGCATACCCATCGACAAGTTCGACGTGCAGGTGATCAACGTCCGGTTCCTGAGCGAAGAAGTGATCATACATCAACTCTGCTCACGTCATGAACACCGGCAGATCCTCGACCAGCTCGACACCCAAAAACTGATCTTGACCAACTCCACCGACGACCCCGCTGGCGTCAGCCCCACCCGCCCCTACAAGTTGTGGGTGGAGCGTCCTGGACGACCTCAGTCGCTGCCGGAAAGCTTTGTGGCGCATATCTCCGTACCGATGGAGTGGGTCTGGTTCCAGATGGCTAAGGCAAGAGACTATGACCACAGCCGGATCCGCCTCTACGCCGCGATGGGTGATAACGGACCGGTACGGCGCGAGCTCATGGAGCAGCTCGCGGCGTCAAATATACCCGACAAGCGCCTGCGTTGGGGCAGCGCCACCGGGTACGCCATCAGCGGAACACTGGGCACCATCGCCCCACCGAGTTATCTGAGGGAGACTCAGGCGGCGGACATGTGCGTCTCGGTCCGTGGCTGTAATCAGGATTGCCTCCGCACCTCGGAAATCCTGGCGCTCGGGAGTCTACTTATAAGTGACGATCCGGGATGGAGTAACCTGGAACCTGGTACGCATTACCTCAGATTCTCGACACCTGAGGAGTGCCTGAAACAGATATGGTGGGCCATAGACAATCCCGATGGTGTGGACAAGATCGCCCTGGCCGGGCACATGCATTACCTTCAGTACCACACGCCCGAGAAGCAGGCCGTACGGATACTCCGAGCGGCCGGTATTCCTGTGTGAGGTCAATATGATAGAGAAGATCAACGGTCCTATCCTATATCTCGGCGCCCAGATGGCGGCACTGATCGACATACTGTTGGAGAACGGGGCTATAGAAGCCAAGGACTTCGCTATGAAGGCTCTAAAGTATCAGGCAACCATGGATCAGGTGGCGGCTGCCCAAGAAGATGAAATGCGCCAGAAAGACCCAGAAGGCTACGCGTTGCTTAAGCGTCTCTTAGGTGATTAGGTGAATCGATCCATAGCCATCTACCTGGCAGGCGCGATCCGCGACGGGCACCCGGAAGATATCGCCTGGCGCGAGCGCGTGATAAATGAGCTGCGCGGCCTGGCGGTGTTCCTCAATCCACTCGCCGGCAAGAAATTCTCGGAAGGCCGCTGGTCGATGAGCGGCATCGCGTCCACGGCAGGCCTGATCACCAAGCACGACTTTTGGTGTATCGATCATGCCCACGTGGTTCTGGCCAACCTGACGGCGCTCTCGCTGGGCTATCCGTCGATCGGCAGTTTAATCGAGCTGGGCCGCGCCACTGCGCATGGAACCTTGATCTATACCGTCATTGACCCGGACTACCGGGGACATGAGAACCATTCGATGTTCGACCTGCACCCGTTCCTCGACCAGATCGCCGCCGCGCATTTTGCGACGGTGGGTGAAGCGATCGCCTTTTTGCGTCGGCACTTGGAGTCGCTGTCTGGTAGTAACCCGCACTTTGATGGGATCCAAACGTAAGACCAAGCGTGAGAATGGTAGGAAAAATGACGACGGGAAGCTGCGCTTCGATCTTATCCCAGTTCGTCCGCTCTGCGCTATCGCCGAGGTGTTTACGACTGGCGCACAAATCTATGACGATCGCAACTGGGAAAACGGCTTGCGCTGGGGGCGCGTATTTGCAGCGATGATGCGCCACGCCTTTGCCTGGTGGGGCGGCGAGCGATACGACCCAGATGGCGGTCAAGATCATCTCAGTTCTGTGGCATGGTGTGCGATGGCGCTCATGGAATACCAGGAAACACACCCTGATTTAGACGACAGACCGAAGAGAAAGGCAGAAAAAGGAAGAGAAAGGCAGAAAAAGGTAGATAGACGACAGGCCGGCACGCCGCAAACGAAGGCGTAAACGATGAGCGACACGATAGAGCTCGGAGATGTGGTGCGATTGCGCTCGGGCGGACCGAAGATGACTGTTGTCGAGTTCGTAGAACCTACCACGATAATCGGTGGGAGGTTGGTTCACTGCCTGTGGTTCGTCGAGACTGACCAAGGCTGGCAACCTGGCGACTCGATCGATGTTCCAGCAGCCGCCATCGAGAAGGTAGAGGGCTGATGCGCTTCGAGGAATCCCTAGAACTGCTGCGCAAGGTCTACGCGGACGACCCGGTAGAAGATGAACGGATCTCCTACCTGCGCTCGTTGCACGCCTATGCCACGATGGTCCCCAAGCCCTGTACAGTCGTGGAAATCGGCACATATCGCGGTAGGTCAGCCTTCATCATGGCCTGTGCTTTAGCGGGAACTGGATCGGATCTGGTAACTATCGACCCGGTCTTCGCCATGGGCAGAATACGAGTCCCAGACGCGCACCAGACAGCCCATGAGTACGCGTCGGATTTTGCTACCGTCTGGCACAGGTTCTACCAGGCGACACTGTTGCCAGGACAGATCAGGCTCCGGGTTATACCCAAATACAGCCACGACTACCTCAAATCCTGGGACCGCACACCAATCGGACTACTTTATGTGGACGGAGAGCATACGAGCGATGCCGTACGGAGAGACCTTGGCTGGATGCATCATGTAGGTCCTGGAGGTTACGCGGCGTGGGATGACTGGATAAAAGCCGTTCAAGAGCCGGTGGAGGGGTACGTGGCCGAGCACCCCGAGTGGGAGTTCTTGCACAAAAGCACCGATCCGCCCAGAGGCGAGTGGTCTATTACGTTACTAAGGAAGAGAACGTGAACTACCGAGACTGCCAGAGCTATATGGAATTCCAGAGGCACACCGGACCCGTCAACACTCAGGGATGGCTGACCCACGACGAGTCGGAAATACTCTTCCAGATCATCAAGGAGATGAAATCCGGCGAGCGATTCGTGGAAATCGGCCTCTATTCCGGCGCGCAACTGGCCCTTGTAGGGCTCGTGGCGCCCGAGGTTGAAGTATGGGGAATCGATGACTGGAGCAACGATACGGAGATGCAGATACACGGCAGGCGACTGGAGGACTGCTGCCGCCATAACCTGGACACGGCCGGTCATTGGGTGGCCGAACGAATTCACATCATATCGGAGAAGTCTCAGGACGTAGGCCCGACCTGGGATAAGCCAATCAACGTTCTTGTCATTGACGGCGACCACAATCTGGAGCCCGCTTACCTGGACATGCACCACTTCTGCCGGTGGGTCGTTCCAGGAGGCTGGGCATGCCTGGACGACATGAACGAGGGATCACAGGTACGCGATGCCTATGCGCGATGGATCGACAAGGAGCCTCAAGGGAGATGGGAGATCGTTCACCGAGACCGGTACCCGAACAAGATGTGGGTCCTGAGGCGATCCGCGTGATAACAATCAGCGAGATGAAAGCCTTGGCGGAAGAGGCCCAGAGCCCACCGGCCGAGCTGCAGCGACTCTATGAGTTCTGCCGATTTGATCGGCCAGAGGAAGGAGCTGCGCATGCTTACTACAAATTCCTTTACTTACTAGTACGACATACCCATCCAGAAACTATCGTCGAGCTGGGCACCGAACTAGGCCGTTCGGCGTTTGCCATGGCTTTGGGCTATCCGGATAGCATGGTCCACACCATAGATATCTCGGGCCGAGTGCCGAGCACCTGGGGTCAGTATCTCGCTTCCCTTCCCAATATCGTCATCCACTCTGGCCAAGATACTACCGACTGGGGACTACACCACCGGGACTTAAGCATTGAACTATTGTTCATCGATTCCGACCACAGCTACAGCACGGTGGTTAAGGAATACCACACCTACCGTCCGCTCATGGAACCTGGTGGCGTAGTCGTGTTTGACGATGCGCTTCACGCGGGCCCTAAACGGCTGCTGGCCGAGATAGCTCTGCCCAAGATTATCTTCGATGGCATCGACGCACCACAGCTCCACGGGCCAAACGGATTCTGCGCCGTGCTAATTCCTCGACCCTAGACCCTGGATGCTGGACCACCTATGTCCACACTTACTTTCGAGCCGCGGCCGTACTTGCCCTTTCCCTTGGTACGCGAGGTATTCCTGGAGAGCGGATCAGGAGAAGGTAACACGCTAGCGGGCGCGCTTGAGGCGGGCTTTGTGAGACTCTGGAGCTGCGACACGAACCGGGACATGTGGGAGCACTGTCGCAAGCGTTTTGAGAGCGCGATCTGTAATCGCCACATGTCTGTGTGGTGGTCCGATAGCCTGACTATGTTGGAGTGGGTGCTGGACCATACTCCAGTCCAAGGCCAAAGGGCGACTATATGGCTCGACGGGCACTACATGGGCGAGCCACGTGCCTGGGATAG
>ERZ1292623.3809-Hain-H51-01um-R1-3809-length-12685-cov-7_pt1 | contig 12685 bp, 14 predicted proteins | sample MGYA00564398_ERZ1292623 | MGnify/ENA primary metagenome ERZ1292623 (study PRJEB36523, sample SAMEA6512633) | groundwater metagenome | collected 2019-01-07 | study: AquaDiva: Metagenomics assemblies of 32 groundwater samples | reverse complement strand
TTTTTTCCTTTTTATCATTATTTCAGTGTAGTTTTGAATAAGAAGATTGTCAAACAACCAAGCAAATAAAATAGTCGGCGGCTCATCAAGAACCCCCGACTTCATTTGCTATACGGTCTCCGCCCTTGGGAGCTGCGTATACATAAAGAGTTTCTGGTAGGTTTGCAGTGTACGAAGCGCTTTGACAACTCGCGTATCATAGAGAGTGTTTGTCGCTTCAGCCACCTGTACCCACAACTCGCTAAGACGCTCGGCTGTGGGCGTGCGAAGCCTTTGCTTCATTCTCTCGACCAAATCAGGAGAAATGATCCCCTGAAAATGAGCGGCCACTTCTTCAGCCCACTTTCCTGCGTTGAGGCGAACGCTCGCCTGAAAAATTCTACGGTAGTAGTCATCTACAGGTCTGAGCTTGGCATAATACCTCCTGCCCAAGCTGTATGATTGAGCCATCGTCCATCGCTCATCATAGTGAACCAACTGCTCGCCAGTATAAAACTGGTAGGGTCGCAGGCCGTATTCACCAGGTACATTACCTGCCTCATCGGTTGGCAGTATATTCCCTCTCGCATCAAGAGGCTGAAGACCGGTCCAGTTACACGTAGCGGGCAAGGGCGTAAGCCAGTTCATGGTTTGGAAGTCGGTCAAACCTGTTATCCAGTCTGCCATTTCCATAATCTTGTCTTCCGTGTCGTCTGGCAGACCAATAATGGTCATTCCTACGAGAGAAAAACCTCTCTTCCGAAGTTCAACGAGGTCTCTCTCCACTTGATCTGCTGTTTGTTCTTTGTGAACAAACTTAAGGTTTTTGTCGTTCTTGGACTCAACCCCGATATAGAGCATCCGAATACGAGCTTCCAGCATAGCCTCCATTATTTCAGGATCTTGTGCAACTTCTGCCCTCACCTGGGCAGTAAAGTTTATACCTTCAGTACGCCCTTTCCACTCTTTCAGTCTCGCCAAGCGAAAATCTCGGAACTTCCGAGCATCAAGTGGAGGTATGTGGAGATCGTCGGTCAAGAATGTGCTCGACTGACCCTTTGAACTGTGGACTAGACCACCTGCGACAAGCCTCTGGATTTGTTCAATCCGTTTTAATTGGATTGCCGGCCTTACCGTTCGATAACCCAGAAACTGCTGGATCACCTGGCAGTAGGTGCACTTTTCTGTGCAACCTCGCACGGTCTCAAGAGAAGCTCCAAGCACTGGCGTGCCTTTACTCAACCCGAGGATTGATTCGTAGTCAGGCAGCTCTACGGAGTCTGCGGGGATGGTTTTTATGAGTCTTTCAATATGCTTCACTCGGCCATCTTCTTCAACGTAGATACCGCGCACCTTCTCTAGGTACTGCCTCCGTGTACTTGGGTCATGCATCATGAATACATCGCATAAAGGCCCTATGATATCCTCCCCTTCGCGCTCGACGATAACATCGAAACCGCCCTCGCGGAATGCTTCACCATAGAGAGGACTCATATGGGGTCCTCCGCCAATTGTTACAATGCCAGGATGACATTCCTTGGCTTCCCTGGCGATTTGGTAGGCTCGTGGAGCCTCGTTGATAAGAGCCGTGATCATCACGATGTCGAACCCTTTTAAGTCTTCAGCAGGATTCAACAATCCGTTGCGCTCTTCGTACCATATCCATGGTTCGTAGAGGAATTCAGCTTTCCCGCTTTCATTCCAGTACTTCAGGGCTGCAGCGAGCAAAAGAAGTCCTTGCCGCAATATCAACGCGAACTCGAAATTACCTCCTGCAGACTCGGGTTGTACCATGAGTACCTTTTTTGTCCGTGACATTTCTATCACCTCCTTATGTGCTATCTCCATCCTACCACGACCTAATTACGCGGTCGAGGATAATCTCAAAATTGAAGAGGGGCCGCAACCGCAGCCCCTTTTTTCACCTTTCTCAAGGAGATGTAAACACTAACACCGAGTTGTGCCCCCCAGAACCAAAAGAGTTGGAAACCACAACCCTGCGGCCATTAGGGACGTGTTGCCGAATAGCAATTTTGCTAGAAAACTTTATTCCACAGCAGTCCTCCTTAAGAGTTCTTGAAATTCGTCCAAGTGCTCACGCACAAAGGCTGTAACACCCCGGTCATCGAGTACAATCTGCCCGGTTTCGCGCATATTGAAAGAGCAAAGGCGTAGAATGGAAGGAGCAATATCTTCTGCCTTCATCACGACGTCCTGTCGAAAGTTCTCTTTGAGCCATTCAACAAACGGACCAAAAAGGTCTCCCTTGAAACGCTCCAGGAGCGCGAGCGATCGGGTCTCCACCAACCCTGGTTGAACCGCATTAACCAAGATTTGAGGATCTTTGTTCAGAGTTCTCCATGTCTTACAACCAATTATTGCAACAGACAAAGACAGGGCTTGATAAAAATAATGGGAACCAAATATGGTTCCCTCGCAAATAACAGTCTCTTTTCAAAAATGAAAAGCTCGTGCGTGACCTGCTCAAGGGTTGTGCCTGACGACGGATCCTATAAAGTATCACTTTTTCTCCGAAGATCGTTTCGGAGAATCTTCTTACGGAGACGGATGCTCTTGGGCGTCACCTCCACAAGCTCGTCGTCCCCTATATATTCCAAGGATTGCTCTAAAGATAAAACTCGCGGCGGAGTAAGATCGTTTGTGACTGCTTCCGCTTTTGTCCGGAAATTCGTGAGGTGCTTCTCTTTACAAACATTTACCACGATATCGTTCTCTTTTGCATTTTGTCCAACCACTCGCCCTTCGTAAATTTTCTCCCCGGGTCCCACAAACATTTCGCCTCGCTCTTGCGTTTTCAAAAGAGCGTATGCGGTGCTCACCCCATCCTCGTGAGCTACCAAAGATCCGTGAGGATTTGTTTCTATCGCTTCTGACTTAGGAAAATATCCCGCAAAGAGAGTATTGATGATGCCTGTGCCTTTTGTTTCGAGCATAAATTCTCCTCGAAATCCCATAAGACCTCGAGTGAGAATAAAAAAATGAAAGTATGCGATGCCGTTTTCGCTCTTCATGTTTTTCAACTCCCCTTTCCTCTTGCCCATCTTCTGGATTACCATTCCGGAGTATTTTTCTGGCACCTCAATCCAAACATCTTCTGCGGGTTCTAACACTTTTCCGCCCTCTGTTTTGAAAATAACTTCTGGCTTTGAAACCTGAAGCTCGTATCCATCCCGCCGCATTTTTTCTATAAGAATAGAAAGGTGCAGCTCACCTCTTCCGCTTACCGCAAATTCATCGGTAGACGAGGTTTCCTCCACGCGAAGAGCAACATCATTATCAAGCTCTTTGAAAAGCCTCTCTCGAAGATTCCGCGATGTGCAGTAAGTGCCTTCTCGGCCGGAAAAAGGTGAGTCATTGACCGAAAAAATCATTTTCACCGTTGGTTTTTCAATGGCAATGGGCTCCAGGGCGTCTGGATGTTCCACATGAGCAATAGTGTCGCCAATCGCGACATCAGGAATTCCAGCGACTGCGGCAATATCTCCGGCAGACACATTTTCTGCGGGTACACGCAGAAGGCCCAAATAGGTCGCGAGTCCGGTGATCTTATAGTTCTTGACTTCACCCTTGCTCGGAACATGAGCTATCTGCATGCCATTTTCTAATATCCCCTGATGCACGCGCCCCACCGCAATTCTTCCCTGATAATTATCATAAGCGATCGAAACCACCATCATCTGCAAGGGGGATTTTTCGTCTGCTTTTGGCGGAGGAATATCACGGATAATCGCATCATAGAGAGGCGCGATATTGCTCATTGAAGCAAGATCTGGAGAAATCCCTGCAACCCCAAGCTTGCCAGCCGCATAGAGAACGGGAAAATCTAATTGCTCGTCAGTCGCGCCAAGATCCATAAAAAGCTCAATGATTTTCTCATGAGTGTATTCCACGCGCGCATTCTTCTTGTCTATTTTATTGATCACCACAATAATTTTGTGGCCGGCATCAAGCGCCTTTCTCAACACGAAGCGCGTTTGAGGCATGGGTCCATCCTGCGCGTCCACGAGTAATAAAGAACCATCGGCCATATTCAACACGCGTTCCACCTCACCCCCAAAGTCAGCGTGCCCCGGAGTATCAATGATGTTAATCTTTATCCCTTGGTACATGACCGCGGCGTTCTTTGAAAAAATGGTAATACCGCGCTCTCTCTCAAGCTCATTGGAATCCATAATCAACTCTCCCTCGGCGAGTTTGCCGAGGCTCGTTTCCGATTGCTTCAATAGCGCATCAACAAGAGTAGATTTACCATGATCAACATGGGCAATAATAGCAACATTCCTTATTGAACTCATAGAGATAAATTATAATGAGATTTTTGTAAAAGTCAAATTTTTAGGCCCCCTCGCCCCCCAAACAAAAACGCCCACCTTTCCAGTGTTTCCACCATTGATAAATCTATGGCGGACGCTTGCTCTTCGGAAGCTTCGGCTACTTATTCATCACTTCTGCGCTTTCAATGACAACGAGTTCCAGAGGCTTGTCATGAGAATCTGTCTTTACTTTACCGATCCTATCTACCACCTCTTGACCTTGAATAACTTTACCGAAAATCGTGTATTCATGAGGCAAAGGATAATCCTCGAGCATAATAAAAAACTGACTGCCATTGGTATTGGGGCCAGCATTCGCCATGGCCACCACGCCCTTGTGATAGCCCTGTTTGTATGAATCAGTCTGGCTATTGAGCTCATCTGCGAACTGATAACCAGGCCCACCTGTACCATCACCATTCGGATTCCCTCCTTGGATCATAAACCCATTGATAACTCGATGAAACGTGAGGCCGTTATAAAAGCCCTTGCGCGTAAGATCGATAAAATTTTGAGATGCTTTGGGCGCATCCCCGTCATAGGTTGTGAAATGAATCTCACCAAAATTGGTTTTAAGAACGATGGTATGCATAAAATTCTTTTGAGAAGTTATCGAAGAAATGGAAGGGGTTGATGCTGGCGGAGCTTGGGGAGATGGTGTTTGCGATAGCTGCTTTTGTATCAGCACAAAATAACCGCCAACTACCACAACGAGAGCAAGTACCGCAATCAAAAGAGGCAATGGAATGAATCCGTTTTTCTTCATGATAGTACATTCTACCATACGTACGCACGCTTTGAGGAGCTTTCAACCATCAGATTTAATTTTCTCAAAAATCGCTATTCGGCTAATCCCCAATAACCTTACAGCATCAGCTGTCGTAAATGTTTCTTGCTTCATATCATTCTCCAACGGCAAAAGAGTATATTTACATCCCTGATTTGAGACCGACCACTGTATTCTTTCCATCGGTCAAAAAACAAGAATGCTGGCCACAAAAAAATAAACAAGCAAGCTAATCAAATCCTGAATAATCGTCGCGACCGGCCCAGAACCTAATGCGGGATCAACATGCCTTTTGTAAAGAATACTTGGAACGAACACTGCTAAAACAGGTGCCAGCGTAAGATTGACAAACATTGTCAGTCCTATCGTGAGACCTATCGCAGACGATTTGAGCCAATAAGCTGCAAAAATGCCTAAAAGTATTCCAGAGATAACGCCTAATCCCAAACCAATAATGCTTTCTTTGAAGATATACCTTGAAAAATCTACCTTCTTTCTTTCAGAAAGTTCCCGTACATAAATAGTCTCGCTTTGCGTTCCAACGGCGTCACTCAAGTACACAATAACCGGAATAAAAAAAGCAAGCCGTACATCTACAGAAAGAATTGCTTCATATTTGGAAACAATAAGGGTAGCAATAATTCCACCCAATAGTCCCGCAAAAAGCCAAGGAATACGATGCGCAATTAAGTGGTTAATTCGTTCCTCTACAACATCCTCTTCTGTATATTCTGCTTGCGGTATTATTTCCATATTTTCAATATACTATTTTTTCTTTTACTTCACCACTCGCTATTTTCCGAAAGTTCTAACCCCCAAGAGATCATAAAAATCCCGTAAAATCGGGTTATTTTTAGGTCCTCCGCGAGTTGGACAAAGTTGGAACCTGTTTTGTATATTTGTATAATAGAAAAGAATATTTGAAAAAGTTGAAAAATAAAGGTCTTTTGACTGATTCTATTTTGGAGTATCTTCTTTTTTTGAAAAGGGCAGGGGGGATTTTTGTTGATTAACATTTTTTCCCTGTTGTGCGGCTTCCCAAGCTCTTCCAACTATATATCCAATAATAAATCCAAAAAAAAGTCCTATCCATACAACGTGAGAAGGAACAGAAATATCTCCTACTAGATAATATCCACTTAAAATTTCATCTTCCATGTTCGTACTAAATACAATATTAAAACTCCAGAAAGAAAATAAATTAAAGAATGAATGGAGGTGGCACGCTATTTATGTATGCATGCCACCTCATCTTGCTGCGCCGTGTTCATAAAGGAAGGTGGATCTCCTACTTCTTCCTCGGTTCATAGAGATATCGAAGAAGACCGCCAAAGAAGAATAGGATGCCAACCCCCCCCCCGTGGTCACGCTAAGTGCATCTAGAGACTCAAATCTTGTTGTAAGGTACATCACGAGCAACAAGAGAATCCCTAGTAAAACTAAAGAGCTGCTAAGTTTCCCCGGAAGAAACCATCGCATCAGAAACCTCCATCCATGATATATTCCATTAGCTTATCCTACCCCAAACCCGCCTCTTTGGCAATTGTTTGGCTCAACTTTACGAGCTCCTTGGCGATTCTTATAGCTGAAGCTAACCTATAGATGATCGGGAGTAAGTCCGGTGTGTTTCGCGATGCGAGAGAGCATCTTGGGACCTATTTCCTCCCTATCGTGAAATGCAAAGGTAAAATCTGGTTTCCCACGCTTTGTAAGGATTCTGTGCGAGCCTCTTTATCGTTTGATGTTCCACCCAGAGTGCAACAGGGCGTTGAGCACTTGTGATGCTTTAGCGGCGTGCCATTCCATACCCCAATAGATAAGAAACCAAGGAAGGTTTACTTCCCTGCTCTACTGAGTCAGCAAGTGTTCGAAGCGCAACAGCGTATGCTCGCCGAAGAGCTTGCGTTTTAGTAGCGCCGTAGGCCATAGCCCCTGGAACATCGGGAATCTCAACAATCCATCTGCCGTCTTCTTCGCGTTCTACCTCGACTGCAAACAGTGGGGTTCCTTTTTTTGTCCTATCTTCTTCATATCTTTATGCTATCCTATCTACAAGACAAGGTCAAACTTGCTCCCCTCGCTGGATGCGTTCAGAACATCAGTTTGGAAGCAAATAATACAAGAGTTTGAGTGGTTGAAGTTATCTGCACCAAGTCCGTTGGCAACATAATTACTACCCTTTGCCTTATCATTGAAAAACGCTTATAGTTAGGATATGGAAGAAAATCAACCGAAACAACAGGCACTATTGCCGACATTTGAAGATTTTAAGCACGAAAATGGTGATACTTTTTGGTGGGCAAGCGATTTCATGGTCATGCTCGGCTATGACGATTATGATATTTTCAAGAATAAGGTCATCGGCAGGGCGACGCAAGCACTTATATCTCTTGGCGTTGATCACTATACGCAAATAATCCCATCAACGCGAAAAATTGAGGGCAAAGATATGGACGACCTGAAATTGACGAGATTTGCTTGCTATATTGTGGCAATGAACGGAAGCCCTCAGAAAAAAGAAGTTGCGCTCGCACAAGCATATTTCGCTGCCGAAACGCGCAAGCTCGAATTATTCTTAGAGGGAAATGAGGATGTTGCCCGCCTGATTTATAGACAAGAATTTACGGCTGGACAGAAATCCCTAATGGATACAGCTAAAAAGTCAGGGGTTGAAAACTTTGCCGAATTTAATAATGCTGGTTATATAGGCCTTTATAATAAGACGGCCGAACAATTAAAAAGACAACGAAATCTTCCTCAATCAGAATCAACGCGCTTGCACGATTATATGGGAAGAACAGAGCTTGCCGCAAATTTGTTTAGAGTTACTCAAACCGAAGAGCGCCTGAAACAAGACGAAGTAAAAACACAACAACACGCCAATCGAACACATCTTAATATCGGTCGGCGCATTAGGCAGATGGTTGAAGAAAATACGGGCAAATTGCCAGAGCAGTTACCCGTTCAAAGAAAATTGCCTGAGGTTAAGAGAGAATTGATAAAAACCAAAAAAGCTCTTGAGAAGGTAGATAAGAAACAAACATAATAAGTATGCAATCGAGATGGAAAAGCCGCTTTTCGAAAGCGGTTTTTTCTTATCTGTATCACCATTGAATATTGTAGAAATGTAAAGTAAAGAATACCAGCAGGTTGGATATTTATGCCTTATACAGAGAAACTTGAGCTTTCAGAAATAAGTCCTGCTTTATTGCCGAGCTTAAAAGACTTCATTGAGGGCCTTTTGGACTTGAGCGAACTGTATGGAGAAAAGATAACAATGCCTGTAGGGTACCCACCGAGAAGACAACATGGATTTATCCTTCGTCATCTCACAAGCACTGCTGCGGCTTACCCTTCTGATTCTGACTCCATCAAAGGAATTTATCAGGATGAGGTTCTTCTACAAGAAAGTGTACAAGCTCGACTCGATAGAGTAACAACACTTAAAAAATTGGGTGCCATTTTAAAAGTATCACCATCAACGATGCTCCGCTTGTGGAGAATTACACAGAATATGTATGACAGAAAAGTAAAAAAAAGCATAAAGAAAAACAAAAAACGCCCCAAAAGGCGACTGTTTCACTACTTTAATGCTTCTCGCAGCATTTGTTTTAACGTACTCTTTCCTTTGTCTGTTTTGAAATACTGTTCCCTTCTCTTTGCATCTTCTCCCTTCGTATGAGCTTCGTAGTATACAAGCTTAAAAGGTAATCGTTTCTTTGTTGACATAGAACCTCCGCTTTTGTGTTCTTGCAACCTTCTTCGCAGATCAGAGGAATAACCAATGTAAAAATTACCGTCCTTTAAACTCTGCAAAACATAGACATAGTACATAATAACTTCACGTAAGGTTGGCCATGAACCACGTAGGGCTGAACTACATTGAGTTCAGCCCCGCACCCGACGTGGTACGGGGTTCATGGCCGTGCACCCTACGTGGTGCACAGCTCCGCGGGTAGGATTCCCCTCGGCCTTCGGCTCGCATCAAGCTCGCCGAAATGCTCGGGGTAAACTTCTCATCCCACCGAAAACTTCGGCAACTTCAGTGCAAGCCTCACTTCATCGGTGCAAACATTGTAACCGAGTTTGCCATCAACAAGCATTTGCTTCTTTGCCTGAGATCATCCCTTAATTTGTTTTTCGCGAATAGCAGCTTTATATTTATCTGCATATTTTTCACAATGGACTAGGTCAAGATCAGAAAACTTTTTCGTAAAAAAAGATTCTTTATTTTTGTGGAAAGATAACCTTTTTTCCATATTATCGGTTATTCCCACGTAAAAAGTTTTCTGATCGCAAAAAAGCAGGTAGGTGTACCAATTTTTCATAGACACAAAAATGGCTTGCAGTTCAACTGCGTTCGCTGCTTGCACTGCTTGCACTGAGCTTGCCGAAGTGCTCCGCGTCGTGGACAATCTTAGAACCATTATTCAATGGCAAGATGAATATATTTATATGCCAGACCTAAGTCCGCTGATCTAATTCTATATCACATTTTATCTATTCCCTGATTTTTTCTATTTCAACCAAGAAACGTATTAACCAATAAAACGCAAATGCATTAAGAATGTGCCAGATAAAATGCGTCCCAATGGGAAATGTAGGACAAATTGTTGTATCAATTGTGCGGAAAAGAAGGGCTATTGCGAATATAATGACAACAGGAACTAATTGCGCTAGAAGGTTATACATTCTAGCCACTCCAACAGATACGAAAGTTCCGAAGATAAATACAAGTAAGTAGGGAATAAAACCATTAAATGAAGGAAGTATACCAAGTATAAAAGGAACCTCTATCAGTATAAACAGAAGAAAGATTCCCAGTACCAACCCCTTATTTGTTAAGAGCTTGTTAAGTAGAAAAAAGAAGGATACGATTGCAAGCACGGAAATGGGTAAAGTATCAGCAAAACTTGTAAGAAGGTTTGGTATGCCATGCCAAAGTATACTTCCGACCCCAATAAGAACAACAAGGAGAGGTAATACACGAATAATTTGGTTCTTAATGTGACGGATTTTGATGAGTTGGTATACAGAGTAAGCAGAAATGAAAATCGCGATATTTGATATCGTGTTGACTGGCTGAGTAGAAAATAGACCGATTCCGCTTTCGCAGTATACAGATAGTCCTTGTCTTAAGGTTTCTAAAACATCCATAGTCTAAGCTCGTGGGTTTAGTTTCCCATATTTTACCCCACCCCGCTACTCGCTACAAAAAGTTTTACCGAGCTCAGCTCGGTTCTATCGTCCACGACGGGTATACAAAAATACCGCTTAATAAAGCGGTATTTTTGACGGCTCCGCATCGTGAACAATGTTAGAACGATAATTCAGCGACAAAATGAGTATATTTACATACCTGACTTACAACCAATATCATAATTTTATCTTTATGAATTCGTATGTATAAGCGAACACTGGGGTATTGCTGTTGACCTTGTACGCAGAATTATACCGCTTAAACGCCTTTATGAGTTCTTGCCTATTCTTGTATGTTTTGTAGTGAGTTTTATCGTTGAGGTCTATCTGGCCAACAGTTGTTTTAGTAACTTTTGTTATTCTCCCAAATCCAAAGATTTCTTGTGTCTGGCTATTTTCAAAAGCAACAACATCTCCCCTTTTTAACTTATGGTCTCTTAATCTCCGTGTACTGATTTTCCCGTCAAAAACTTGGGGCACAACACTCTCGTGAAACCCCATAATGCTGGAATACTCAATAGTATAAATGAATCTTTAATGGCACTCTTTACTTTTTGTATAGAAACTTGGTTCACAATATCCTTTTTGCGACATATACCTATACAGGTAAAAACGCGTGAGTTATTTATATAAGTTGCTGTGGGAGTCGATATCAACAAACAAGATACTATCTTCGTTGACAACATCGTACACGGCGCGCAGATCTCCTGAAATGTTAATACTCCGACTTCCCTTGTATCTCCCCATCAGGGCATGGTTATTCAAGACAGGGTGAAAAGGGTCTCGGACGAAAAGCTCTTGTCGCTCCTTAAATCTTTTTTTCTCACCCGAACGGAGCTTTGCATACTTTTTGGCAAAGTTTTTATGAAAGTATATTTTCATGCCCGAAGAGATTATAGAGAATCAAGATACGCCTCTGCTTCTTTGGCAGTAGAAAAAGGCCCTGCAATGTTCTTTTTCTCCTGGAAATCCTGCCGCGCTCGGCCAATAAGCCCTTCGAGTTCGGGTGTCATCCGGGGAATCGCAGAAAACGTAACCTCGCGAGTTCTAATAAAGTTTCTCAACGCGGCATTCATCACATCAGTCAAAGAAAGTCCCAGTTCTCGAGCCAACTTTTGAGCGTTCTCTTTTACCTCTTTTTCGGTTTTAATATTGATAAGCGTTTTTGTTTCCATATATCTAAAGTATATACAATGGTTAGCATGCTGTCAATAGCTCCGCATCGTGAACAATGTTAGAACGATAATTCAGCGACAAAATGAGTATATTTATATTCCCGACCTAACCCCACAGACTTAATATAGTAGATTCTTTCCCACCTTGTTACTCACCATTTCTCAATAATAAAGGGCGTCTTGCAAGAAGCCCTGTGGCGAGTTCAACAAGTAAATGCACCAAAAAAATCGCCTGCTTGGCGATTCTTTGGTTCTAAGCCTGCGAAGCTTCACAATGTTATCTATGTTTTCTATTTTTCTTTGCTTCCAGCATAAGCCTTTTGATTTCCAGTCGTTTCTTGGTTTTATGGGAATGACGTGATTTTACATGTTTACCCAGCCCTGTAGCTCTTTTTGCCATATTATGTATTTTATTGATTGATTACTCTCCAAGTATAACAGAAAAACCGACAAAGGGAAATGTTTGTATCATCCAATTTGGCTCCATACCCTGAACTAAATCCGACTTGTCCTGAGTAGAATCGAAGGAACTTTCCCCCGCGCAAATCCCAACGCTGAAATCTGACTGTCTCAGCTTCGTTCCGGCGGAACGCTCGGACGCGGCGGAAATAAATCAAAACCCCAGTTTCTCGTTGACGAAAATGATAGTAACTTTCCTTCCCATGAAAGAAGGTTCCCGCTCAAAGATAAGAAGTTTAGAAATGGCGCTGCCGCCCATGCCTGCTTCCTTCATCCGCTTATCCTCAAGCGGAAGCACATAATCTCGGGCACGAGACAATGCCGCATCAAGACTTGGAACTAATTTTTGCGCGCCGACAACGAATATAAGGTTCGGCGAAGTGAAAACAATATGCGACAACTGGCTGCCGGAATTTGAGGCAATGATAAGCTGTCCCGTTCCCGCAACCGCGTGAACGCTTCCGAGGTAATAATCCGACAAAACCGCCTGTTTACGAAGCATCGCCTGTTTTGCCTTATCTTTCTCCGCAAGAATTTCTTCGTGCAGATTCTTCCAACCATGATTTCCTGATTTCAAATAGCCAACAAATCCGATTTCCTCAAGCGTACGCGATGAGCCATTCATTACAGAGGCCCCTTTCGGAATAAGTGATTTTACCTTTTCAAGCGCTTCCACGCGATTACTCACGACAATCGCCTCAATGCCACGCTCTGCAAGAGCTTTAATGGCTTTTTGGATTGCTTCCGTATTT
>ERZ1292623.3808-Hain-H51-01um-R1-3808-length-12689-cov-8_pt1 | contig 12689 bp, 10 predicted proteins | sample MGYA00564398_ERZ1292623 | MGnify/ENA primary metagenome ERZ1292623 (study PRJEB36523, sample SAMEA6512633) | groundwater metagenome | collected 2019-01-07 | study: AquaDiva: Metagenomics assemblies of 32 groundwater samples | reverse complement strand
CAAACATTTATTATATAATTATCTTCATTGTTTTGTCAAAGGGTATTATGGGCGACGATTTGACAGACAAGGTGTATAAAATAAGCTCAAAAATCAAGCGGGCTCTTTGCCTCTTTTAAGGTTCTGCTCGGGACGCAATGTGTGTAGATCGTTGTTGTTCTTACATCGCTTAATTTGCGTGGCGGGTAACAGCTAAAAATCAGAGGAAGCAATATTCAATTTTGCATATTATTTCATACAAAAGTCTAATAAAATTAATCAGATACACTAAGAAGTTTTTCTAGTGACAGCACATAAAACCTGTGATAGCTGCGCTAAAAATAACAGGCAGGGCCTTCTGCCCATTAATAAAGGAACAGCCTTATATCTTTCCAGTATTCAGAAGCAGGAGGCAGTAACAGAAGAAACTGCTGATGTAATGAACGAGGCAGTTGAAATCATAAAAGGCATATTTGCAGATATCATCGGCCGGCCGCTAATGAGTCAGGAGTTTATTAATAAGATACGGTAGTGTAGAATATTCTATATTGACAATATGTATAATTATTGAGTATATTGAGGCAAAAGAAGAGTATTTCAAGGCTGCTGGTAATTTAGGCCGATTTTTATTACAAAATGGAATTATCATAGGGATTGTTGATTTGTTAATAGCATAAATAGCTATAGAGAATAATGTTTTTCTTTTTACCTTAGACGCACATTTTAATGCAATTGCGCATAATACAGACTTGCGTTTATATTAAGGTATTTTTATGGGAAAGGCCAGATGTATTTCATATATAACCTATTTATCTATTTTTTCTTTCCACTAATCCTGCCATACCTTATTCTTAAATCAATAAAAAGAAAGAGCACGCTATCAGGCATTTCAGAGAGATTTGGATTTTACCCTGATATAAGCATAGGCAATAAAAAAGTCATCTGGATTCATTCAGTATCAGTTGGCGAGGTCATCGCATCAATCCCGCTTGTACTGGAATTAAAAAAACGATATCCTGACTATTCTCTTATCATGTCTACTGTAACTGAAACAGGAAGGACAACTGCCATCAACAAGATACCATTTTTGAATGCTGTTGTTTATTTTCCATTTGATCTCCACTTTTTTGTTAAGAATGCAATTAATAAGATTAAGCCGGTGGTATTTGTTATGCTTGAGACAGAGATATGGCCAAATTTTCTAAGGGCATTAAAAAGAAAGAATATTCCTGTAATACTTATTAACGGCAGGATATCAGACAGGTCATATAAAGGATATCTATCAGTCAGGTTTTTTATTAAAGAGGTTCTTAAAAATATCTCTGCTTTTGGGATGCAGAGCGCTGATGATACAGAGCGGATTATTAATATGGGCGCTGACAAGAAAAGGGTAGAAAGGACAGGCAATCTTAAATTTGAACACGAGGTAAAAGATGTATCATCTGATACTGTAAAAAAACTTAAAGGATTATTGAATATTACAGAAGATAAAAATATAATTATTGCAGGAAGTACGCACAGGGGCGAGGATGAGGAGATAATAAAGGCATATCTATCAGTAAAAGGCGCAATACCTGAGCCACCCATTTTGATAATTGCACCGAGACATTTAGACAGGCTTCCTGAGATAGAAGATATATTAAGAAGATATAATCTCTCATTTATCAAAAAGACAATGATTAAAAAGGAAGTGGCCTCTTCAAAATATCCTGTTATCCTTCTTGATACTATTGGCGAATTGTCAGCGCTCTATTCCATTGCCACTGTTGTCTTTGTCGGCGGGAGTCTTGTGCCTGTAGGCGGACACAATATATTAGAGCCTGCTTTGTATAAAAAGCCTATCCTATTTGGCCCCTATATGCACAATTTTAAGGAGATAGCAGAGGGATTTAAAAACAAAAAAGCTGCAATAGAGATAACTAATTCAGATGAAATGGCAAAGGAGATTATTAATATCTTAAACAATCCTGATATTGGAAAGAAATTGGGTGAAAAAGGTTTTTCTGTTATTATTGAAAACAAAGGTGCGCTTGAAAAGAGTGTTAGATTGATCGGAAGGTTTTTGCAAATATGAGCCTTTTATCTGAAATAAAAAATGGTATTTTTTGTAAAGATGCCAGACCTCATATCTGGTTAATACTCTCACCACTCTTATTTTTATCCTTTCTTTATGGCATTATTCTGGTGATCAGGTCATTTTTTTATACTGTAGGTCTTTTAAAAAAGAGAAAACTCAATGCAAAGGTGATAAGTGTTGGAAATCTTACAGTAGGCGGCACAGGAAAGACGCCAATGGTTATTGCTATCGCTGAAATCCTGACGAGGAAAAATAAAAAGACAGCCGTGTTGAGCAGGGGATATAAGTCTTCGAAAGAGGGTAAATTGAGAATTGTTTCTGATGGCAATGAAATAAAATTAGACCCAGCATCTGCAGGTGATGAGCCTTATCTTATCGCAGAAAGGCTGAAAGGCGTTTCTGTATTAATCTGCCCTAACAGATATGAGTCTGGCAGATATGCGATAGATAATTTTGGCTCTGATACGATCATCCTCGATGATGGCTTTCAGAATCTTGCTATTAAAAAGGATTTTGATATTCTTTTAATTGATGCAATGAATCCATTCGGAACCGGATATCTTCTTCCGCGCGGGATATTAAGAGAACCTTTATCAGCCATTAAAAGGGCAGACATAATTATAATTACAAAGGCAGATTCTCATAAAAATAATCCTGATATTATTGAGGCAGTGAGATTGTACAATCCACATGCACCAATATTTAAGGCAATTTATAAACCTTCTGAACTTGTAAATATAGCAACAGGCAGGAAAGAGAAAATAAGCATTTTAAAAAATAAATCTGTAACAATCTTTTCAGGTATTGCAAATCCATTGTCATTCAGTTATCTTATTAAGAATTCAGGCGCAAATATTGTTGAAGAATTTATCTTTAATGACCACCATTTTTATACAAAAAATGAGATTGATAAAATTAAATTATCAGACAAAAAAGCTGACATGATAATTACAACAGAAAAGGATGCTGTAAAAATAAGAGAATTAATTAAGGATGATATTAATATTTGGGCAGTAAGAATAGATTTATATATTGACAATATTGCTGAATTAGAAAGGCTTTTATTAAATTGAAGGATTGGCTAATATATCTCTTTTTAAAGCTTCTTATCAGTTTTTTTAAGATATTGCCAAGGCAATCGGCACTAAAGGCTGGTGAGACCCTTGCCATTATAGTCTATTATCTGAGTTCACGGCACCGCAAGATTACGCTTGATAACTTAAGCAGTGCCTATAAAGATATTGATGAAAAGAAGAGAGAGGGGTTTGCAAAGTCCTCTTTTAAAAACCTTGGCAGGGTTGCAGCAGAGTTCGCGAGGATGACATCGTATAACAGAGATTTTATTGAAAAGATTATTGATATTGAAGGATGGGAAAATTTTGAAGAGGCCAAGAAAAAAGGGAAGGGCATTGTATTTCTTACAGGACACTTAGGCAATTGGGAGCTGATGGCTTACAGCCAGTCCTTAAGGGGCAATCATGGGAATATTATAGCAAGACCATTAGATAATCCTGTTGTGGAGGGATTTGTTCAAAAGCAGAGGAGCGCTGCAGGCAACAGGGTGATTGCAAAGAAGAGCGCTTTAAAGGATATTATACAGTGTCTAAGAAATAAAGAGCATGTTGGTATACTCCTTGACCAGAATGTTGCACAGCAGGAGGGGATATTTGTAGACTTCTTTGGGAAGACTGCATGCACCAGCTTTGGCCTTGCGATGCTTGCCTTAAAGATAGATATTACCATAATCCCTGTTTTTTTAGTATACACAGGCCATGGCAGATACAAGCAGTTAATCGGAAAAGAGATAGAGATACAAAAAACAGGTGATTTTGAATATGATATGGCATATAATACAGCGCTTTTTACAAAGGTGATTGAATCTTATATAAGGAAATATCCTGAGCAGTGGTTCTGGGCGCACAGGAGATGGAAGACACAGCCAAAGGAGATGAAGTGGAAGGAGAGGAATATTAAGATCAGGAAATTTGAAGGGACATTAGACTTAAAGGGTATAGATAATGTTTAACAGAGATATAAAAAAGATTTTAATCAGAGGCACAAATTGGATTGGCGATGCTGTGCTCACACTGCCTGCTGTAAATGCTGTGAGAAAGAGATTCCCGGATGCAGAGATATCAATTTTAGTAAAGCCGTGGGCTGCTGGGCTCTTTGAAAGCAGCCCTGATATTGATAAGATAATTATTTATGATGATAAAAAATATAGCCGTTTATGCGGAAAAAGGAGGCTAATAAGCGATTTAAAAAAATACAAATTTGATATGGCTATCCTCTTTCAAAATGCCTTTGAAGCAGCATTCCTGATATATTTTGCAGGGATACCAATTAGATACGGATACAATACTGACGGCAGAGGCATGCTTCTTACCAATAAGATTGCCCTTTCAGATGAGACTCTCAAAAAACATCAGGTATGGTATTATCTTGATTTATTAAGGCCGCTGGGTATTACTATAAAAAAGCCTGAACTTAGCCTCAAGATCGGAAATAAGGATAAGGCTGCTGCATCAAATATCCTGAAAAAAAACCGTATAAAAAAGGAAGACCTTATAATTGGAATAAATCCCGGCGCATCATACGGCCCTGCAAAGAGGTGGTTTTCTGATAGATATGCAAAACTTGCTGAAATGCTGATAGAGAGGTATAACGCAAAGATACTCTTATTTGGAAGCAAGGATGATAAAGGGGTTGCTGCTGAAATTGCCTCTCTTTCGTCATATAAATTAATAAACCTCGCTGGTAAGACCTCTCTCAGCGAGGCAACTGCATTAATAGAAAGAAGCAGACTCTTTATTACAAATGATTCAGGCCTGATGCACATATCAGCAGCATTGAATGTGCCTGTCATTGCAATATTCGGCTCTACATCGCCTGAGAGGACAGGGCCCTATGGCAAAGGACACCATATAATATATAAAAATGCAGAGTGCAGTCCGTGCCTGAAAAGGGAATGTCCAACTGATTTTAAATGTATGGATTTAATAAGTGTGGATGAGGTGTATAATGATGTAGAGGCAACTCTTGCAGTTGCCCAGCACGGGGGCAGCCGCAAGGGCTTTCCTTACAAAAAAATTACGACACCTGCCGTGTTTCTTGACAGGGATGGGACAATATGCCATGAGACGCCTAATTATTTAAGAGATATAAATCAATTGCGGCTCATCCCAAAGGCTGCTGATGCTATAAGGCTGATTAATAAAAATAACATCAAGGCAGTAGTAATTACCAATCAATCTGCTGTTGCAAGGGGATATATTACAGAAAAAAAATTAAAAAGAATAAATGATGCACTTTCTGAAAGGCTTAAAAAGAAGAATGCAATTATTAACGGCGTATATTACTGCCCTCACCATCCGGATGTTGGAAATGATTTATATAAAAAGGATTGCGACTGCAGAAAGCCAAAGCCCGGTTTGATAAAGAGGGCTGCTGATGAGCTTTTAATTGATATTAAAAAATCATACATGATAGGCGATAAGATTACAGATATTCAGATGGCAAAAGAGGCTGGCATGAAAGGGATACTTGTTCTGACTGGTTATGGTAAAAAGGATTATGATATAATAAAAAAAGACGGGCTTAAGGCGCCTGCTTATATTGCCAGAGACATATATGATGCTGTTAAGTGGATTTTAAGAGATAAAAAGAAAAGTGCTGAAAAAAGATTTTAACAATATACTTATTATTAAACCGAGCTCTATCGGTGATGTAATACACGCCCTTCCATTTTTAAAGGCAATAAGGGGAAGATACCCTGATGCTGTTATTTCATGGCTGATAAACAGGGGGATTGATGAAGTCATCAGGGACAACCCCAATTTGGATGCTGTTATCTTATTTGAAAGAAAAAGATGGGGCGGCTTTGATGATATCGGCTATAAATTCAAAGGACTTACTGAATTTATCAGGGAATTAAGGCAAAAAAGATTTGATTTAGTAATAGACCTGCAGGGGCTTTTTAGAAGCGGGTTAATTACATATCTTTCAGGCGCAGATTCGCGCATCGGCTTTGCCAATGCAAGGGAGTTCAGTCCAATATTTTATAATTATAAAGTCTCTCATCCTCCTATTGAGATGCACGCAGTTGATAGATACCTCCTTATCGCAAAAGAGCTTGGCGCAGATATAACCAAAAAGGATTTTAAAATTAATATCCCTGAGAAAGAAAATAAATATGCATCAAGCCTCATAAGCAGGAATAAAAAAAGACCATTGATTGCAATTAATCCATCTGCAAGATGGGAGACAAAGATGTGGCCTCTGAAAAGATACGCAGAGCTGGTAGATGTAATTGCCTCTAAATTAAAGGCACAGCCTTTTTTGATTGGCAGCAAGGAAGATGCGGTCAGGGTTAATGAGTTATTATCAATGACAAAGTCAAACCCTCTGAACCTCTCTGGGAAGACGAGCCTCTTGCAGCTATCAGCCTTATTAAAAAAGGCAGACCTTTTGATTACCAATGACTCAGGGCCTATGCATATTGCTTCTGCAGTTGGAACGCCTGTTGTCGCCATATTTGGCCCGACCCGTCCTGTGAGGACAGGCCCTTATGGAAATAGTCATGTTGTATTACAGAGCGGCCTTCCCTGCGCTAACTGTTTGAAAAAGAGATGCAGTGATTTGAAATGCATGGAGTCTATTACTGTTGATGAGGTCTTTAATTCAGTTAAAAAACTATTAAAAAAAGATTGAGGTATTTTAGTTGAATAAAAAGCTTTTATTTTTTATTTTGTGTTATATCTTTATTGCTGAGAATTCCTTTGCAGAGGCGAAACCATTTCCATTTACAGTAGGTGAAAAATTCACCTTTGATATAACATGGATGGGGTTTTTTGCCGGTACCGCAACACTTGAGGTCAATCAAAAGGTAAAATATAAGGATAAGGATGTTTACCATATCGTTTCTACCGCAAAGTCAAGCAGATTTGTTTCTACCTTTTATCCTGTAGATGACAAGTCAGAAACCTTTATTGATGCTAAAGAAGTATTTTCATATTTACATAAGGTAAGGGTTAGAGAGGGAGGATACAAAAATGATAAGGAGACCGAGTTTGATCAGATAAATCATAAGGCGTACTATAGAAGGGATTCCAGTAAGGAAGAGGTCTTTGATATACCGCCAAAGGTTCAAGATGCCTTATCATGTTTTTACTATTTCAGGACGCTTGATAATATTGAAATCGGCAAACCAATATTTATTGACACCTTTGAAAGCGAAAAGACATGGCAGCTTGAGGTGTTAATACTTGGTAAGGAAAAGATTAAGACGCCGGTTGGCGAGTTTAACACAATAAAATTAAAGCCATTATTAAAATTTAAGGGGGTTTTTATTCATAAAGGCGATGTATATATATGGGTAACAGATGATTACAGGAGGCTTCCTGTTCAGATAAAGAGCAAGGTAATAATAGGCTATTTTACAGCAACACTAATCAGCATAGAGGGCGCAGCCCTAATAGAAGGAGGTTTATAATGCCAGTAACCAAAGAGCTTTTGGAAATACTTGCCTGTCCAAAGTGCAAGGGAGATGTCCGCATCAATGAAAAAGGCGACGGTCTTGTATGCGACAAGTGCATGGTCATGTACCCAATTAAGGACGACATTCCAGTGATGCTTATTGATGAGGCAATAAAGATCGAGTGATTGTTTTTTTGCCCTTGCAACCATCTCAATTTTAAGTTAATATTATTACATTATCTTTGTAAGGGGTAAATGAGGAAATACATCCGAAAGAGGGATTAATGTCCCCAAAAATTCCTAACCTTCTTTTCATCACCCTTTTAGGCCTTGCCGTCTATATCAGCATGGCAGTTGAGGGATACCTTTCTCTACTAAACCAATCCTTTAGTATATCACTTTTAATTCTCTTTATCTTTTCTTTGTGGACTGCATGGCTAATGAGCTTAAAAAGACTTATTCTCCTCGGCCTTGCAGGCTTTTATATAGGCTATATTACACAGGTTGTTGGCACAAAATCTGGCCTATGGATATACAACGGCACACACAACAGCTTTGTATTTGCTGGGCTGATTTGGGCAATCTCCTCTATTGCGATGTATGGCCTGTCTGTTAAGGTCTTAAAGGTAGCCTTCAGGATTGTTTCTGATTATATTAAAAAATTTTCTGGCCCTTTCTTTGTATCAATCCTTTTTCTAATTATCATTATTACAATTAAAGAATACAGAGCCGGCCTCAGCTTTGTTTTCTGGGCTTACTACATTACCCTTTTTGCCTTTGCAGTATACATATCATACATAACAGATTTTCAGAGCATCTTAAGGCTCACTATAGCTGCATGGATTGTGGGAAATCTGGGTGAATATCTTGGCTCTCAGAGCGGACTATGGACTTTTCCTCACAATTCCAATTATCCGCCATTGTTTCTTGTTATCTCATTCTGGCCATTGGAATTTATTGCGCAATATTCCATATCTGGTCTTTTGACAAAAGAACCTCTACAATTAAAAAACGAGAATGGAGGAGAGAGAATGCACACAAGGCAGGAAAGACTTTTAGAGAAGTTTATGTTTCTTAGCGCTTTAACCTATTTTGTTGTTGGTTTTGGATTTATTCTGTTTCCGGATTTTATTCTTAATCTGATAAATCAGATTTCTCTTAAAATTGCTCCGCAATATAAGCCTGTGCCAATACAGATAGAAAAATTCTGGCTCTCCATGACATTTTCAATGATGATGTGTATTACAGCGCTTTCTATTGCAGCATGGCTAAATATCAGGAGAAACATAAACTATATTGTGCCTTTGCTTGCTGCCAAGATTTCATCTGCCCTTGCAGGGCTTTTGCTATTTATATTCTCAGAAAGATATTTTGCATATCTTGCAGTATTTCTTGTTGACGGTTCTTTATTCCTTATTACCCTTATCCTTTATTTCAGGGCTTATATTGCTATTGTTAAGGAAAAGGCAAGAAAGATTTTTAAGCCATCTCTACCTGTCAAACCAGCTGGCAAAGAGGTTATTGTTGTTTCGCTGTATGGTGAGAATAAACTCAGACTGCTTGATGGTGTGCTAAGGCAAACAGGCTTTTTAAGGTTATTAGAAGCACACTTTAAAAAATCAAAGAAAATAAAGGAAGACTTCTTAATTGCAATAAAACCAAATTTCATGTTCATGTATTCTAAAGATGATAAATCAACCTTTACAGATGTAGCGCTTGTTGAGCATCTGATAAAAAGGGTAAAAGAGAAGGGGTTTAAAAATATTGCTATTGTTGAGGCGCAGAGCACCTATGGAAACTATTTTAAAAACCGTGAGGTCAGGACTGTTGCTAAATATGTTGGTTATTCTGAGAACGGCTACAGGATAGCTGACTTGACTGAGGAGATGGTTCCCTATGACTACAAAGGAAGGCTCGGCAGGCACTTTGTCGGCAAGACATGGAAAGACGCTGATTTCAGGATATCATTTGCAAAGAATAAGACGCATACCTTTTGTTACTATACCCTTACATTAAAAAATATCTACGGTACGCTACCAATGCAGAATAAGTTAAAGGAATACCACACAAGGCGTGAATACGACTGGCCGACAATAGAATCCATGAAGCGCTTTCCTGTTCATTTTGGTTTGGTTGACGCATTTTTAAGCGCTGACGGCCAATTTGGAATTATAAAGGACAATAAACCTAACCCGACAAAGACCATAATAGGCGGCGCAAACCTGATTGCTGTTGACTGGGTTGGTGCAAAGAAGATGGATTTAGACCCAATGCTCGGCAGATACTTGCCTTTGGCAGTAGAGGCATTTGGCATGCCAAAGATAAAGTGGGTTGGCGATAAATCATGCTATGACCCATGGGAGAATGTAAACAGGCTTCTGCCCATTACACTGGATGAGGCTGAGGAGGCATATCTCTTTTCAGACTGGCTCTTCTCCGGGCTAAATGTGATGGATCCATTCTTTGAGCCGAAAAGAAAAACAATTATTTATAAGATTACAAGATGGTTTTTTAGGCCAATCAGGCAGATGATATTCAAATATGGAAAGATATAATTATATTGGCATCTCTTTAATCTCTGCCTCTGCCCTTACCCTTGAGATATTTCTAACCCGTTTTTTCTCAGTTGCACAGTGGCATCACTTTGCCTTTATGGTTGTAAGCATTGCGCTCCTCGGCTATGGTGCAAGCGGTTCTTTTCTGATGCTTTTTCCTTCAATCTTAAAAAAAGAGAGCAGTAAATTACTTTCACTGCTTTCAATACTCTTTTCAATTACAGCGCTACTCTCTTATACAATAGCAAACCATCTGTCCTTTGATATGGCAAAAATAGCATGGGATACAAACCAGCTTATTTATATCTTAGTTTACTATATCCTTTTGTCTATCCCCTTTTTCATTGCAGGGATGATTATATCAATTGTCATTACGCTTTCATCAAAGGATGTAAATAAGATATACTTTTTTGACCTGATTGGCGCATCAATCGGCTGTCTCCTGCCTTTAATAATATTTCCTCTTTTCGGCGGCACCGGGCTTTTATTAGCATCTGCTATACTGGCATTGTTCGCCTCATTATTTTTTTCACCTTCACGACGTTTTCCTGTTTTGTTTTTAGCCCTGATTATCTTTTTTATTATAATTAAACCGACATTCCTTGAAATAAACATGTCCCAATTTAAGAGCCTTAATGTTGCCTTGAAATTTCCAGAGGCGAAGCATATTAATACAAAATGGAATGTATTTTCAAGGATAGACTCAATTGAAAGCCCATTAGTCCGTTTTGCCCCTGGTCTTAGCCTTAAGTATCAAGAATCCTTGCCACATCAGATTGGCATTACTATTGATGGCGACAGTATGACAGCTATTACAGAACATAAAGGAGACATTTTAGGGTTGGATTTTATTCCGTATCTTCCTTCATCACTGCCTTTTTATCTTGCCAAAAATAAAAATGTTTTGATCCTTGAGCCTGCCGGCGGATTGGATATCTTGACTGCATTATATTTCCAGAGTGAATCAATAACAGGCGTAGAGATCAATCCAATTATCTATAAGATTATAAAAAATGAATTCAGAGATTTCTCAGGAGGAATTTATGGAAAAGATAATGTGAAGATTGAGATAGGCGAGGGGAGGGGATATCTTAAAAAGACAGATTATAGATTTGATATCATCCTCCTTCCTGTTTTGAGCGGCATACCTGCGTCATCAGGCGGTTTTTTTGGCCTTGCAGAGGGATATCAATTTACAGAAGAGGCAGTAATAACATATATTGAACATCTTAATAATAATGGAATGCTTTCAATAACCCGCTATCTCCTGCCGCCGCCGAGAGAGGAGCTCAGACTCGTATCTGTTATACATTCAGCACTAAAAAGAACTGGGATTAAGAATCCAGAGAGGCATATCGCAGCAATAAGGACATGGGGGACGATTACTATAATTGTTAAGAAAACTGAACTTTCTACTGATGATATTTCAAAAATAAAGGAGTTCTGCAAAGAACGGCTCTTTGATATTGTTTATTATAGAGGCATTAAAGAGAATGAAGTAAATATATATAATAGATTCAAAGAGCCAATATACTATAAACTCATCTCTCAAATATTGGATGGTGAAAAGAGGCCTCTGCTCTATAAAGATTATGCCTTTGATATTACTCCTGTAACAGATGACAGGCCGTTCTTTTTTCATTTTTTTAAGTGGGATAAAATAGGAGAGGTTTATAAAAGCGCTGGAGAAAAATGGCAGATATTTATTGAAGGAGGCTATCTCCTGCCGATTATTTTTATACAGGCATTAGCAGCAAGCGCTGTGTTTATTGTTCTTCCATTGTTTATTAAACAGGGAAGGATGCTCTTTACTCAAAAGAAGGAGACAATAAAATATCTCGGCTATTTCTTTTTTATTGGCATTGGTTTTATGTTTGTAGAAATAAGCCTGATGCAGAAACTTATTCTCTTCTTAGATCATCCTGTGTATGCTGTCTCTGCTGTTCTTTTCAGCATCCTCGTCTTTTCAGGCATTGGCAGTTTTATTTCAAAATCCTATGCAGAGACTAAAAACCTATTTAAAATAATTGCTGCCCTTGCTATAATCCTTGTTATAACAACTATAGCTCTTCCCTATATTATCAACCTCTTTTTAGGCAGCAGCCTCATCTTAAGGGGCGTTATAACGCTTGTAATATTATGCCCGATTGCAATCCTCATGGGCATGCCGTTTCCTACTGGCATGAGGATGTTGGGTGAAAATGAGAAAGATATCATCCCCTGGGCATGGTGTGTAAACGGCGCGGCATCAGTAATCAGCTCCATTTTTGCAATAATTATTGCGATGTCTTTTGGGTTTAACGCCGTGTTATTTCTTGCAGCCTTTACATATTTGGCGGCAGGGGTATTAATTAAACCATTTGACAGGAAGTCCTTACAATAGTAGAATTTAACTGAAATCATTTTCTTTAAAAAAATGTATTCACTTTTTTGATGATTTGAAGTAAAATACCGCTTCATTTTTATATTAAGGAGTGTGAGATGAGGTTAGAAGGAAAGGCATGGAAGTTTGGGGATGATATAAGCACTGACCATATTGCGCCTGGGAGGCTTTTTCATCTGCGGTCAAATCTGGATGAGCTGGCAAAGCATGTGCTTGAGGA
>ERZ1292623.3807-Hain-H51-01um-R1-3807-length-12692-cov-6_pt1 | contig 12692 bp, 17 predicted proteins | sample MGYA00564398_ERZ1292623 | MGnify/ENA primary metagenome ERZ1292623 (study PRJEB36523, sample SAMEA6512633) | groundwater metagenome | collected 2019-01-07 | study: AquaDiva: Metagenomics assemblies of 32 groundwater samples | reverse complement strand
CGCTTTTTTCATCTTTGTCATCAATTGTAAGCGTTGATTCAGACCCTCAATTGTGAAACCCAGACAGTCATAAAGGGGTGTGTTACCATTGGGCACATAATTTTGTCGAGAGAGGGGTTCAATTTTATTAATGGTGGTTAATCGTCCCACACCATCAGCACCGAATTTATTACTAAATGTGGATACTAAAACCTGGATTTTTTTATTCTCGCCATTATTCAATCCATCGAAATAAGCGTTAAACCCTCCAATGGTGTCATCCCTAATAGACTCCATTGAGCCCGACCCGTCTAACACAACGGCCAAAATAATTGTTGGTTTTTCGGCCATATCGGATACGGACTTTTCAAACATTAAACGTCGTCCCATATTTTTTACTCCAAAAGTAGTTTTACTGGAATTAACACTAACTTGCTTTTCTTATTATCACCACCCCAAATAAATCCATCACGCTTGGTAACCTGTGACACTATGCCCCGTAGGCGGGATGTCTTAATGAAAATAACTACCTCATCTACATAATAATCGCCCCCTAAAACGAAAACCCACCAGTCAGCCTCGGTGGCGGACAGGCCGCTGTCGGCTTCGCCATCCCGGACTTTCTTACCTACCTCAACAGCTACATTGCCCGTCCGTGAAACCTCCCAATCCCTTTTGACTTCATATTTCCCATTCCCACGTAGGAACGATTCAACAAGACTTTCGCCCTCCTGGCCGTATTGGAGGTCAATATCAAATTTTGATAAATGGGCAGACATTATCCCTCCGTGATTGGACTGAAATCGTTCAGGACGGGAATACCCTCCTATTCATGGTCGGGGGTGGATTGGTCATCCTCCCCTATAAAGGGATTGAAATGAACCCCACGCGCTAACCACTCTTCCATTGTAGGGCCATAAATGTTACTTGTGTGTAAATCATAACCACAAAGGAGCTGTTCTCCTATTATCATATTTCCACCGAAACCGGGGGTGAACGATGTTTGAACGTCGAATAATCCCTCCAGGCAGTCGTAGTCATCTTTTTGGGGAACAACGATGCTGGGAGGAGAAGTCGTGACCACACCCCTCAAAAACCACCCCAGAGTTAGGAATAAAACGGCACCACCCACCAAACAGCCACCTATTATAAATCGAGTGGCTGTTCTATTCATACTATCCCCCAATTAGTATTATTTTGGCGGGGGCAATAATTCAACCCGATTGATATCATTTATCAACGCCTTGGGGTCAGTTTCCATTAATTGCATAATCTCGAATATTTTATCACTCCAGCCCGACAACAGTTTAATATTATGACTGAAAAGTTTGTTTCCATAACCCCTTAAATCAATGGAATAAACAACCACATCGGGAAAAAGGGAAATATAGCGTTGTATCAAACTATTAAAATCATTGCCCTTCAACTTTCTAGTAGTATCAAACCAACCGCATCCCGCACCAACCTGCTGGTCAGAAAAGATTACAATCCTATCCACCTTGGACTTTTGTGTTAGAAGAGCATCAATTGCTAGAAAAATGCCCGTTTCCGTGCCGAGGCCACATTGTTCGGCCTCCTTATGTATCAGGTTAAAGTTCTCAAAAACGGATTGATTGCGATTCAGGGTGGGCCGAATAAGTTTATCACCAAAAAGCCCTATTGAAGTATTGGCCATTCGTGTCCAATACAATACGGCGAACAGATTGGCGATATCGGCGGTAGTCCGTCGGCTCCTTGCGGACAGAAGGGATGCTCCCCCACCGTCACCGCGCATACTCCCCGAATTATCCGAAAGGATAAGAGTCCGACCACCAAAAACTGGGATATTTTCAATCGAATACTCAATAGCTTTATTAAGGGCCGCTATTAAAACATTCCGAATATCCTGGTCTTTTTCGAAAACAACACCACCCCCATCTGGCCTATCCCTAGATTGGCTATCGAGTGCTTGATAAGCAGATAAAAATCGAAAGGGTAGTTGTTTTGATGATAATACTCGCCCCCTGTCGGCAATCCGGTCAGTGGCCAATCGAACCAATTCCAAATCATTCGTCTTAGCGATATTCCGGAGATTGCGAAGCAAAGCCATATAGCCTAGTTTATCTTGTTCGAGTAACTCACGCCATACCACTCGTGGCTCTTCACCTGCCGACAGTCGTGCCTCCCAGGTTACGCCCGTTTGCGTTAATTTCCCATCCACCAACCCCTCCCAGGTGTCGCGGAGATGGAGAGGGGGAATTGGGTGAATGAGATTAAAGACATCAACCAGCGAGAATTGTTTTCCTTCGGCCCGATATTTACCTAATTGATACGAGTCAAATTTGGTAAGAGCCACGGCAATTCCCTTTTTCACCCCATTGGGAATGGGTTTGCCCAAATAGGCAACCAATTCGGTCAAATCATCCACTCGTGTCGTTGCGGCATAAATAGCGTCGGCGACGAGTGAATCGCCGCGATGGACACGGGATAATTCGCCCAACAGAACATGAGATGCCGAGCGCATGTTATGGCGGATGCGGACATAAACTGCTAGCTTGGCAACGAAGGTGGGGTCAACGGTAGCAACCAACTCTTTAATACGAGTAAGACGCTCATCCTTCTTCTCGTAGTAGGAATCATCCACAAATGTCGTCAGGCCGGCGAAAGCCAGTTCCTCTTCGGGTGACTGAACAAATGCCTTCCCACCCATGTAATTGGTAATTGATGTATCTTCTGCCATATTAAAGCGACCCATCAATCCCACCTCCTACAAAAAATAAACGGCAATCGCCGTTAAAGACTTAACACACTGGGTGAGTACAAATTAAACTGCGGGGAAAGCCACAAACGGCACATTATACCTACCCCTAGAGGTAGGTACGTCTCATTTGAAGTATCCGTTTGTTCACTACCACAGTCTTGTTTCTTTTAATGGTGGAGAAAATCGATGGGGGGTTTTTGTATATCTACGAAGTAACCCCCACCTCACTACCACCAAAACCATCATATACTATTTTTCCACCGCAGTCAATGGTTGAGCGCTGGTGATAATCTTTACCGGCAATCCTTGTAACATGGCCCGATTGACCATATCCTTCGTTCCCCTACTTTTAGATAAATCAGGATGAAAAGCCAACACTAAGTCGGGCTCCTCGGCATCCAACATCTCCTGATTCCGTATATAGCCAGCAGATTTTCCATATATTTCCCATTTAGCTGGATAGACCCGCACTTCAAGACCGAGTTGTTTTGCCGCCAGACCCGCCAATGAATCAACCCCCCGTGCTCCGCCGTGGATAATAATTGCGTCCTTGGGCAACGAATATAATTCTCTCATAATTGGATTTATATCTGTCCAGTTCCGGTCACCGGTAACAAGCACCTTTATCATTTATTGTTCCATGCATGTGTGGATACACTCAATATCACCTGGGCGGCCATAATGGAAATATATACAGGCCGAGTGGGGAATATCGGAATTTTCACAACATGGTTGACTTGAACACCCACATGGACAAACCATCTCTAAATTCCCACAATTGCCACATCGAAATCCCCGTGCCCCGGGGCACATATCGGTCGAACATGGTTCGTGAGTTTCACTATCCAAGATTCCCACAATCTCAGCCAGGCGTCGCTGATTAATATTATCAACAACATCATCAGGGAGAGGATTGACCATTTATTCACCACCGCCCAATAAAAACTTGTTGGAGATAACCTTAAACGACAGTCGGCCCTTAAGGGTGGGGCTGTACATCTCCTGCATCGGCCTGACGACAATACCTTCCCTTAAATTCTTGGTATTGAGGGAGTATTTCCAATATAGCCCACTATATAGTCCATTGGCCTCCTTTAACAATTGTTCTAAATTGAAATCAAAAAAGAAATTAGATACAACTATGGGGATAGCCTTTAACTCCAACTTTTCAATAATAGATTGCTGTTTTTTAAAAGGATAATAACACCGATTATCAATATCATAAACATCAAAAACTAGCCAATCATGGCTATCTAGCCCCAGACGGTTTTTCTGTATGCCCGGCCCGACGAGTTCGCCTTGAATAGCGATATTGCCCAAAGGGGGCAATGTTTCCTCCAGATTGTATTTCTTAACTATGGGCCAATATAAACCATCGTTCTCCAATTCTTCCAATGGAATTTTGTTATTGCGTGAGCAGACAAAAAACTCCCCATTGCGGTATCCTACGGTCATTGACGTTCCATCACACTTAACCGTCATATAAGCGGGGTGGCCCCATATCTCCTCCAACGCACCCAAGGCGGATTGAATCCTAACCTCGTCTGTTTTAGGTATGAAAAAGGGAAATGTGGAAAATTTAACCCGATTCGCCAGCCCACCTCCGTGGACTGGTTTCTCCCACTTTCGTATTTGAAGGAAATCGGTTACGTCTTCCCCCTCACCCGATTCACCCGAAAATTTGGGGTCAAGTAAGTAACTACTAATAATGTTTAACGGAAAAACGAGTCCCTGAGAAACGACCCCCCGTAATTTGATTGTCTTGACCCGATACTTATATTTCTCCATGAACGAAAAGGCGGGGTTGTTCGACGGCAGCAAAGAGTCAATCTCACAAAATACAACCTTCTCACCCTCGTGATACCTACTTTTCTCGACAACTACTGTCCAACCCATTACCTGGGCCTGTTCAATATTATCTGCCCCCTCGATTGGTCTAATAGATGTAATCCGCTGGATGGTGGCTAATTTACTCATAGTTTTCGCCCTTTTTTACTTGAACAGTAATAAGGTCATAAAACGCCCGTCGATTAACTAGATTATCCGGGCCAAATCTGGCATCAATCCAATCATCAATTTCTTTGGTGGTGAGCCAAATCTCATCTAATGGAGCAATCACCCCATTTGGCCATGAAACATATATATCATGGGCATTCACAACATTTTCGCCATATTTCGGGCAGTCGGGGATGTCCATAAGCTACCATTACCTCCACTCGCCCACAACAGCGAAGGCAATAGCGGTGGGGCTTTAGATGGAGCCCGGGAACGCGCCGATACCATTTATGCCGTCCAAAGATGAGACATAACCACATCGTTATCCTCCAAATGGTGTTGTCTAAGGGTAGCCAGGGCCGTATTTCTTAATAGGGCTGCCACAGTCATTGGCCCAACTCCCCCAGGGACGGGGGTAATGGCCGAAACCTTGGAATATACACTATCAAAATCCACATCCCCCACTATTTTATCGGGGCCACCATTAACCCTCTTCAAACGTGTAATACCCACATCAATAATGGTCGCCCCTTCTTTAACCATATCGGCGGTAATTAAATTGGGCTTACCAACCGCTACAATCAATATGTCCGCTTGTTTTGTAATTGCCCCCAAATTCGGAGTATCCCGATGACACCATGTCACAGCGCCCGAATGGTGAATCAATAGGTTGGTAAGGGGCTTACCAACAATATTGCTCTTGCTATCTATGACTATGTGTTTGTTTTTCGTGGAAATATTATAGTGAGATAGTAACTTAACAATACCCAGGGGGGTGGCGGGTACGATATCGGGAACGCCGAAGGCGATGTTGCCTAGATTGGTGGTTGTTAATCCATCGACATCCTTGATTGGATTAATGGTGTCGAGTATTTCCTTTAATGCTACCAAATCGCAGCCAGGGATTGGAAGTTGAATAATAATACCATTTATTTCTTCATCCCTATTATCGTATTCGATGGCTTGTATTAGGGCGGACTTATCAGCAACCGTCCGGGTTTGAGCCCACATTCCCAAGCGTTCCGCTTCGAGTTTTTTATTGCGTATATAAATTCGAGAAGAGGAATCATCGCCCATCATTAAAATTGATAGGTGGGGTGTAATATCGTGGGTGCTACGGAGATAAGATATTAATTTTCCCGTTTCGTAATTAAGCTCCGATGCGACCCCACCACCATTCAAGATAATCGTCAATGCTTATCAACCTTAATGGCGGACTAACTATTAGGAATCAGATACGATGCCCCGGTTTATCCAATACGGGCTATCGTTCCCATTTTCATCCCCGTTTGTTTGCTGGATAATATTGAATTGATGAATACCCTTATAGTGCGGGCTGGCGCACCCAGGACAAATAAATTGCCCACAGAATTTACAGCGGGCGGGTTTACTGGATATTTTGGACTGCGAAAGATGGCCAACGGTGAATCCCGACCCGCATAACCAGCATCGATATATTTGAAATATATTATATCCCGTTTGGGGTGGTGCTTTAATTTCGGCTATCAGCATTGCGGTTGTAGAAACACTCCCTATTACAATAATATGAACCCGAATAGCGTTTGATTTTTTGGCGATATTTAAATTGGCTACGGAGAATGGAAACCTCCTTCCCGCAAGCACCACACGGGACAATCACCCGGGTTGATTTCGTTCGACAGGGACGGCACATTTTAGAATGGACACTAATGACTATTCCGCATCCGGGGCAGTTTTGGTGTGGGGGGAGAAAACGAGTAACCAATCCATTACGCTTTAGATAGATTCGAACTAATTCTCGACTAATCCCCAATTGACGAGCAATATTTGCCGCCCGCATTTGGGGGTTGTCTTTCCTTATATCAATTACTTTTTGTTCAGTAGTATTCATCACTATCCACCAATTACCTCCTATTTGGAATTAGCGAGGCGTAAAAAGTGTTAAATCAGGTAAAAGCGGTTGTCTCCAGATAATTTGAACCCTTGGGGCCTGGGGTAATACACCCTTCTATAATAATGGTCGATAGATACGTCGTCGAGGCCAATTTGAACACCCCATAAATCCGTCACCACCATCATATCACCAACGCCAGTCAAAGTCAATGATAGTTGACACCTCCCATCAATTGTGATATGATGGTGGTGGGAATCGTTAGTGGAGAATAATTAATGCCAAAAAGCAGGGCTATAGATAATGGCACTTTAGAGAAGATGCGACAATATTATTCCCAGCACCCAGACCTATCCCAATGTGAGGTAGCAAAGAAATTCGGGGTGTCCACCTCTACGGTAAAACGGTTTGCAATTGGTGATAATGCTAATCGAAGTATTGAAGATAATCGAGCCCATGCTCGGCAACAGCGGTTAACACAATTAGACACATTAAAGAAACTGAAACGATGTAGGGAGTGTGGAGAGTTAATAAAGACCCTTTCCATTACAACCGGGGATAGATGTCAAACATGCCATCGGGTGGCTTATCGTTATTCAATATCATTTGGCGGAAAAAAGTCGTTACGAAAGATTAAACCAATACTCGAAGAATGTACCAATTCGCCCACGTTGAATCATCATTTCGTGCTGGATAGAACTAATAGGGGAACCTGTAAATATTGTTCCACCTTCCGGGATTTTAATTCGTATCATAATGATGGTCTTGCGGTGGATAAGATAACCATTACGAGTGATGAAGTAAGGTCTTGGTTACAATAAGGGATATACCCATATTCATGGAGTATGGTATTTTGGCCCCCGAAATAACAACATGGAAGGATGGTTATGAGTAAAATCACGGCTCTCCGTGAGGCTGTCCTGAAGGGATTGGGCACCAGAAGTCATAAACAGGTGTTAGTTTTTGATGGCGGTGATTTAACCGATGATGGCCATCCCTGGGTACGGAACTTTTTTACTGATGCGGATACCGGATATATTCAGATATTTGTTGTTTCTGAGGGGTGTTTTAGTGATGAATATTTTAGTAAGGTAACTAATAGTATAATTGTGGCAGCACTATCTCATCACCGAAAATCGGTTAACCCGGAGGAGGAAACCGAAGTTGTGAAACCTTCCCAGGTGACGAAACACCGCAAGGTGGCAACAAAACAAGCCCCCAAAAAAGTATTGCCACCAAAAAAGGGTCGTCCTACAAAAATCCCATCTAGGAAAGTAAAAAGGGACACTCCCCCTGATAGGAAACTAAGGGAGAAGACGGTGGTTCCCAAGAAACGTGGTAGACCAAAGAAAAATCCCTCGGAAGTATGATATTAGTATAGGAAGAAGAAGAGAAGAGACGAGAAGAGAGAAGAAGGGGTGGGGTGGTAATATAACTAATACAGCTAATTAGTATTAATGAATTAATTATATTAGTTAAATAATTGCGAGAAAAAAGAATGGACAAATATAAAATTCTTATTGGCCCAAAAGCGAAGTTATCCAAAATCTCCTCGGTAAGTGAGAATAAAATTGCCACAATTGATATAATTTGTTGTGGATTTTGTGGCCAGCCCGTCTGTATATGGTGTGCTACACATGAGGGTGGAGCGTTGTTCTGTTCGAACTTTTGTGCCGAATGGTCAGAAATTTAAGGAGACGAATTTATGAAATTTCTTAGTTTGCATTTCTTATTCCATGACTGGGTTGAGATACTACATGAAACAAACGCGGTAGATATCAACGAGGATAGGATATATGGAGGGGGATTCTATATCCCAGGCATTCATAGCCATTATCTGGAGACTCGAATTGCCAACCAATGTTGTAAATGTGGTAAAACTAAAGTCCGCACCGTCCTATCCCGTAGGAAATAGGGCACGATTAAACTCTTTACGTCTAATAATTAGTGCTGCTATAATAAGCCATACTTGTTTTGAGGAGTGTGGACTATGTGGCAGCAAGATTTCGATACCGCAATTTCAGGAATTGTTCGAGATACGATGCCGATAATCGAAGGGTGTATTCCCAACTTCAAACAATGTGACGCGGTTAGGCGGCTAATTAAGAAAGCCCTATATAACCATATGGACAATTTACGTGTTGCCCTCGTAGAAAAATGGGGATTCCCCCAGGAGACTAAAAATGGCTAGCGAACTAAATCCCCATTCTCCTCGACACGATAAGGATGTCGAAGACGACCAGATTGCTATTGGTAAATTACGTGAGCCGGGCAGGCTTGAATTAGATAGGGCGTCAATTGTGGAGGGGCGGCACGAAAAACCTCAATTGAAGTATCAATTCCTGCACCCCATTAAAGAGGCGCAATTGGCCAAAATAGGGGTCTTGATTAATAAGGCCATGGAGATAATCGATGAGGAGTCGTCCGAACTGCGCCTGATAAAAAATATCGATGCCCTTCTCCGTGACTATGATACCAAAAGCAACCTTCCCTCCCTTCCACCCCGGAAAGATAGTGTTTCCGCCCCTCCCAAGGTCAAGTTCCAATCACCCCCCAATGTCCCCGCTAATTAATGCAAGGCTACATTCGCCGATGGCGGGGTGATGCTAATAGGGCTCTGGATATCTTGAAGGTTTTGTTACGCCAATCAAATTAAGGAATGTGTAATATGGGTGTTAAACGGATTTTACAGGACGCGGATTATGCACGGCAAAGGACAGCCAACGTTCGATGGGTTTTGGCCCATCAGCAAGATTTGTGGGATAATTACCCCAACCGATGGATATTTGTTGATGGGGAAAAACTACAAATGGTGGGCGTCGAATTTTTTCCTACATTTCAAACCATTCATCAACGTCAAGTAATTACCCCCTCTTCTATCATTTATTATAGTGCCAAATATGACGTTCCCATCATGCTTACCTGGATGGACATTTCGAAACTTATTAAAATGGACGCCCGTAAGGAGGAGTTGGACTCCTGATGACGTTACCCGCCGCATTACCGGCAATTCCGCCCCATGTGATGGAAATATTGACCCTCCTAACACGAATTGATGGGTTGGAGAAGTCCCTAGATATAGGCAACTATCTTGGGGACGTGACTATCCTAAAATCATTTCATATGCCCCTCAATACCGAATTAGGGGATGTTTTTATTGGTAGTCCCGCCCACGCCCTCCTTAAAGACCGTCCCTCCCGCCCCAGTCCCGAATTATGGAATAAGTACATTGAGTTTTTACAGAAATTAGGTATTAGTGAGGGTGAAATAGCCGATATTGCTGCTGGGTTATATCAAATTATTCGAGCAAGGCTGCACCCGCCACTTCAATCCCCCATCCCCCATCAGGTAGATGCAGCCCAAACGGGTGATATGTACCCACCCAATATTGTGGGTGATGCAATTGATGGATTGGGTATGTCCGCCGATGGGGTTGCCGACGACGATACGATAAGTAATTCCGACAAGGAGCATGTCTGTACATGAGGGAAACATTTGACGCCCCCCCGGGAGGGGGGTTAACTTCCGGCCCACGCTCCTATCCACTTCATCTCCATTTTGGCGAATTGGTCATTCTGGATGCCAGTATTCATAACTATGAAGAGGTAATTGACGTGGCCGTTCCCGTTCGTCCAATGGAGAGGGCGGCAATTGTTGTAAAAGAATTACTCCTTCGTATCGGGTCGGCCTTCGTTGAATTATTTCCCAATAAAAACGAAATCGATATGACCACCCCATTATTTTTTACTGAGGATGAGTTGTGGGTGATGCGTCAAGCTGTTAATGTTTCCGCCACCTATAGAGGTATCTACCTTGGTTTGGAATTAAAACGCAAAATCTACGAGGGCCTGGTTGCTATTAATTCTTCGGATGGTGATAATTTCCCTGCTGCTATCCCCGAATCTAGCAAGGCTGATGTTATCCAACGTATGATGGATTGGAAAAAGGCCGTCGATGGTTAATTCCACGATTATCGATGATTTAGATTTTCTCATTAAAGAAATCTCCTCAATTACCATATTGGGGGAATTTGCTAATGAGCACCACCTCCTTGAGTTAGGAACGAAGGATAGTAGATTCTTTGTTCGTTTGGATGGGGCGATATTATATAACGGCCCCGACGCTGAACGGGCCATTGCCCTATTTTACAGCAAAATAGCCACCATCTACGCCGATGAACAAAAGGGCGTTGACCCGGGGTTTGCCACCCTACGTGAAATCTTATTGTCACGTAATCAGCACATCCAGGAAATGTTGACCCGTTTGGGGCATTCGGGGCTGTCCAAATCCCTCCAATTACTTTCATTCTCTGCGCCCCCAGATGAAACCCAGATTTACAAGGAAATACTAACCGGACTTCGATTGCTGGAATCCGTCCATTATCGCCGCTCCGAAAAAGAAGGAATTGAATGTCATACGTGCTTCGCATATAGTGAAGGTGGGTATTGCACGTTGCTGAAAGTGCCTGTTCTTGCTGAGTACGTCTGTCATTTATACACCCCGGCCCACGAAGCTGCCGAGAGGGAGGAATTTGCAGAAGTCACTAATCAACCATATGAAATTGGTGAATTGACGAAAGGTCAATTATCTGTTGAGGATGCCAAGCGTTCCTACGAGCAGCAGTCTAACCCACCTGAGACTTCCGCAATTGTTGCCCCGTTTCCCAAACCCAATAATGTGACCCATGGTTCGACCATGGCTGATGATAAGGATTATATGGTTAAGGCCACCGATATTGGGTTATCGGCTAAGGCACTGATTACCTACCATGATGATAGGATATTGCTGCTTAAAGATGCCTATTCGTCCTGGTGGGATTTGCCTGGTGGACACCTAAAAAATAATGAAACCATTGAGGATGGGTTGAGGAGAGAAATCTACGAAGAGACGGGTTTGTTGGCATTTAATATTGAACAGCTTTTTGTCCGCCAACTTAAATTGGGTCACCCACCCACACCACGCCCAATTGTATTCTTCAGTGCTAATGCCCATGGCAAAATTAAGTTATCCCTTGAACATACGGATGCTGTTTGGGTTCCCTATTCTTATATTACCCAATATAATCTGGGTGTGTATCTCCCAATTATTTTGGAGTTTGTTAATAGGGAGGGTGCCGAGCCCCTTCATAAGAATGGTGTGGGTGGCCACGAGATGGAAGTGACTGATTTGGGCCAACCCTACTCCGATAGGGCCGACCAGGCCATCAATAAGCACCACGAGCCATCCGCATATGATATGGGCCTTCCCGACACCGAAGTTGATAATATTCAAATCCCTCGTCACCATGACAAACCACCCACATCGGAATCCAAACTAGCTGGAATTAATCCTGTTGTTAAGAACGCCTATTCGGAGGCCGGGGGGAAGGAGGAACGAGAAAATCCAGTCATCGGCCCCCATGTGGGGACTCCCGATATTGATGCGGGCAGTATTCAACCCCTGGGCTCTGCCGCCCGGATTACCCTTCCTGATGATTTGGCCGAGGAGCGTGGGGTCACCAAACAGGATGGTGGTGGGGTGGGTAGTGGGGGGGAAGGAAGTGGGGCTGTCGGCAACGCTGGTGTTCTTACTACTAGCAGCACATTTACACCCACTTATGGTGGTAAAACTAAAAAATTATTTGAATCCGACTACACCTCTTCTCTTCAACAAAAACAGCACGATATGGATGTTATTGGTACTAATGAGGGATTGGCAACCAACTCCGGTATTAATATTGAGGAATCTGGCCGTCAATCCAAAAAGGAAATTACCCGTCATCAATATGTAGAAGATACCGCCGAGGAAAATTATAAGCGGTCGGCATCTAATCCTAAACTTCCCCCAGAACAGCGACCCCTCGGTGATGGCGAGTCCAATTTATGGTTAAGCGGGGAGACTGTTGCCCCCAATGTCCGTGTTACGGAACAAGCCAAACGAATGCCTGGATTATTTGATGAGGCCCAGGAACAATACACTAATCTATCGGCTGAATTTCTTAGCCGTTCATTGGTTAAGAGTGCTGATTCTATTGAATCTATCAATAATTTTTTGATTCTCTCCGCCAACCCCTTCTTTAAAGCCGATAGGGGGCGACCGTTGATTGTTGGGGGGTGGGGTAGTTACTAC
>ERZ1292623.1281-Hain-H51-01um-R1-1281-length-24474-cov-13_pt2 | contig 12693 bp, 7 predicted proteins | sample MGYA00564398_ERZ1292623 | MGnify/ENA primary metagenome ERZ1292623 (study PRJEB36523, sample SAMEA6512633) | groundwater metagenome | collected 2019-01-07 | study: AquaDiva: Metagenomics assemblies of 32 groundwater samples | reverse complement strand
GGCAGCTCGTCCGAGACGAAGGCGCGCTCGTAGTTGAGGTCCGCGTCGAAGAACTCCGCCTGCTCGACGTTCGGCCGGTCCGCGACGCCCTGGCCCGCGGCGCGGTACGAGCCCTCGATGATGTTGCCCATGCCGATCAGCGCCACAGGAGCGGCCGGCTTGTCGACGAACACGCCGACGCGGCTGCCCATCCTGACGGGGATGGCGCGCGCGACCTGGAGCACCTGCGTCACGGCCTCCCACGCCGGCACGTCCGCGCGGTCGAAGACGCCGTCGTAGCGGTAGCGAACGTCGTGCACCTCGGCCTCGACGTAGTCGACCGTGCTCACGTTCGGCGTGTACAGCGCGCTCGACGCCCCGACCGCCGCCGAGCTATTGACGTAGACGTAGTAGAACGAGGTGACGAACTCGACGAAGCGGACCTCCTGCGCCGCGGCGGCGATCTCCGTCGTCATCCACGCAGGCACGGCGGGCACGGGCGTGCCGGTGACCTTGAACTTCGTGAACTTGCCGGTGTTGGACAGCGCGGCCGTGATCCCCGGCCAGTTCGGCGGGAGGCGCGTGACGCGGTAGCGGACGAAGTCCTGCGTTCCGCCCTCGAGCTGCGCCGGCAGGTTGGCGTTGTCGGCCGCGTCGAGCTGCCGCGCGTCGACGATCACCAGCCGCGTCTGGTTGTCATAGATCAGCTCGTCGCAGTAGTCCGCCAGGTCCTTGAACGCGGCGACGTCGAGGTCCTTGGCGGCGTAGACGTTGCCGAGCCCGGTCTGTTCGTCGAGCAGGATGTCGGCCGCGACCCACGCCGGGTTGCGCGACCACGCCTTGACCATGTTCGGGTGCACGGGGTCGATGCCGTCCCATACGGGGACGAGCATCCCGTCCACGACGACGGTGGCGAGCACCGGGCCGCTGCCGAGCTGGTCGGTCGCGCGCGCGCGCACGGCGAGCAGCCCGCACCCCGGATAGACGAAGTCCTGGAACGTCGTGAGCTGGATTGACTCGAGGCTGATCTCGCTGACGAGCCCGACGACCTCGTCTTCGACGTTGAGACGCATGGCTTCGACGAGGAACTTGCCGCGGAGCGGCGTGCCAGCCTCTTTGGTGCGGACGATACTAACGGCGGCTGTCGGCTGATTGCTGATCTCCGGGTTCGCGTTGGGCGTCGAGCCGCCGGTGCCGTCTCCGAGAATCCAATCCGGGTTGCCTGCGTCTACTGCCGGGCCGAAAGCTGGAGATGTCGTAGTTCCGGAATCGAAGCGTCCGCCGATTATGAGTCCTTGGGCATCGTCAGGCGTGGTCAGAGGCTTGTAGCCGTTGAACATCCGCGCCACGTCGTAGCTCGATAGCGCGCGGTCCCAGAACGTCGGCTCGTCCATGTTACAGTCAAATCCGAGCGTCGGCGCAGTCTGCGAGTTACTCTGGACGCGAATCTGCGCAGACGGATCAAAGCTCATCTGTACGACGTTGTCAAAGGTCTTTATGAGCACAGCGTTCAAATAAAACCTCAACTTTCCACCTGTAGCAGAGGATCCGTCCGCGTCGTACGTAAGCACTAGATGGAGAAACTGCCCAGGCTGAAATAATTTAATTAAGGTATATGGAGAATGTCTTTCTAGGTGCCTGTAGGCCACGGGGCCCGTTCCAGGATCTAGGGTAACTTGAATCCCATAATCACCGCCGCCGTTCTCTGACGTCCTATCCAGTGTTATGCCAGACCACTGAAAGATCCTATTGTTTACACTTCCACCTGTGAAATACTTGACCATTAACCAGCACGAGAACGACATATCAGAGCTCGGCTTGGGGCGGATGGAGACCTTGTTCGGATCTACCGAATAGCTCGCGCCCCTGTTCGTCGTGGTGTCAGATCCTGTCCTCGCACGAAGGAATAGGCTGTTCTGCGGCGGCAGGTAGCCTTCTGGATTGAAGAACGTTCGCCGGTACTCCAGCGCGAAGGGGCCGCTGCGCGCCAGCGCGAGCGACTCCGCGTCGTGCACGATGTAGTCGCCGAACGGCGCCCCGACGGAGTCGACCTGCCGGTACCTGACCTGGTACCTGACGGTGTTGTTGACCATTCCGACCCGGAAGTCGCCGAGCCCCTGCGGGAGCGCGATCAGCAGTGTGAACTCGTCCGCGTCGTCGCCAGACGTGTAGCCGGCCGGCTGCCCGAGCGCCGCCCACTTCGTGACGTTCACGCTCGTGGGAGCAAAGCGGCCGGCCGTCGCGATCGCGGAGTTTGCGGTCGGCGTGTCGGACCCGCCTACGGGGTCGTTCGCGCCGTCGCCGATCGCCGACACGATCGAGCCCCAGGCCGGCGCGATCGTCAGCCCGATCCCGCTGCCGCCGGTCGTGCTCGCCGGGCTCGGGCACGCCACGGTGTAGCTCCCAGCGTTAGCGAGCGTTACCGCCGTGACGACCCCGCCCGCAACGGTCAGCGTGAACGTCGCGGCGATGGTGAACGTTCCTCCGACGAGCGTGACCGTGTTCCCGTTCGTGTACCCGGTCAGCGTGCCGCCGAACGCGCTCGAGCCGCTGACGAAGAACGGGCTCCGATGCCGCGACGGCGGGAACGTCATCGTCAGCGCCAGTCCGTACTGGAGCGAGGGCTGCGCGAAGCCCGGAATCAACGCGGGCTCGGCGCTGCCAAGCCGCACGAAAGCTTCCACCTGCTCCAGGTTCTCAGCCGGCTGGTTATTGATCTGGAGCGTGGCGATCTGGTTTCCGTCCTCGGACGAGAACGGCCCGCCGTCCGCGGTCTTGTTGCCGATCGCGCGAATCTGCCCGTCCGACACGAGCATCAGCATCCAGACCTCGCTTACCGGGTTCCCTTCCAGGTCCAGCGAAGTCCTGATTACCTGGTTGATGATCGGCGGCGCCATGCGATGCCGACCGTACGGCCGCGGCATGACCGTGCCCTCCAGGCGCTCGTTCTTCTGGAGGTTGTTGAAGGAGTGCGTGGCGCTGTCGACCTCGCCCGGCTTATTCGGCTTCTTCGACGGCAGGAGCAGCCGCGAGATCAGCGCCAGCGCGACGGCGATCGCGACCTGGTTCAGGAACGCGGCGAGGGCGCCAGCGCCGATGATGTACTCGAACCCAGGCAGCCGGCAGAAGTGGACGTGGTCGCCGTCCGCGAGCAGCTTGTCCCAGTCCTCGCGCGGCAGCGGCCCGCCGTTGCGCGTGCACGAGAGGTCCTCGTCGTCCGCGTCGCGCGCGAGCAGCCGCGCGGTGGCGCCGGCCCCCCACGGGACGCGCTCGACCTCGGGCTTAGACAGGACGTCCCTCTGCCGCGTGACGAGGATCACTGGCGCACCCTCCAGTATCCGCGGTCGTGCGGCATCCGCGCGATTGGCCAGCAGTACGGTCCGTGCACGACCGTCGCTGAGAGCGCGTAACCGGGCTCGACGACTACGGCGACGTGTGAGGCATAGCCCTTCTTAGTCGGATCCGCCGCAATGAGGTCGCCAATCTTGTTCGGAGCCGCGACTTCTTCGATCGCTGGTCCGAGGTCATCCCGCGCGCGGTCGTACGCGCCGATGCTCGGCAGAATGAGCCCGGCGCGGCGGCAGACCTCCTGCGCAATCACCCAGCAAGTCGCGCGCTCCCACCCGAGGATATCCCGCCACTCGATCGCTGTCACGTCCCTGTCCCTCCCTGTCTCTGCACGCCGAGGAACGAGCGGAAGCGCTTGGGATGATTGCGGGGCAGCGACGCCAGCACCTCGTCGTCGCCGTGCTTGATGCACCCGAGCGGTCCGTCGTAGAGCTTCGTGCACGTCTGGATCGCGCCCGCGCGCTTCGTGTCGTATCCGCAGTAGACCCCGCCGTAGTCCGCGGTGCAGTAGTCGCGCGTGATCCGATGGTCCGGGAAGCTCTTGTTCTGGAGCGCGGCCTGCCCGAGCGTGAGCGTAGCAGTAGTCTCGGTGACCTCGCCGTCCAGCACCTCGTACACGTCCTCGAGCCGCGCGTCGCCGTCAGGCATCTCCGAGATCCTGACGAGCGAGATCCGCACGGTCTGCCCGATCAAGTAGTTGTACGTCTGGACGAGCGCCGACATCTCGCGCGTCAGGTTCTGCGCCGACAGCGAGACGTTCGAGATGCTCGCCTCGCTGTCGCTGCGCGTCTCGCCGTGCGTGACGCTGAACGGTACGTAGGGGATCACCGCGCCAAGCGACGTGCGCCCGAAGTTTACCGTCTCCTGGTACGCGGCCACGCGCAGCTTGGTCGGCGGCGTCGTCGGCAGGTCGACGGCGTAGAGCCAGACGTAGGGGTCAGTCTGGATCAAGAGGAGCGTCCCATCGCCGGTCGGCGGCGGCGGCTGGCCCGGAGGGTATATTCGTGCCTTAGGCACACGCGCGGCTCCCTGCGATGGCGCTCATACCAGACGCTCCAGCTCGAACTCCACGTCCCACGACCCGGCCCCGGTCATGCGGTACTCGATCCTGTCCGAGACGTAGTGGACCTTCGTCTGCACTCCGCCCGGCGGCGTGTAGTTGAACGGCACCTCCACGCCGCGCTGCGCGTGGAGGTGCGCGAGCAACGCCTCGAGCTCCGCGCGTCTCGTGCCGGTCTTGCGGAACCTCATGCGCTGGCGGCGGAACAGCGCGTCGGTCGCCTGCGTCCGGAATCGCGGCACGGTCTGGCGGTGCCCGCTCTCGAACGGGTTGTCGATCTTCCACGTCTGATGCACGATCGGCAGCTCGCTCGGGACCAGGATCGTGTTGAGAGCCGTCCCGCTCGCGGCGCCCTCGGTCAGGACCGAGACGCTGGCCTGGTCCTCGTCGAGCACCACGGCGTTCGTCAGCGCGAGCTGCGTCCACGCCTCGAAGACCGGGTCGATGCTGGCGGACGCGGTGCCGCCGCGCAGGTAGCCGTTGGCGCAGACGAGCCCCTCGCCGCGGCCGCTCTTGATGCGCGTACCGGTCGCGTCGACGAACACGCCGGTGCTCGGGTTCTGTAGCGCACCGGCGGGGACCATGGCGAGCAGCGACCCGTTGACCTTGCAGACGATCTCGACGGGGCCAAACTGGTCCGCCGCGTTGCGCGGGTAGACCTCCATCTCCATCGTGAACTGAACGCCGTACCCAGGGAAGATCGTGAACTCAGCAAGCAAAGCGCCATCGGCGCCGTAGGCGTTGTTCACCACCTTCCGCAGGAACCACGTCACGGACGACGCAGTGCGCGCGCGAACGACGAACATGTACCCAGTGCCGCCGGTGCCCGCGGTTCCGTTGCCGGAGAAGTTTGGACCAGCACCGCCGATTGAGTTCGTCGGCACGAGTTCGTCCAGCGGCTGCGCCTGAGACGCGCGCAGCACGATCCCGGCCCACACCTCGCCGGTTGTGAAGATGTCAGGCGCGGTTGGGATGATGACCTTGATCGAACGGTGCTGCGAGAGCCGCGAGTCCGCCGGCCGCTGCGAGAGGAGGAACCTCCCCGCGTTCACGTCGTCGTCGGTCGTCGTGTGGTCAAACTCGACGCGCGCAGCCGTGACGTTGCGCCGGAGCTTGCGCGCGCCGGTGTACGTCTTTCCGCCGGCGGAGAACGAGCCGTCGAACGTGCCCGCGTCCCAGTAGTACGCGCTGGAAACGTAGTTGCCGACGGTGCCGACCAGGTCCGCCGTGGTCTGCTTGGCCGCCGCGAGCGAGAGGCGCTGGAACTCGTCCTGGAGCTTGAGCACGCCGCCCTCCTCGACGCGCAGCATGTGGCAGAGGTCAACCTGCCGCCTACCGGCGACCGGCTCGCGGTCTGCGCCCATGATGAAACCGCAGCGACCAGCCCCGGCGAGCGACGCGTCGGTGACTGTCCCGCTAGACGGAAGCCTGAGCGCAGCGCTGGAGCCGAATCCAAAAACCGTGGCGAAGAGGCCAGTGCCCACCACGCTCAGCGTGATCGTGAGCAGCTTGGAGAAGTCGGACGTGGCGGTCGGCAGCGCGGCGCTCTCCAAGATCACCGTCAGCGCGCCGGCGACGAACTTCATGATCGCGAAGCGCATCGACGAGTCGTTCGAGCGCTGGTACATCACGGCGAAGTAGCACGAACCGTCGCGCACCTCTGGGTCGGCCGTGCCGTCGCCGGACAGCGTGCCCGCCTGCGCGCGCGCGAAGACGCCGCGCGGTGCCACGTCAGACAGCGCGAGCTGCCCTAGGAGCGATCGCATCTCGAAGATGCCCTGCACCACCACGTCGGCCGCGAACTCTTGACGGAACATCATCCCGCTCGGCGCGCGCGAGCCCGCGTGCGCGACGGTGCCTGTGCCGGAGTTGTGGAAAGCCGCGTTGTAGTCGCTGACGCCGGTCGCCGGGTTCGTCGTCTGGTACCCGCCGTGCATCGGGCGCGCGATGAAGAGCTGCCCGCTCGGCTGCCAGACGTTTGTCACCGCGACCGTGTGGGCGAACTTCGCGCCGAGGTACAGCGGGAGGAACCCGGTGCCGACGCCTCCGTATGCGGGGGAACCAGCCGCGAACAGGTCGTCTGGAGGAAGAAACTGCACCATGCCCTACGACCGGTCCCCCCTTACCGATGCGCGGAACAGCGGCGAGCGCTGGATCTCCTGCGCCACGGCTGCCGCGATGGTCTCCTTCTCGCGCAGGATCACCTGGGCGGCCGTCTGACCCTCCAGGCTGGCGAGATTGACCGTGATCTGCGGGCGCACCTCGACCACGGTGACCTCGTGGCGCGCCTGCGCGGCCGCGCCTGGCTGCGCGCGCGTGGCCTCCAGGCGCGGGAGCCCGCCGTGCTGGAATGCCTCCACGCCGAGCCTGCCGCCCGCCACGCGCGCGAGCGGGAGCACGTCGCCTCCCTGCGCGCGGACGCCCAGGCGCCCGCCAGGCGCGCGGTACGTGCGCATGACGGCCTCGGCACCGGCCTCGCCGAAGAGCGCGAGCGGAGCGCCCCCGTATGCGTAGCGCCTGACCTCGAGCTCGCCTCCAGTGCCGCGGCGCACCGGCAGCCTGCGCCCGTCCTGCGTCTCGACCCCGCCGCCGGAGAGCGGGAGGATGGCCGAACCGGCAAGCCGGCTCATGTGCTCGAACGTGGGCGAGGAGACCACCTTGTCGACGTACGGCGACCCGCCGAGCGCGAACGGCACGACCAGCGTGTGGAGCGTGCGCGTCGCGTCGGGAACATCGCCAATAGCGAACGGTTGCACCTTGGTCCAAAGAGAACGGTCCGTGTCCAGCGCAGCGCCGAGCGCGAACGGCTGAATGACCGGCGCGCCGCCGCCGAACGGCGGGATCACGCCGCCCTTGGCGAAGACGTTGCCTTGCGCGTTGAACAGGCCGGACTGCTGGAGCGCCTCGAAGATCGCCGCCTGGAGGATCATCCGCGCGATGTCGGTGAGGAACTGCCGCGCGAAGTCGCGGAACGCCTCCTTGGCGCTCTTGGCGCCGGACGCCACGTCGACGATCGCGTTCGAGAGGCCGTCCACGCCGCGCGTGATCGCCTCGAACAGCTTCGGATGCTCCTTCGCGAACGCGCGCAGTTCGGCGTCGGCAGCTTCGGTGTCGACGTCGACGGTGAGCTTGATGCCGGGGTGCGCGTCCGCGAACGCCTGCGCGTCTGCGATCGCGCGCGCTACCTCCGCCTCGGTGGCGACGCGCGAGCCGGGATCGAGCCCAACGTTGAACTCGATTCCAGGGTGCGCGTCGACGAACGCCTGGACCTCGTCGCTGACGCGCGCGATCTCGACCTTGAGCTGCTCCTCAGACTGGCCGTCGAGCTCGATGCCGAGCTTGACCGCCTCGCGCTCGAGCGCGCGAAGCTCGATCTCGCCGAGCGCGTCCGCGATCTGTCGCCGCGCGTCGGCCACGCTCTTGGCAAGCTCCGCGTCGTCGACCTCGACGGAGACCGGCACGCCGAGCTTGAACGCCTCGGCCTCGAGCCGCGCGCGGTCGATCACCTGGCGCAGCGCGGCGAGGTCGACGTCCGGGGCGAACTCAAGCCCGACTTCGATCGCCTCGAGCTCGACGGCGAGCCGCGCGCTAGCGACCGCCGCATTGAACCCATTGAGCGCGGCGATCGCGGCTTCGACGCCTACCTGGGCGATCGTCACCGTGAGCGCGCTCGGGAATCGCGCGAGCGCGAGGCGGTACCTGCCGGCCTCCAGCGCCGCTGACCGGCTCGCCTTCGCGGAGGAGATCTGCGAGTCAACCAGGCGCTCAAGCGCCGCGCGTTCGTCGTCGGTTGCGCCAACCAGCCGCCCGCGCGCGCTCGCCTCGTCCACCAACGCGTCCGCGAGCGCCAGCGCCTCGATGCGCACGGCGCCGAAGTCGGCCGTGGACTTGATGCCGGAGAAGTCGAGCGAGTCGCGGACCTTCTCCTTGATGTCGTCGAGCGTGGTGAACTCGTCGACGAACTTCTCCGCGGTCTGGCGCGCGCGCAGGATTACCTCGGCCTGCTCGCGGCGCGAGAACATGGCATCCGCCGTGATCAGGTCGCCGGCCTCGAGCGCGCCGGACAGCTCGACGTTGACTTGCTTGAGGAACGCGCGCAGGTCGCCGAGATCGAGCCCGAGCAGGTCTGCAAACGAGCGCTCGGTCGTCGGAAGCACGATGCTGGCCGACTTCGACTCCGCTTCGAGGTCCGCCTTGAACTGGCGCACCACATCCGCCGCGGCTCCGGCAGGAATCGGGGCGAACCCGGGGAACGGGAGACCACCAGCCTCCTTCAGCTTCGCCAGGCCAGCCCCGTATTCCGCGACCGCCGCCGTGGCGGCTTCGGCCTCGGCCTTGCCAAAGTCCGCGATCGAAACGCCCCTGGCCGCGGCGGACACCAGGCCGATCGCCAGGGCCAGAGCGCGGAACGGCACGGCCACCACGCGGGCGGCCTCGATCCCGACGCGCGCGAAGAGCGCGAAGTCAACGTCCTTGAGCGCGCGGGCGACGTCGGCCACAACCAACGCCAGCTCCTTCACGCCGGCCAGGATGCCGGGCAACGCCGCCCCGAACGCCTCGCCGACCTCGCGCGCCGTCAGCGCCACGGTCTCCGTCGCCTTCTCCAACCCACCCATCTCCTCGATGGCCAGGCCGACGCCGCGCAGGAACGCGCCGCCGAACGCGTCGGAGAACTCCGACCGCAGCCGGTTCATGAGAACCCCGAGCTGCTTCGCCGGATCCTGGAGCCGCGTACCGAGCGCGACAGCAACCAAGCCTGTCGAGTTGCGCAGCTTGTCGAGCGACTCCGTCAGCCCGCGACCTTCGTCCGAAAGGATCCCGAGCAATGCGCCGAATGCGCGGCCGTCCGGGAACACTGCGCGGATCTTCTCTGCGTCACCTTCGAGCGCGCGCGCGACGTCAACAAGCACGGGCACGAAGCCACGCGCACGAATGGCGGCCGATGAGAAGTCGATCCCAGCCAGCGCGGCCTGCGCCTCCTTCGTCGGGCTCGTCAGTGAGTTGACGACCGCGCGCACGGCCTGCATGCCCTGCGTGAACCCGCCGCCGCGGTCGGTCGCCGTGGCGATGACCGCGCCCAGCTCCTCGAACGAGACGCCGAGCTGCGCGGAGAGCGGAAGCACCGGGTCGATCGCACCGGCCAGCTCCTCGATCTCGACCTTGCCGGCCCGGACGATCCCAAACGCCACGTCTGCCGCGCGCCCCGCCTCCAGGTTCGAATCCCGGTAGGCGTTGAGGGCGCTGGTGAGTAAGTCGGTCGCCTTCGCCGTGTCCCCTCCCAGGGCCGCCGCCAGGCGCGCAGAGGCGGTGAAGCGGTCCAGCCCCTCCGCGGCAGACCGGGCCCCGTCCGTGACCGCCGCGATGAGCGCAGGCGCAGCCTTGGCCTCGGAGAGCCCCAGCGCGCGGGCCGTCTGGAGAGCCCCGACGCGCAGCGTCTCCATCTCCGCCGCGGTGAGGCCGGCCTCGGCGCGGATCCGCGAGAGGGCATCCTGGAACTCGACGGCCTGCTGTACGGATCGCTGCGCGGCGAACGCGGCGCCGGCCAGCGTGAGGATCGGGAGCAGCGGGAGGATGGCGGTCTTGATGAGCGCCCCCGCGCCCTGGAACGAGCGTCCGAGCAGCGCAGCTCCCCCGGCGGCGCTGTCCGACGACGCGCGCAGCCGCCGCATCGCGGCGTCGCCCTCGAGCACCTCGCGCCCGAGCTTGTCGACCGCAGCGGCTGCGCCAGCAGCGGCCGGCGCGACCGCGGCGAACCCGGCCCGCACGGAGTCGACCGATCGGCCCGCCCCGGCGAAGTCAGTCGAGACCTTGCGCGCGAGCTGCTCGACGTTCACGCCCATCTGCTTGAGGGCGGCGGTGAGCTGGTCCCGTGCGCGGACGACGATCTCGAGGTCAGCCACGGCGGCGGCGCCTCCCGCGCGACTCCGCCATGCGCTCTCGCTCCCGCTCCGCGCGCTCCTTCTCAGCGCGCTCGTTCTCGATCGTGATCTTCTCCGACCGGATGACGGCGAACGCCTCGACGAGCGAGGCGGACTGCTCCGCGATTCCCCCCGCGCACGGGAGCACACCGTGCTCGTCGTAGTGGAGGAACATGCGGAATGCCGGCTCAACGGTCACGCCGGCGAGCTCGATCGCCCTACGCGGGCAGCGACGGAACCCGCGCTCGCCGCGCTCGCACGCGCCGCAGCCGTCGCCGCCGCAAGCCGAGCACGTCACGGTGTAGAGGACATGCGGCGCTGGCTCTGCGCCGCAGCCCAGGGCCGCGCGCAGCCCCGGGTCGTGCACGCACCTCGTGCAGTTCGGCACGCCCTCGCCCCACACGAGCCGCGCGAGGGCGCGCATCAGTCCGACTCCTCGACCGTCACCTTCTGCCGCGTCGATGCCGCGTTCGCCAGCTCAGCCCGGTGCTTCTGCGAGATGTATTCAAGGAACGCGGGGTCGGCGACCTCGCGACCGTTCTCCGTCTTGAGCTTGAACGGCACGTCGCGCCCGTCGGCGGTCTTCCAGTTCTCAACCCGCATGATCCCGTGCGTGAGCAGGAGGCGCTCGATCGTGCCGCGATTGGGGTGCACGAGCTGGACGTTCTCGCCAATCGAGAAATGGATCAGGTCCGTAATCTGCGCTTCGAGCCACGCGGGCAACGCGCGCATGTGCCACCACGTCCCGTTGGGGTCAGGCTTACCCGGCCCGCCGTCCGGCGCGCGCAGGCGGTCGTCCTCGAGCTGGTATCTCCACGTCTCGTGCGGCGTGATCGCGATAGGCATCTGTTCCTCCGTTGGTCGTCGTCTGGGTCGTCAGAAGTGCAGCAGCACGAGCTCGCTGTCCGTGCCCGGCGCCTCACCGAACGCAGTCGTGTCGTAGTCCCCGCCGGTCAGGCGGAACGACGCGTCGATGATCTGGATCGCTTCCCGGTCCCCATCCGTCATGCCGTCGAACACGACGCCGGGCGCGATGAACGCGAAGCTGTTCTGGTTGTGCGTCGCCGGGTCGTTGTAGACCGGCACCGTCGCGCCCGGCCCGTTGACCGTGCACCGGAGGCGCGTCGGGGTGCCGGTGACGAAGCGCGAGTAGAAGTCGAAGCTGGTATTCAGTACCTCGTCCGGGTTGAACGAGCCCGCCGGCTCGCGGTCCGGAACCTGGGCGAAGTTGACCGCGTTCGCGTCGAGGCTGTTCTCCCGCAGGACTACCGTGTTGCCCGTGCGGAGCTGCATCTGGTTCAGCGCGCCGTCGATGACCCCCGCGCCTCCGCCGTCCGTGCCGTACTTGTTCGCGTTCGACGGAGCATTGACCGCCTCGCGCAGCGTCAGGCGCGACCCGAGGAACGTGGGCGGGTACTTGTGCGCCTCGTTGGGCGCGGTCGGGAGCGCGGTGTCCGTGTGGTCGACGACGACCCCGCGGAACGTGCACGCGCAGACGACCGCGTCGCCGTGGCGGAACTGGAACTCGATGTTGCCCATGCACCCCTTCGCGCGCAGGCGCTTCCCGTCCGCCCACACGGAGATCGAGACGCACTGCTGCCCGCCGCCCGCGCCGTCCGGGAGGTTGCTGTTCGGGTACCAGGCGAACGCCTCGGTGACGTTCCGCGCGCCGACCGTGGCCACCGCCCCGGCGGCGCCGGTGAACGGCGACCCCGCGAGCGCGGTCGCGCCTTGGTCGATGAACAGCGCGCCGTCGTCGCCGTAGGTGTCACCGACGACCGTGTTCCCGACGCCTGCCGTGGTGGTCCCGATGATCGTCTCGTTGTGCCGCAGCGGCGCGGCGCCGGCGATGCTGGTGAGCGCGTAGGCGTAGACGCCCTGGTTCGACGTCTGCTCCGCCGCGAACGAGTACCCCGCGGCCTGCATGACGCGCGTGAAGATCGGGCGCATGGCACTTGTCACGCCCGCCCCCGCGACGTAGGCGGAGTTCGCCGTCAGCTCGAAGGAGAAGACGATCTCGACGATCGACTTGCCGGGGAAGATGTCCGGCACGTCGGTGAGCGACAACCTGATCGTGTCGCGCTCGACCTCGAGCGCCGTCGGCGTGTACGTCACGGGGACGCGGAGCATGGGGATGGCGTCCGCGGCGGCCGGGTCGAAGTGCGTGCCCTGGGCCGTCTCGATCCGGACACCGACAACCCTGCGAGTAGCGACTCCCATTGGATGCCTACCTGTAGAGGACCGTCAGCTCGTTGTCGTTCCCGGGCGCCTCGCCCGCGGCGGTCGGGTCGTAGTCCCCGCCGGTCACGTCGAACCCCATGTCCCACGTGTGCAGGTTCTCGCGCTCGCCGTCGGCGAGCGAGTTGATGACGATGCCGGGGGCGATGA
>ERZ1292623.3806-Hain-H51-01um-R1-3806-length-12694-cov-5_pt1 | contig 12694 bp, 12 predicted proteins | sample MGYA00564398_ERZ1292623 | MGnify/ENA primary metagenome ERZ1292623 (study PRJEB36523, sample SAMEA6512633) | groundwater metagenome | collected 2019-01-07 | study: AquaDiva: Metagenomics assemblies of 32 groundwater samples | reverse complement strand
TAGCCCACTAAATTTGTGCTCAATCGGTCGTCAAAAAAACTCACTACAGAAGTGGCGGAGACTTGTGAGGTAAGCTCTAATTCTCTGGGAATGCTGGTGGGGCCAGAGATGGTGGATTGCGGTTGAATAGTGATTAGCCCCTTTTGGTTGAGCAAACCGACCAATCTAGTTTCTAAGCGATTAGTAAAAATGCCTAGCAAAAGAGCGGAGATAAACACACTTAAAATAATGGCACTAAGCGCGCTTATTAGAGAAAATTTTGTTTGGGTTTGGAGGAGAATGTTCATATAAATCGGTTTCTTGGCTAGTTTTTTTGATTAAAACCAAGTGGAACTAAGGAGAATAGCAGTGAGTAGCGCTAAAGTCAAAATTACCACTCGTTTTTTGGCTTTAGAATTTAAGGTTTCAGTGGCGCTGGCTCGGCTAAGGGTAAGATAACCATACCAGAGCACGCTCCAGCTGGCGGCTTGGGCCAAATAACTTAACGGGAGAACGCCCAGAACAATATAGGCTTGGGTAAGAAGGAGCGTGCCAATCAAAGCATACCGCCGACCGGTTTCAAAACCAATTTTGCTGGCCCAATAAACGCTACTAGTTCCAAGATAGGTGAGTAAGGCGATGCCAAGAAAAATAATTGGTCTCGGGAGATTTAAATAAAGCGGACCTAAATAAGTGGCAGCGGTGGCTAAGAAAGCGGTGCCAATCCAAATAGTGATAGTGAGATGTTCAAGGGCGTAGGCTTGGTACTGGCTAGGGAGGTGATAAAAAGTGAAAAGATTTTCGGCATACAGTGCCAAGGTGAGCGGGATTAAGAGTGCGATCGTCCAAAGAGCGAGCGGTGCTTCTAATAAGAAAAGCAAAGCAATGCCGGCCAGGAAAAGCAGAAGTGGAGTGAGGAGGAAGATCCAAAAACCCGGTCGTTTATAATCCCATAATAATAGCCTAGCAAATAACCACGGCACTAGTAGAGATAGAAAAATAAAAGTGGGAAGAAAATCTTTACCAAAAAATAATAATCCGCCCAACGCAAAAACAGTGATTATAAAAATAGTGGGGGGAGTGAGGCGGTGCAGGAGAATCACAGCGGAGGCAGAGGAGATTATGATTGAGGCTAGATTACAGTTTGAGCCGATTACAGTTTGAGCCACGGATACTGGGCCTGAAGGGCGGAGAGTCGGGCCTCACCGTCCGAAAGTTTATTATCCTTCAGTTTGCCAAAAGCAATCACTAATTCATAGTGCACATGAAGATAGCTTGGTGGCACGGTGAGCGCCACAAGCGAATCGTAAATTTTTTGGGCGTCTGAGATCCGGCCATAGTTAGCAAGCAGTTCCAAGATCGCCACTTCATAGTTAGCTGGTACCACTCTTTCTCTGGCTGGGGCTAGAGATTGTACCGATGGCGGTGGCAAAGGGACCGATTGTGCCTTTAAATGGTAACCAACAAAGGCTAATAACGCCAAAGAACTGCCTACAGCGAGGAGCGGGAACCAGTGTCTTTCTTCTGAATTGGAGGGATATTCTGTTGCCATAGTTGTTTGAGAATAGACTCATTATAACAGGAAATAAGGATTAGTCGACCAAGGGAGACGGCGGTAAATCACATTCTTTTGTAACGGTCTTGGGTTTTGAAACCGTCTCTATTAAGGGCAAATTGACTAAAGTCAGCCAAACTGCTATGATCCTCATTCCGCGATTGGCTGTAAAAGCTGATTATTAACGGAAATAGGGAGGAAGTGATGACTACGGGACAAGAATCGGGTCAGTCGGGCGCCACTCTGGTGGCGGCGATGGTCCTAGGTAATTGGTTTGAATGCTCGGGTCAGGCTGGTGAGCGCTGTGGCAATGGCGATCACGGTCAAAACGGGATTACCCCAGGAAAGGATGGCCAGTTGGCCTGCAAAATTGGGCGAGTACGAGTGAGGCAAGCGGTGACCTGTGTGCACTGCCAAGTGCGGCACGCACCAACCGAATCGCTTCAGCGCAATTGGCGTTTGGACCGGTTTCATACCGCCACAATGGTGGTGAAGCCCAAGCTCAATCAGACCATCATGCCCAAGGTGATGACGGCCCCACTTCAGCAGGCGAAACTCTGCCCTGATTGTGGAGCCAAGTTCCTCCAGTCTCTGAATCATGGGACTGACCACGCGGGAATGATCCGCCTGACCGATGGTCGTAAGATCCTTCCGCTTCTTACCAAAGCGGAGAGTGACGAGTCCTATCGGGTGACGGGCGAGGGAATGCAAGCGATTCATCACCGCATCAGCGAGGGTGATGCGATCAGGCACGCCGGCAGACGGGAAACGGCCGAGGGGGTGCGCACGGAATGCACCGTGCACATTCTCTTCCCTGACCTTTGCTGTTGTGGCGGCTTTGATGATTGGGAAAAGATGCCGGCACGGATTTCCATAACACATGAAGCCCATGGATTTGGAGTGGCCTGTGCGGAGGTGACCAGGGTCGCTTACCAGTTGCACCGGTTGGGGGAGTATCCCTTGGCAGGAGTACCAACCCTGCGTAGTGCAATTGAAATCTGCATTGAGCGCAAAATTGCGCGCGCAACGGGAAGTTCCCGAGTGGCGGAGGTGGTACAAACGGTTTCAGCCGAACGGCCACTGGGAGCAATCCAGGAACTGATTGGACCGAAACCAACCTTCGAACAATTTCCCAACAGTCAAGCCGTCCAAGAGCGGGTGCGAAAACTGCGAAGGCTGGAGGATTTCTTCCGGGCTTCGGTTCCAATGACCGATTCGGCAGCGATCTTTGCCTTGGCGATGGAGAAAGGCCTGTATGCCACCGTCGCTACAGAGGTTGGTCTACTCTCAGCATCGCGACGCGACCGGCAAGTGCAAATCTGCCATGGCTTTGCCGCCGAGGCGGAGAAAATTGCTCGGGAGTTGGAAAGGAATGAGTATACCGCTCTGACAGTGAAGAAAGGCTTCAATTCTGGAGAATCGCCAGTAGTTGAGCACCATTCCTTGACTGTAGCGGCGCGAGCCAAGAAAAAGGCAGAAAAGAGTGCTTACGACGCCTCTCTGCGAGCGCAGATGAAGGGCAATATGGTGGGGAATCAACAGCCCGGTCGGAAAAAGCGCTGACTCTCTGACTGCTCAACACGCCGGTATGAGTCGGCAGAAGAATTCACTCATAAACTTGCGCCTTGCGCGGTAGCTACGGACTCGTGGTTACCGCTCAGGGCGTTTATAATTATTCTTGGTCTAAAACCTCTTTCTTTTTTTCTCAAATTTAGTTACGATAGTCTAGACTGTTTGTTCAACTTATGCCCACCTTATGCCCACCTTAGCGCAAAATAAAGAATCCAAATATAATTACGACCTTTTAGAAACCTATGAGGCGGGGTTAGAATTGTTGGGTAGTGAGGTGAAGTCAATTAGAGCGGGTAATGTGAGTTTGAAGGGTTCTTTTTTGAGTGGGCACCGAGGGGAGTTGTGGCTGAAGGGCATGCATGTAGGGCCGTATGCACCGGCGGGGGAGCATAATCCCAAGAATCCGCAACGGGACCGTAGGGTGTTGGTGCGCAAATCAGAGATCAATAGATTACGATCAAAACACGAATCAGAACGGTTGACGATTGTGCCGATTTCCTTGTATACTAAGGGTGGTTTAATTAAGTTGAAATTCGCGCTAGCTAGAGGGAAAAAACAGTATGAAAAGCGCGCCACCATTAAACGGCGAGAGTTGGACCGAGAGATCCAATCTCGTTTACGATCATAAGGGGTAACGCCAAATAATTTTGGCGGAAACCTAATAATTTTGGGCTCGACTTGGTTTTGACACCAACACAAGCCTTGACTGATCAAGCCGCGGGGGTCAATGGACCGCGTTATCAACCGTGACAAGCATTATCCGCCAATGTACTTGCTAAGGTGAAGGCTGCGTTCCGTATGCCCACCTTATCTCCGGTTCTGGCCTAAGCGCCACTACCTGCTCACCTCCCTAGCGTCTTCACTGGGAGAATTGAGCATCATAATCTGAAGATCCAACTCGGGGATTTTGGTCCGTTACTCCGGTGTTGGCTTGGCAACGGCCAAACTCTTTTATCGTTTCCCTGTGTTTTCAGGTAAAAGAGTATGCTAACACAGGTACGCTTGTAATAATCGTCAGGGGGAGGTTGAGTGCACGGGGGTTCAAATCCCCCCGAGTCCAAAGAGAACCTCATAGTTCTTCATAGCTAAACTATCACAAAATTAGTAGGTTTTCCACGACTAAAATGTGGCTATTTATGAATCAAACAAATTATTGGATTACTGGAGCGATAAAAGACGGAACGATTATTCACACCAAGGAGCCAAATATTGACGATATTTTTGACGAAATAAACAAATGTGGCTACGCTTGTAAATATATTATCTCAGCAACGGAATAACCGATCAGAAAAAAAGCAACAATTCTTAATTAGAAATCTATGACACAAATAAATAAAAGCATTGGAGCGATTATTATTACAGCGATTGTAGTTGGAGGTGGGTGGTATCTCTGGCAACAAGAGACGCCTGAGAACCAAAAGGAAATACCGCCAACCACTCAACCGCAGTACTTTGGTTTTACAAATTTCACGTATGGTTTTACTTTAACGTTTCCCCAAACTTGGGAAAGCTATATTACCAAAAATAGATCTTTGGATTGGGGAACTCTAGGTGCTAGCGATTCTATTGATTTTGGTTTCTTAGAGCAAGACTCACTATTTAATATCAGTGTTTTTTCAAAGAGTCAGTGGCAACAAATAGTGGCAACGGAAGAGGGACCCAGACCCCTTTATTTAGGAGAAAGCGATCAATATGTCTTTGCTTATGGCACAGCTCAAGATGCCTACAACGATGTTATGCGCGCAAGAATGGCAGAAATTGAGGAGATCATAAAAACTTTTACAGTAACAAAATAAAGCGCTTTTCAATTCCTACTTGACTATTGACCATCAAGGGTAATTCCCCTATAATACTGGCCATGCGTATTCATAGACATCGGCGGTTTCAAAAACCAAAGTTTGCTGCCCAAGAGTATAAGGCCAATCAAGGGATCGTGGCGCCAGAGGTGCGAGTGATGGATGCCGAGGGGTTACCCTTAGGCGTTTTGACTATCACCGAAGCGTTAAAAATTGCGGCTGAGCGGGAGCAGGATTTAATTGAAGTTTCACCAAAAGCCAACCCACCGGTTTGCCGGTTGGGCGATTACGGTCAATTCAAATATCAAAAAGAAAAGGAGGCACGCAAACAAAAGGCGCAATCTAAAGAGGTTGAAACTAAAGGGATCAGATTGACGGTAAGAATTGGTCAAGGGGACCTGGATATCAGAGTTGAGCAAGCTAAGAAGTTTTTTGAACAAGGAGATAAAATTAAGGCGGAGATGATTTTGCGCGGTAGAGAGCGGGCGCATACCGATATGGCCTCGGCTGTTTTTGCTAAGTTTTTGGAAAAATTAGGACAATTTTATCCGGTTAGAATTGAATCGCCACTGAAAAGTGTAGAGGGAAGAATGCATGTAATTATTGCCCGACAGACCTAATTGATTTTAGTAGGTGGGATAAGTGATTTGACTATTATTTAAGAAATTGGTACAATATTGCCGATTAAAAAATACCGGTATGGCCATGAAAACTCACAAAGCAACTGCTAAACGAATAACCGTAACTGGATCGGGCAAACTTCTTAAACGGAAGGCCGGTCAAGGTCATTTTAATTCTCGGGAATCAGGTAAGGTGACCAGAAATAAACGGATGGATGTGGGAACGGCTCCAACTTTTTCCAAAACCATGCGCAACTTAATGCCTTATAGTAATTAATTATGCCTAGAGTAAAACGCGGTACCCAACATGTAAAAAGACGCAAGAACTTGCTTAAGCGAGTTAAGGGTTTTAAGTGGGGGAGAAAGAGTAAGATCAGGTTGGCTAGACCAGCCATGCTTAAGGCCGGTGTTTATGCGTTTAGAGATAGACGGGCTAAGAAGCGTGTTTTCCGAGCGCTTTGGACGGTGAAGTTAAATGCCGCCTTGAGAGAGTACGGAATCTCTTATTCTAGATTTATTAACTTGGTGAAAGTTGCTAAGGTGGGGTTAGACCGAAAAATTCTTTCCCAATTGGCAGAATTTCAACCAGCAATTTTTAAGGTGATCGTTGATCAAGTGAAATAGGTTTGAGTAAAGTTGTTCAGGGAAAAATACCCCCTCTCAGAGAGGGTATTTTGTTTTATGGGCAGATAACTTGCATCGGAATCGGTTGATTGTTAGTGCAGTGACCGTTATTAGTTGACCAAACTGGCCAACCAAGCCGGCCGACCAAGCCTGCCGACCAAGCCGGCCGACCGTTTCTGATATACTATCTTGGTATGCGATTGAGGATTGGATTATTTGCCTTATTGGTTGGATTTGGATTGGTTGGGTTTGATGCGATTGGTGTTTCCGGGCCAGACTTGGCGTTAGAGCCAAATAGCATTTCTTTTTCTACTACTAAATTTATCGCCGGAGAGACAATTAGGGTCTATGCGGCGGTGCGCAATTATGGGGATGTTGATGGCGCGGCGGAAGTATATTTTTATTCTGGACCGGCGGTGATTGGGAGTTCGCAAGTGGCAACAGTGCGAGCGTTTGGGTTCAATGATGAGGTCTATGTGGATTTTGTGGTGCCAGATGGACCGTTTAATATTCTAGCAGTAATTAAAGGGGCTAATCCGGCCGATGTCAATCCAAATAATGATGAATTGCTAACGCCGTCTTACACGGTTATTCATGATGATGATTTAGATGGGGTGATTGATGAGAGTGATAGCTGTGTTGAGGTTGCTAATGCCGATCAAGCCGATAGTGATAGTGACTTGGTGGGAGATGCCTGTGATCCAACGCCATTGCCGCCACCTCCACCTCCACCACCACCACCACCGCCACCACCTCCACCAGCGCCGGTGGTGGTTGCAACGCCTGTGCCAACTTCCACGCCAACTGCCACGCCAACTTCCACGCCAACTTCTACGCGAACTTTCCCGTCAGCTCAACCTTCAACTCCGACCATAAAAATTTCACCAACAGAACCGGGGAAGGGGGAATCAGCCGCAGTGGTAGCTAAAAATCAGGACCAGTTGAATCCGATTGATCCTAATACCGGAGAAGAGATTGGGTTGCTTGGAAAATGGTTGGGCACTAAAACCACTGATGATAATTCTGTTTACACCGCTTACGGTTTTCCGGCGTTAGCGATTGTGGCGACTAGATTAAATTGGCTTAGTTATCAATTTGAATTGCTCCCCACCGTTTCTCAAATGACTTACGCTTGGGATTTTGGTGATGGAGTGGCCGTGACCGCGGATAATCCGGAACATAAATTTTCCGGTTCGGGGGAGCACTTGGTAAAGTTGGTTATTTCTGATGCCACCGGTGAGGTTTGGAATGTAGAAAAAACTGTAACAATTTCTTTTTGGAGTTGGGAAAACGGACTAGTGAAGGGGATTGTGTTTGGCTTAATTGGTACGATATTTTTGTGTGTTTATATCGCATTCCATTTGTATAGGAAGAAAATCCCTGAAGTTGAAGGATAGGAAGGATATTTAGCAGGATTATTTTATCACTAAATAAAAAACAACCTTACTTGAGCGCAAGGTTGTTTTCTGGCGGGACGGACGGGACTCGAACCCGCAACTTCTGCCGTGACAGGGCAGTGCTCTAACCAATTGAACTACCGTCCCACGGTAATGCCCAGATAGGGTATCAGATTTAACGGTATTTGCAAGAGCGAGGTGTGTGTGGAGGATGAAGTAATAAGCATAGTTTTGGTGCATTTTAAAAGCTGTGTTTATAAGTCTTATAATTGGCTATAGATAGCACAATAACTTGATCTAAGCTGGCATTGAACTACTTGACCAAACGCTGTTTTTCTGCTAATATTGCCGGTTATGAAAATTGCGATGATTGGAGCCAAAGGGTTACCGGCCAAGTTTGGCGGGATTGAAACCCATGTTGCTGAAATTAGCACTCGGCTAATTAAGGCTGGCTATGAAGTGGTGGTTTACGCTAGAAATTGGTACACAGAAAAAGAGATTTTTGCTTACAATGGAATTCAAATTATTAGAGTGCCGAGTTTCGTGGGTCCGGTTAAGGCCACCGATGGGGTGACCAATGTTTTACTCGCAACTTTACATGCGGTGTTTTTTCTCAAACCAGACATCTATCATTTTCACGGCGTTGGCCCGGCGTTGTTTGCCTGGTTGCCAAGAATATTTGCATCTAGGGCAAAGGTGATTGTTACTGTCCACGCGTTGGATAAAGATCAAGCTAAATGGCCGGAGTGGTCGCGAAAGTGGTTAGAATTAGGAGAGCGAGCCACTACGGTATTTGCGCACGAGGTGATTGTAGTCAGCCGATATTTACAAAGATATTTTAAAGATCGGTTTGGTGTGATTGCCAACTACTTACCCAATGGTGTGAATCCGGTTAGAGTTGTCACGGACTATACGGTGCTCACACCGTTTTCTTTGCAACCACACGATTATATTTTGATGGTTTCACGACTGGTGAGACATAAATCAGCTCATACTTTGATTTCGGCCTGGCAAGAGGCAAGAAAGTCTAGGCCAAATCTCTTTACCGGTTTGAAATTGGCGATTGTTGGTGGTTCAGCGGCTACCGATGATTATGTAGCCGAACTGAAAGAGCAAATTGCTGATGATGACTCAATTGTAATGACAGGGTTTCAGTCTGGTTCTGTTTTATCTGGTTTATTTGCGGGAGCGCGGTTTGTGGTGCATCCCTCTACTATGGAAGGTTTGCCGATCGCCGTTCTAGAAGGAATGAGCTATGGCAAAGCGGTGATTGCGGCTGACATTCCCGCTAACCGAGAAGCGGTGGGGGAGCAGGGCCTGACCTTTGCACCTGGGGATATCGCACAACTTGCTAAAGCGATCGTCTATTTCTTGGAAACTCCTAAAGAGGTGATTTCGCGGGGACATATGTCTAGAGTGTTTGTGGAGGATGCTTATAACTGGGAAGAAATTACGGCCGGACTAAAAGTAGTCTATAAAGGAGCGGTGAAGAGTTGGTATTCGCCAGCACTGCTTGATAAAGCTAAGCAATTGCGGATCTAGGGTCAGAAAGGTGTAATAAAAGCGGGTGATTGCCGACCTATTAAGGTAGAGGCAGCCCGTTTTTGTGATTTATGCCCCGGTCTTTTGATGAAAATAGGGCTAAATTTGAATATTAGCTAGTACTTGCCCAAAATCTCTAAAAATGCTATAATTTCCCTTAAAATTTACGGGTGTAATGAATTAAACCAATTCCAGTCTAAATGCATGTCAGTACTCCAAGAAAAAAATAATCATGGGCGAGGGCTTTGGCAGGGGGTCTCAGGATCCTTTGCTGAAATGCATAAAAATTTCGCGCCAAGGATTGAGCGTTACTTGTACTTTAAATTACCACGGAAAGAAGATGCAGAAGATCTAACTTCTGAAGTATTTGCCCGTGCCTGGGCATATCTCCAGATTCAACCAATCGCTCATCCCAATGCCTTCCTTTACCGGATCGCTCGAAATTTAATCGCTGATTATTATCGAGATAATTCTAAGGTGGGGCAAGCGACTGAACGACAATTGCTTTCCGTACCAGACTCTATGAATCTATCAAAGCAAACAGAGAATAGATTCGCAGTGGAAGAGTTATTACAGATCATTAAAACCCTGAAGAATGAATATCAAGAAGTTCTAAGAATGCGGTTTTTTGATGACATGTCAGTAGCGGAGATAGCGGAAGCGTTAGGTAAGACTAGTAATAATATCCGAGTTGTATTGTTTAGAGCCAAAAATGCCCTCAATAAAGCAACCAAATCCTTCAAAGACTAATATGCGGTCAATTTACAAACAATTAAGAGCCTTAAAAAACCATCCACTAGCTGGTGGTTTAAGTAATGCTGAACAGGAACGCATTTGGTTAGAGACCTGCCGAAAAATTGGGAGATCAAATCTGGTTATTAGAGAAACTACGGTGCGGTTACCCGTTTGGTCAATGTCAAAATTTTTTTCCACACCAATGGCGGTATCGGTGGCTAGTGTGGTGATGTTGACGACCGGTTTTATGACCACCGTGAGTGCATCCGACAGCATTCCAGGGGAAACTTTTTATAATGTTAAGATTTTAACAGAGCGTGCCCAAATTAAATTAGCTAGTTTAGATAGAAAAGCGGTGTTGCATACCGAGTTTGCGGTGAGACGGTTAGATGAGGTGGCTAAATTACAAGCGGCGGCCAAGAATGAAGATAGACAGACGGTTAACCAACCGTTGATTGATCATACCTTGGTTGCTTATGCCGTTCAGGTAACGCAAGCCACGGATTCTTTGCGTGAATTGCAAGCGGAAGACGCTGAATCAGCGGTGGTGATTGCTAATGATTTGGCGAGTTCTTTGGAAACAATTGCACCGGCCTTGGATGCGGTAACAAGTCAGGTGGTCTCCACTAACTCCACCGTGGGAGATGTTCAACAAACCACCACGGCCGCTTCGGCTTTGATTACTGATGTAGCGGTTGAATCTCATGAAACAGCCGATACTGTTTTGAGCGCCAGCGAAATTAAAAAACTTTTCAATAATCAACTGGCTTTGATTGAGTCTAGATATAGCTTTGATGGCCGAAGAGTAGAAACATTGCGGAGAGTCATTACTGAATTGATGGTGATTGATCAAGAATTAGTTTTACCAAATATTAAAGAGTTAGATAATTATTTAGTGGCCATGAAAGTGGTGGAGAAGGATATTGTAGAGGCAAATCGCGTCTTTGATCTTGGTGGTTATAAAACCGCTTTCAGAATTTTTGAATCGTCTAAACGATCATTATTAAAGCAAGAGATCGGTTTAGCAAAAGCGGAAGAGTTAATTGTTAATGCCCGAGGTTTGATCGCGTTTAGAGTGGAGGCGGAAAAGGTGGCCCTGGCGGAGGCAGAGGCGGCGGCTGCGCAAGTGGTGGAGGCGCAAGCGGTGGCAGAAGCGGCGGTGTCAGCCGAGTTGCTTGAAACGGATGTGCCAGCTGAAGCTCAAGGTGAAGATGCAAGTTCCGCCGTTCAAAATTCCGGTTTAGAAACTGAAGAATTATTTCAACTAGAATAATTTTATAGCAAAGTTATTTTTCCTTGCCGGTTTCTCAAACTTAATTTGAGAAATCGCAAAGGGACAGTAATTAGTCCCAGGTGAGAAACCTAGCAAAGGCCGAGACCGCATGGTCGGGTATCTCCCTCTATTCTTTTTCTCAACTTAAATGTTGAGAGTTCGGATTTAGGAATTTATGCAACATGTATTACAAACTAGTAAACGCGTGATCTCTGCCGCTATTGCTGCCGCAACGATTGCGTTTACTGTGGGAGCTGGCGCTTTAATGGGCCCAGTTTCTGCTAGCGCTGCCTCCATGCCTGGTGACTTGATCAAGGGCACTTCCTTGAGCACAGTTTATTACCACGGTTATGATGACATGCGTTATGCCTTCCCCAATGAAGCTACTTTTTTCTCCTGGTACAGTGACTTTGATGGGATAATGACCCTGTCAGATGCTGACTTGGCTGATATCACCCTTGGTGGTAACGTCAATGTTCGCCCGGGTACACATTGGATCAAAATCACTTCTGATCCCAAGGTTTACGCCGTCTCAACAGAGGGCGCGATCCACTGGGTAGAATCTGAAGAGGTGGCGGCTGATTTGGCCGGTTCAGACTGGGCTGATAACGTCATTGACGTCCCAGATGTTTTCTTTGATGACTATTCTGTTGGTACTTCTCTTATGACCGCTTTGGCTTATGACGGCGCGCTCTATGAAATGGGTGGCGTAGTTTATTTGTCATGGGATGGTGAGATGCGTGAAGTAACTGACGATGGAATGGATGACAACTGGTTCAATGCTGACTTCGTCTTGGATGGAGCCAATATTGATGATTCCGATTTGGTTTTGGGAGATGATGTTGATATGACATTAGATGTCTTGACTGATGCTTCTCAAACCAATGACGGTGTGGTGGTATCAGTAAGTGATGTCACCGTTTCTCTTGCGTCTGATTCTCCAGCTTCCGGAACGATTGTGCAAGGTCAAGCCACGGCTGGTCTAGCCAATTACAAGTTCTCCGGTTCTGGCAATGTAACTTCAGTAACACTTACTCGCACTGGTCTTTCTGATCAGAACACTTTAACCAACGTTTATCTTTATGATGGTGCCACGCGCTTGACTGATGGATATTCGTTTAACTCATCGGGAACAATCACAATTAATGGTTTGGATATTGATGTTGATGGATCAAGCACAATCTCCGTTTTGGCGGATGTGGGCTCTGCTTCTCTCGCACCAACCGGCCAAACGGTTGCGGTTACACTTTCCAGTGTTACAGCTGATGGTGAAGTAATGGCTACAAGCTTAATGGGTAACACCATGACGGTTGGTAGCGGATCCGCCTTAGCAACGGTTTGGCTTTCCGCCAACACCGTGACCGCTTCTAGTGTTAACGCTGGAACGGTAGCATACCCAGTTTGGTCTGCTCCGGTTCAAATTAACACCCGTGAAGTTTGGTTGAAGAGTGCTAATTTCCGCTTGACCGGTTCCGCTCCTTCTGATGCTTTGGGGGATATCACCCTCTTTGTTGACGGAGTAGCTCAAGGTTCAGAAGGAAATGTAGTGTATATCAACGGGAACAACTATGCTTCCTTTGATTTGACAGCTGCTCCCGTTT
>ERZ1292623.2699-Hain-H51-01um-R1-2699-length-15627-cov-6_pt1 | contig 12701 bp, 9 predicted proteins | sample MGYA00564398_ERZ1292623 | MGnify/ENA primary metagenome ERZ1292623 (study PRJEB36523, sample SAMEA6512633) | groundwater metagenome | collected 2019-01-07 | study: AquaDiva: Metagenomics assemblies of 32 groundwater samples | reverse complement strand
AATCAAAAACCAACGAGCGGAGTTCGGCGCTCACTTCATCTTTAACTTTCGGCGGTGTGGTCGGTAACGGCGGTGTGGTCGGTAACGGCGGCGCAGTCGGTGACGGAATCCGAACGACAATCGCCTCAAGAAGATTTCCAACCCCTTCTCCTGTTTTGCCTGAAACTTCAATAATATCTTCGGCTGGACAATCAAGAAGCGCAATCATCTCGCGTTTTGCATCACCGACCCGAGCCAAAGGCGAGTCAATTTTTGAGACAACCGGAATAATCGTCAGCCCCTGCTCTCTCGCCATGTGAAGGGTCGTCAAGGTCTGGGCTTGCACGCCCTGCGTCGCGTCCACCAAGAGGATTGTGCCTTCAACCGCTTTGAGCGCCCGCGAGACCTCATATGAAAAATCAATATGGCCGGGCGTATCAATTAAATTTAAAATGTATTCATCGCCGCCGACTAAATCCGCGCCGCCAGAGTATTTGTACCGCATCCTAACCGGCTGCATTTTAATGGTGATTCCGCGCTCTCTTTCCAATTCCATGCTGTCCAGCACTTGCTCTTTCATTTTTCGGCGTTCAATCGTGCCGGTGATTTCAAGCAAACGGTCGGCCAGCGTTGATTTCCCATGGTCAACATGAGCGATTATTGAAAAATTCCTGATTTTTAATATGTCCATAATTTACTTTTTTTCCGCCGTGCGACTTTTCGCCTTACAATTCTAACGCCGTTTTCAACGCCCGACACTCTTTAGGAACCTAGAGGGCATTCGGGTCAGGCCCGATGACCGGCGTTTTCCAGAACTTGCGATGAAGCGCCGAGATAACTTCTTTTAGTTCTCGACTGCCCAAGAGAGTGAGCAGTATGATACCGCAAACCACACCGACAAAGCCAGCGATTAGGCCTTGGCTCAAAACCCCGACAAATGTGTTGAGAGAAATAAAATCGTCAATTAAATTAAGAGTCAGATAACTGACAATGCCCATGGCGACAGCCACCATAAAAAGCTTGACGGTAATCCGAGCCAGTTCCCGGCCGATTCCTCCGTAATCGCGGTCAAAAGTGTAAATGTGGACAATGGCTCCAAGAACACTGCCGATGGAAAACGCCAACGGTAGCATTAAAACCTCCACTCCGGCCACATCTTCAACCCTGAAAAGCGACCCGATAAATGACTGAAATTCCGGAAAAACAACAGCCAAACGAGAAAAAAGGGCGGCGAAAATGATTATCGCGACAGACGAGACGATATTGATATAAAAAGGGGTCTTGGTATTTTGAGAAGCGTAGCGAGCCCGGGTAAAAACAAGAATCAAACCTTGAGCCGCGAGCGACAACACGAACATGGCTAAAGCCGCGGCTGTCAGCCGAGTGTCTTGCCAACTGAAAGCGCCCGAGCCCAAAACGACCCGAACAAAATGAGCTCGTAAAACAATGAAAAGCGCGATAAGCGGCAAAGAGAAAAAAATTACATAGCGGGCGGTCGTTCTCAAAAGGTCAACGAAACGGGCTCGCTCGCCGGCGGCAAAAAGCGCCGAAAGCGCCGGAAAAGCGGCTAAAGAATAACTGGCGCCGATGATGGAAAGCGGCACGGACTGTAAGTTGTGAGAGAAACTGAAGACCGATATTGAACCGGCGCTGAGAAGCGACGCCAGAGAAACCAGAAAAAATTTTGAGACCTCTTGAGCCGAAAGGGCGAATGTCCTCGGAATGCCCAACAAAATAACCAGAGCCGAGTCGCGATATTTTTTAAGGGAAATAACAAACCTCGGGAAAAGACCTTGTTTTGCCACAAACGGCGCTTGAACCAAAAAATGGAGCAGGGCGCCGAGAATCACTCCCCAAACTAATCCAACCGGGCCAAACCACGGAGAAAGGAAAATTATGCCGACAATGATACCGAGGTTATAGAGAATCGGGCTGATTCCATAAATAAAAAACCGATTATAGAGTTGGGTAATGCTGGCGAACAAATTGGAAAGCCCCAAAAAAATCGGTGAGAGCAGTAAAATTCTGGTCATCAAAATAATTTCACTTTTGAACGGCTCGCCGGCAAATCCTGGAAAGAGATATGGAACAAGCCACGGAATGGCGAAAAAAGCCACGGCCGAAACCGTTACGATTGAAAATAGGAAAATGGAAAACATGACACTCAAAAATTCCCGACCCGGCTCCGAGCCGGCTCGGATTTTCTCGGACAGAAACGGGATAAGAACTGACGCCGAAAAAAGCGAAGCGACAGCCGCAAACAAAAAATCCGGAATCCGAAAAGCCGCGTAATAAAGGTCAAGAGTCGTGCCGGCGCCAAAACTGTGAGCAAGCAGACGGTCGCGAATAAGCGCGAGAACTTGAGACAAAATGGCGAAAAAACCCAAAAGATACGCGGCTTCATGAAGTCCGCTTATCTCCTTCCCCAAAAAACTTATGAGCCGCCTGACCATTTTTAATTATTCTCCGACAGCGGCAGTTCTTTGCGCTTTTCGGGATTTGAATCCGCCGGCGATACCGCGTCGGCAAATGGGTCTCGGCCGGCTTCCAAATTACCGAGTATGGCGTCAATCTCGCGATTTTCTGGATTTGTGGATTTCAGGTCATTAAACTGCAAAATCGCATCCGACAATCGGCCGTTCCTCGCGTAACTCAAACCCAAAAAATATTTGGCGTTGGCGTAAACCGGAACGAGCGAGATTGATTTTTCAAAAGCCCCGACCGCCCCTGTAAAATTCTTGGCCTCGTATTTGATAAGCCCGAGTCGAAAATAAATCAAAGGGTCATTCGGAGCAATGACCGCAATCTGCTCCACTGATTTTATAGCCGCTGGCAAGTTGCCCTTGGCCACATCTATTTGGGATTGCAGAAAAAACGCGTCCGGATAATTCCACTTCAGTTCAAGCGATTTTTTTATAAACTCCTCGGCCGCGCTCAAGTTGTTGTTCGCCGTTTCAACTCGGGCCAGAGCCAAAAACAAAGCCGGGTTTTTAGGACTCAATTTAATGGCTTCTTCATATTTGGTTTTTGAGGTCTCATACGCTCCAGCGACTTGAACCGGAATAATGGTTCCGTAGACCTTTGCCACAATCGCCTGATTTTCAAAATTCGCCGGGTCCCGCCGCTCCGCCATCCTGGCGGACTCAACCGCGCCGGTTAAGGCGTTTTGAAACTCGTTTCGTTCCGTTTCGCTGACCTCTGATTTGCCGGTCGCGGCCGCAATCAGATTATTCATTTTTAGAATGTTCAGGTCGGCGCTCGCTCGGTAATAAATGTCATTCTTGGATAAAGTCAGAGCCCGCAAGATTAAACTTTCCGCTTTGCTGATATCGCCGTTTGAATTCAAGATGCGGGCGCCTTCTTGAAAATAAACGGAGGCACGGCCACGCTCAAACAAAACATAACCGAGCCCGATGCTTCCGATTAAAACACAGACCGAAAGAGTAACGATAATAAAACTGGCTTTCGGACGCCCAAGAAACGGGGTTGAGACGCGATTGCCGACTCCAATCATGGCGGCGGAAGCGATGAGCAGGCCGGTGAAAAAGAAGGAGAGAGCGAAAATAGTTGGGCTTGGAATATAGACGACATTCATTACCCACAGAAACAGCGTCGCGACAAAAGAAGAAATCACAAAATAACGGGTCATCTGGTCAGTTGACCGAACAGACAAAGCCCTGAATCCGACATAAAGGATAGAGAGAACAAATGCGACCCAAGCCAAAATGCCAAGAACGCCGGTTTCAACAAATGCGGTTGGCATAAAACCTATTCCATAATCAAAATTTATATTCCAGAAATTGCTTAAATTGACGTCCGGCCGATGAAGTTGCCACTGGGTGGAGAAACGATTCGGACCGGAGCCCAAAACCGGCGAGGATTTAATAGTTTTTTCAAAGATTTCATAGGTCGCGCTCAAGGACGGCCGAACCTCAAAATTATCAACCTTAAACCTGACCGTTAAACTTTGAGCGAGGTCGCGGCCAATCGGCAGAATGAATATCAGAGCGATAATCGCGACGGATAAAGTTCTACCGGCAATTTTTCGTCGCGGTGGTTGAAGCCGAGTTTCAGGACTACCCGCGGTTGAAGTTACAACAGTCATTCGGCTGGCAACGGTGTTTAAGAAGGTCATCTGGTAAATGAAAAACATTAAAACCACAAAACCCAGAACATACCAAACGGTCAAGAAATTCGCAACGACAATAACAAAAAGCGACAACAATAAAATTAAATGCAGGATGTTTCTGTAAACCTTGCTTAATCTTAAGACCTCCAAAGCCGTCAAAGACATAAGCGCGCTCACTCCAAAAAAAACGCCGAGTTCGCTGGTCTTGCCTATGGTATTGACAATAAAGTTTATGAAACCGCCGGACGATAAAAACGGTAAGGAGTGGAGCCCGAAAAGAATGAGAATTGTCTGAAACACCGCCAAAATTCCGGATACGATTAAAAAAATGAAGTTGGCGGCGAAAAGTTTTTTTGAATCAATAAAAGAAACCGAGACCAAATAGGCCAAGACGGACATTAACAATATTGAGGAAAATGTCCCGATTTCAAAGCCGTAACCCAAAAAGGACCCGATTGAAGAATTACTGAAAATTGAAGCGACTAAATAAACGAGCGACAGAATCCCCAGCGCCAGGACAACAGGACTTTTGTGGAAATCAAAGTGTCCTTTTTTGATTAAAATTATCAGGTAAGAGACAAGAGCGATTACCGTGCCGACAGACGCTAGAATGGATTTAGCGAAGGAAAAAGAAACGAAAAAGGAAGGAACGAAAAAAATCGGTGTAAGAGCCAAAAGAACGGTAAGAATTGTAAATGTCAGATTCTCTGAGGATAAATACCTGCCAAAAATTTGTTTTATATTTGAATTCATAGTGAATCTATTATAACAAAAACCCGCTTTAGGCGGGCATTTGTTATGCAGTTCCTTGTGTATATAAGCCGAATTCTGTATCCGGCTCGTACATGGCGAGCCGAACGACAGGCATTTATCTGTCACGCCGATTACTCGGCGGCTCAAGCGGCACTCCCCCCGCCACCCTGTTTCCAAAATAGCGGAGAGCTCGGCCTTGCACTCAAGTAAGGATTTAGCCGTTGCACCCCCGGCGTTGCCGTCGGGGCTCGTCCTTCTTCGCTCGCTCAAACAAGTTTCCTCGCTAAAGCGTGACTGGAAGGACGCCTCACTCCTTTCGGAGTTCGGCGTCTCTGTTCGCACCTCGCGGATTGCTCCGGATGGGAATTACCCACTACCCTTGCCCCGTTCTTTTCTGATTTTCACCAGAATTTTATGGGGCCAAGTGTTCGGACTTTCCTCCATCCACGGCTTTTTGCAAAGCTGTAGACGGCGCCTATCCTACACAAGGCATGATGATGATAACACGTTTATGGTTTTGAATCAAACACAACAGGGACTGCCTACGCCTTTGCATTTTTCACATTTTTTCTCGGTCATATATATTCAGTTAATGTTTATTTCAGCACCGACATATAATTCTTAAGCATAAAAATCGCATCGGCTTTCAGATTTTTCCTAACCCAATCTTTCTGTTTTTCGTCGAGGAGATCTCCAAGACCCTTGAGTATTTGGGAATCATTGATTGATTCAATAACCTTAATACAATCAGCCATATGATCCTTGGTTTTCTTTCCAGCCCAAGCTTCTACTACAACATGGTTTATATCCCAATTATTCTTGGCAAAAAAGTAGATATCAAAAACATCACGTGGTGCGGTATCTGCACGAAGCGCCAATGCTACAAGCTTACTGGCAAAGAGATACTCTTTTTTGGCCACAAGCATTGAAATGCCGAGATATTCTTTTATTTCAAGTTCTGTCTTTAACGAGAAGGGTAATTCTCTTGTTGAGGTTTCTATTTTGATATTATGATCTCTGTCGCCGTAGGAGATAACAAAAAAGATAGTGTTTCGTTTGATGTAGTTATCCTTGATAGCTCCGTATTTTTCGATAATTGCTTTCACTTTTTCAAAGACAAGCTTCTTGTTTTCTTCTGTTGGTAAAAGTAGATCAAAATCGAGGTCGACTGAGAAGCGAGGAAGGTCGTAGAAAAAGAAAGCAGAGGTACCACCCTTGAATCCAAGGAGAGACGAAATGGAGATATCTGAATAAATATCCCTCAAAATCTGACCCATGATAAGCTGATGTTTTTCTTTATTAAGCATTTTGTTTTTGATATCTCTTAAGGCGGGCAATCAATTCTTTATTTTTATACATCGGAGCCAATTCAAAACACTTCTCCCAATTAATGCTTGAAAGATTATCAAAATGATACTCTTTGAAAAGATAAATTGTATCAAGGAAGGCCCTTTCTTTGCTTGCCGTGGCAACTCCAACCTTATCAGTTACTCCTGCATTATTGTAGAGAATCTCATCTGCTAGCTTTCTGTACACGTATTCCTTGCCATCACATTTCACTTTTCTTGATCGGTTGTTGGCAGTAAAGATTGAATCGTAATGTTGAAAAATCACCCCTTCATCACGTAGAACCGTTTCGAAGGTGAGATATGAGGGTGTATAGAGGCTAGTAGCTACTTCTCTAGGATTATAGTTCTTGTCCTTTGCGTAAACACCAACTCTAAGCCTAATTAACCCCCCATTTTTGGCGTAGTAGGATATCTTCCTTTTAAGATTATTTAAATTGTTTTCAGACCAAAGAAGCGAAATATCCTTCGCCGTGAAGACGGTTTTTGGAGATTGATAGATTTTTACTAAAAGGTTATCTTGTTGCATATAGGTTACATAATCTGTTACCTATATGCAACATTATGCCCTTTCTCCCAATTAGTCAACTCACAACAGGGACAATGAGGCCAAATTTTATAAATCGTTGAATTCATTTACAGATAAACCGGCTTGTCTAACAACGATGTTATATAGGGTTCCAATGGGAATATCTTTTGAGCCGTGAACTGGGATTGTAACAATTTTTGTTCCGTCCTTGCTTTTTAAATAGACATGACTGCCTCTTTGATGTGTCTCATTGAAACCAGCTTTCTTGAGTTTCTGGAGAACCTTACGTGCTGGCAAGCGACTAATTTTACCCATAAAGATTACGCAATTTTGGGAATAAAGAGTTTGAGGTATGTTCCTTCTGTGTGGAATGCTGGTTTAGGAATTTCTTTCTTTTCCTTCACCAGTACTTCAAAATAGCCGAGAGCGGCTTCGCGGACATTAGCTTCAGCTTCAGCAAAACTATCGCCAAAAGACGAAACATGATTTAATTCTGGAATAGTGGCAATTACCTGCCCTGTCTCCTTATCTGCTTCATATTCAATTTTATATTCAAATTCGTTAGACATACAACCATATTACAGTTTTTTTTAGAAAAATCAAGCGCGGACCTAGGATTCCGCCGCAACAGCAGATTCCGACTTCGGTTCTTGTTGTGATTCCGGCGGTGTTGAAATTTCGCCGGCAGATTCTGTCTCTATTAATAATTCACCTGACTCCTTAACCTCCGCCGGCTCAGAATCAGGATTTTGTTCAAACGCAGGAGCAAACGACGTGGAGTCCGGCACGGAACTTAACGATGACACCGACGAAGATGTCACGGAAGACGCTGTTCCGCCTGAAGACACCGCTGAGGACGCCGAGCCGTCTTTTGGTTCGTCCGTCGGTTCAAGCGCGTCCTCACACTTTCCGGAAATATTTTTTAACTTGCCGTTTGAAATTTTTACGCAATATGGTTTGCCGGTTACATCGTCATACAGCGTGATTCCGGTCGGCTTTTCCGAACTGCCGACGGTAAGTGTGTCGGCAATCAAACCTCTGAAGTAAGCGAGCCCGTTGGTAATGTCCGCGCCGAGATTTTTAAGATTTTCCAGAATTGCATCCATCGCCAATCCGGCTCCCCCTCCGCCTCCTCGGGCAATTGATTCTTCAATGGCATTGATTCGCTGTTCAAGCGAATCAATTTTAAGCTGTTGGGCTTTCACGCCACCAAGAGTAAAAACCGCCAATTTGTAAATTTCCACGCCGCCGTTCGGCGAAAGAATTTCACTGGGCGCGTCGTCGCCGATAATCCCCAAACGAGTCGTGCCGGGAGAATCAGTCGCTTGGCGATAAGTGGAGATATTTATATTTTTAATTTTGTCCAAATAGGTCTCAAAAACCTGCTCGTCAAGGCGGGAGACATTTCTGACGGCAGACCGGCCGTTTTCAACAATAAAACCAAAAGACAAGTCCCGTCTCATTTCTTGAACCGCCTGAACAGTCAACCCGAGAATTTTCTCAAATTTAAGAGTGAACGGTTTGCCGTCATAACCGTAATCAACGAGATTCGGGTCAATTCTTTCCACCTCTTCGGCAACGAAGCCGTAGGACTCTTTACGGTCTTCGGGGCTATATGAGTCCTTTTTGTAGTCAAAAGAAACAACCCGGAGCTGACTTAAAGTGTCAAAACCAAATCCTCCTTCAAGAGTTTTTACATTTTCCTTAAAACGAAGCGAGGATGAGGTGCAGACCGTGCCACCGGCGTCAATAATGTCTTTTGTCGTGGCGATACAAACCGCATTCCCCACGCTAGACGAGGTAAGACCGTTAAACGCCACGGTTCCGACGACGGACAGAGTTCTCCACGGCGAACTCGTGGCGATGCCGACGACACCCGCGTTTGATACATTGAATTTACTGGTGCCGCCGGCCTTGAAATCCGCAAAACGATGCGTGCCTGAACCGAGAACGGTATCTGTTCGGGTAATTAAAAGGTCAACGGAGTTGGCCGTGCCCGTTTGATTATATGTCGGCCGTATATTGAGATTCGCAGCTTCACCGCTACTGTTTGTCCATGTTCCAGTCGTCATTTCCACCGCATTGTCAGCGACGGTAAAACTGCGGTTTTGGAACGTCATTGTTACAGCCGATGACGCCCCAAAAATTGAACTATAAAACCCGCTCGCATAGGCGTTACCTGTGGATTGCAAAACGATATTTGCTCCAACATTAATATAATCATCAGTCTTAAGAGTATTGGCGGCGGAACGATACAGATTAGTGTCGGAGCCGAACCAGATACCCCCTGTATTGGCGGTGCTGTCGGGGCCGAGATTCAACAATCCCTGCATAGTCGTCGTGCCGATTCCGACACTGCCGTTATCAAGCACGGTAAATTTCTCGGCATTTGAAGAATTTGCGATTGCGAACGCGCGACCCGTGCCCGTGCCCGCTCCGGTTACCGATAATTTTGCCGAGGGTGAAGTGGTGCCGATACCTACTCTTCCTGATGAATAATCCACCACAAGAGTATCGGTATCAACGACCAATCCTCCCGCTATTGTACTGGTGGCGGTTGTGGATGTGGCATGGAAATACTCGGCGACTACGGGACCAACCACTGAAAGCTTCGCGTATGGAGAAGTGGTACCGATGCCAACATTGCCGTTGTCTAAAACAGTCAAAAGAGAAGTTGAAGCGTTATTAACCGCTTCAAATGTTTTTCCTGTTCCTGTTCCCACACCCCAAACGGTAAGGCGAGCATAAGGACTTGTCGTGCCAATACCTGTATTTTGTCCAATCGGATTCAAAATAAGATTCACTCCGCTCATTGTCGTTGTCGCAGTATTCTGCACAATCAAAAATGGATTTTTATACATCGCGTTATAAACCATATCCGCCAAAAGAGAAGCCCCTGTAGTTGTCAAATGAGTGCCGTCAGAAAAATATGTAGTGTCAGTCGCATCTGTAAAAAACACTTCTGGTCTTATCAAGTAATCATAGTAGGTTGAATCATTCGCAATCAAATTGTTCAAGATTATTCTTTCCGCCTCTTCGCCAGCGGTAAACGAAGTGGAAGGCAAAACCGTGAAGGCAATCACTTTGAATTTATCCGCCCGAGCGTTTTGCCACTCTGTTTTTAAGTCCGCGTATATTTGAACCGCCGTTCTAGCGGCGTTTAAGTCATTGGTTCCGCCAAGAATATAAAAATAACCTTCGTCAACATTTCTGCTTGGAGCATTGGGAGTTACTTGGGTCGCGTATTGCGTTACCATCGTTGCCACTGTTTCACCGCCGGTAGCGACGTTTATTTGTGTCGCTCTGCCGAAAAAACCGCTTTTTGTTATGAGATATCCCGGCCAGTCCACGGCATCGTTAGACAAACTATCGCCCTCATAAACCATCTTGATACTGCTGATGGTTCCGAAATCAAGCGCCCCGCTGATACCGGCATCGCCGACAACCGATAATTTTTTTGACGGAGTGTTTGATGCGATTCCAAAATTTCCCGACCTGTCTATCGTTATAATTTGCAGAAGTCCAGAACCGGCGTCATTGGCCGCCACAATCTTTAACAGTTGGCTTTCATTGCGAAGTTGAAATTGTTTTAAGTCCGCCCCCTGACTTGAATCACTTAAAATGAGATAGGGAGCTGTTTTTGACATTGTTAAATTACCGCTGTCAACCAGCAAAGTTCCTTTCAAATATGAGTTTCCCAATACGGATAAAGGAAATGACGGTGTTGAAGAGCTGACGCCCAAAAATCCACCGCGAGCCAAAGTCAGCGGAGAAGTCAAAGCTCCGCCGATATCAGTAGTGGCTATAAATTGTAAATTTGTATCGGTGTTTCTCATCGCCCATGCTTTTGAACCTGTTACTTGAGCATTATCCGTTATTAAAATGTTCGGCGATGTGCCGGCAAGACTTAATATCGCAAGTGGTGAAGTGGTGCCGATACCTACTCTTCCTGATGAATAATCCACCACAAGAGTATCGGTATCAACGACCAATCCTCCCGCTATTGTACTGGTGGCGGTTGTGGATGTGGCATGGAAATACTCGGCGACTACGGGACCAACCACTGAAAGCTTCGCGTATGGAGAAGTGGTACCGATGCCAACATTGCCGCCATTTTTTACCATGATTATGTTCCCATAAAAACCATCGGCAGCGCCGCCAGCGGTTCCGCCGGCGCCCGTTGTTAATTCTATATTTCCTCCATTTCCTTCGGCGCCCGAAACAATCCCCCCCGCTCCGCCGCTACCCGTTGTAATACTAAGAGTTCCGCCGTCAGCGCCAACGCCGCTGAGACTGGCGCCTGCGGAGCCATTACCACTGCTAATAGTAACAGTCCCTCCGGTGAGGCCATTGCCCGACTGGGGATTTGAAGCATTCCCGGCGACAAGCACAATACCGCCGCCTATTCCTCCGTTTCCTCCCGTTGCACCGGCACCACCGAACACACTCAACACGGTATCCGCGTTACCGCTGGTAGGCGCAACACCGGTTATACTTAACATTGCGGAAGGCGTGGTACTTCCAATTCCAACTTTACCCGTATTAGTTACAATAAATTGCGTGGTCGTTGCCGTCGCCGTGGAAGATGCAATCACAAATAATGGCTGGCCGGTGTCGCCAGTGAAATTATTAATAGAGAATTTAGCCCAAGGCGATGTGGTGCCAACCCCGACATTTCCGCCTGAAAGAAGACTGAAGACAGGAACAGAGTTTGGGCCGATGAACTCGGCAATTTTGCCCGCGCCGTTTTGAGTAAACGTGAGAAAAGTCGTGGCTGTGGTGGTTGAATTCACGGCATCGGAGCGCAGAAACTGTTCGCTTGAAAGTCCGTCAATTTTATCCGCTTCAAAGGCCGCCGGCACCGCGCCAAGTTTTTTGCGGGGCGACATTTCATCGTCGCAACCGGAGAGACCAACAGTGCCGCAGACCTCAACCCCGAGATAAAGTGTCTGATTAAAATCAACGGTGGTAAGGGGAGTGGAACTGCCGAGAAGCACGCTGAAAAGCCCGTTTGAAACCGATGCCTTGTCTCCCGTTGCGGTCCGAATTTCCTCCCAAATGTTGGTGGTTGTTGCCCCGGTGGCCGAAGTGTAGAGGCGGAATTTCATGATGTAATTTCCATCCGCCACCGCAACGTTGCTGGTGTTCGTCAATTTGCCCTGATAGTTAATTTCTTTGTTAAAAGCGGCCTCGGCAATTTTTGGCGCGAAAATGTTATTTGAGAAAGAATTGCCCAAACTTCCATTAAGCGCCGCCGCAAACGCAACAATCAAAAAACCGGAAATGATTTTCGGCAGGACCCGTATAATTTTTTTGATTAAATAACTCATTTCCAGATTAATTTTTGGAGGAGAATGAACGAAGCTCCGGAATTGCGCTTGATATCGCACCCGACGGCATGTTCGGCGTTTTGGTTGAAATTTCCCCTTTCCTTTTCCTTTTTCGGGAACTTTTTTTCAAAACAATGAACATTGCGCAAATCAAAACCAGAAGCGCCAGGATAGACAACAGAAGTTGAAGAGAACCGATATTTATGTCTCCGAAAGGATTCCCGCCTTTTCCTGAAACAAAATCAGGCACCCGAGAAACGATTATGCCGGCAAGCAAGGCCAGACCTTGATGTTTGTGGTCAAGTATCGCCAGAGAAAACTCGTATTTCCCCGGCCGTTCAAGGGCGGCCACATGAGCTTGGTAGGCGGTTTTGTCGGCATTGATTCTAAGCAAGAATGAGAAGGTTTTGGCGCGGTCATCAGGGTCAAACATCGTAACGACGACCGTTTTAAGAATTTCCGGCACTTTTTCATAATCAATTGATATGAGCAGATTTCGGTCGCCGCGAATTTCAACTGTGTTTGACACAACCGGCAGTTTTTTCCCGTCCTGAATGAAATCAACATCTTTGAGTGAGAACGCCCGAAGAAGCGAGTGAATCAGTTCCTTGGGCAACTGCAGAATTCCGGCAAAG
>ERZ1292623.3801-Hain-H51-01um-R1-3801-length-12702-cov-7_pt1 | contig 12702 bp, 12 predicted proteins | sample MGYA00564398_ERZ1292623 | MGnify/ENA primary metagenome ERZ1292623 (study PRJEB36523, sample SAMEA6512633) | groundwater metagenome | collected 2019-01-07 | study: AquaDiva: Metagenomics assemblies of 32 groundwater samples | reverse complement strand
AAAACATCTTCAATTGAAGGCCTTTTAGCAGGCAAAAGATTGCCAGGCAAGTGCTTGTGCTCTGGATATGTTTTTATTGCTTTAGCTTTCGGGTCAAGTGCATTGTCATATCTAAAAATGAGGACGCCATCTTGCATTAAATAGTGATAGGCATATTTCAAAAAAATAATATCTTCTGATTTGCAAACAATAAATTCTTTAAAGTGCAGTTTTGAACCGTTTATAAAGGTGAGGATGCCGTTTATATAGGCTGCATTGGGCGGCCGTTCTTCAAAAGAGACGCTTTTAGATTCAATATAGGGGCTTGCTGAAATTATATCAAGGATGCTCTCCAGATAATCTCTTATTTGCATATCTCTACTGTTTCAAGCGCTTTTAGCTCATCTTCAAGATGTTCTAAAATTTCAATTTCACCTTCCAGTTCTATAAGCTGCATGTCATTAGATTCTGTATGCTCAACCTCGCCCCTTTTTAATTTATCAATATCCACTCCAAGGTTTTTTGAAAGGGCATCAATTTTTTCCTTTGTAATTCTTATGGTGTCAACAAGAATTCTTTTTTCCCTGTCCATGGCATTTTTAAGAAGTAAAACTACTGTCTCTGGAGAATCGCTTTTTAAGGTTATTATCTGCATAACAAACACCCCCTTTTTTAGAATCTTATCATCATAACAATATAAATGTCAATTTTCTTTCATCCTGCCAGCGCCTCGTGAAGCTCTTTTAAGATTATATCAGAATCCGTGCCAAAAACATTATAAAACCTTACTGCTCAGTCTTTTTCGTAGAATAGCAAAAAATCAAAGCAGATGCCGATTTTATCAAGCTACATCTTCATTGCTACACAATCTCAATCTCCTTCAGATGATGCGCCTGTGGTTTTTTCTTTCGTGCAAGGCAGAACAAAAGCGCCTGTCCTGATTTTCTAAATTTTCTTTGAAGCAGGGTTTGGGATGGGTGAGACCCGTCCATTCGCCCCCCGCCAATAAATAATGAAATACCTTTGCACAAAGATTTGGTGTTGACATTATATCATATAAGAGGTATCATATAAGATATATATGGCATATACAGTGGTCTTCTACGAGTCTGAAGATTGTGATAAGCCTGTTGAGGAATTTTTAGATTCATTAAACAAGACTCAAAAAGGTAAGGCCATCCGCCTCATTGAAATACTTGAGTCTTTAGGCCATAATATGCCCTTTCCATACTCAAGCCAGATTCAAGGAAAACTCAGAGAACTCAGGACTCAGCTTGGGAAAGAAAAGATACGGCTTTTATATTATGCGGCATCGGATAGGGCATATGTGATATTGCATGGATTTAACAAGCGCACTGCAAAGACGCCAGAAGATGCTATTCGCATAGCATTAAATCGTATGGAAGATCATGAAGAAAGGTTAAGGAGGACAAAATAAATGGCAAAAAAACCTTCAAACTGGAAACAGTGGAAAAATAAACAGCTTAAAGACCCTGAGATTCGCAAGGCTTATGAAGATGCAAAGATTGAAATGGATATTGGTGTTGCCTTGGCTGAAATTAGAAAAAAGAGAAAGCTCACTCAAACTCAGGTGGCTGCAATTTTAGGAACCAGTGATGCCCAGATAATAAGACTGGAAAAAGGGACAGCTAATCCCACATTACGGACTTTAAGAAAGATTGCGGATGCCCTCGGCCTCAAGCTTGAAATACGGCTTGTACCTGAAGGACACTTGTTGAAAAAAGCAAGTTGATTTTTTGCGCAGATGAACCATTAAAATGCGCCTGTGCTGATTTTCATATTTGCCTTGATGTAGAGACGCAAGGTTTTGCGTCTCTATTTCTTTGTAAAGGGTGCAGAACAGACCCGTTTTACAAAAAACCATTTTTTATATAATTATAGACCTCGTTCAGATTCCTAAACAACGGATGGCAGGATTCTCTGTTCCACGGGTGTACAAGCCCTGCTCTCATCTTGCCGAGCCGTTCCGCCTTTTCCATCAGTGCCGGGATGTCGTCAATAACAGCATAGCTGTTTTCAAAGAGTATGGACTTGTCGTTCTTTAGCAGGCTGTTGAAAAAGTCTTCAACAGCCTTGATTACACAGATTAGGAAAAATGATTACAGAGATTGTTAGGTTTTTCAACAAGCTCTTAGATGCACCTCGTCATAAACGAGTTTATGGGTATTAAGCCAGTTTAGCGTTGGATTAAGCGTATCCTTTTTCCGCTCTTGCAAGGCAGAACAAAAGCGCCTGTTCTGATTTTTGTATTTTTATACAAGCAGGGTTTGTCATGGGTGTAGAGCAGGTCATTCTGCTTTGCACAGAAGATTGGTCTGACCCTACACACATGCCAATTCCAGATGAAATCCCGGCTGATTTACTACCAGCTTCTTTCTTGTTATAGAGGCGATCTTGACCAGCAATTCAATACTGGGCAGACGCTTGTCTTTTAACCCCTCAAGACGGCCTATCATAGGCTGGCTTATGCCAATTGCATTTGCAAGCTCTGATTGTGTGAGCCCTGCCTTTTCTCTTGCTATTTTAATTTGTCTGGCAATAGCAACCCTCAATCTGGCTTTATCTAAAAGGTTTTTAAATTCGTGGTCTTTTTCCCGCCTTTTAATAACATCTTCCAGAGAAGAAATATCTTTTATGCGAGTATGGCTTTTCATACAAATAACCTCCCCTTTTTTAGTTTCCGAGTACATCCTTCATGCGCCTGAGCGCGGTTTCAATTTCATGCTGTGGAGCCTTTTGGCCCTGCTTTTTATAGGCATGGAGAAGAACCATTGTATTTCCCTCAATAACTACATAAAATATTCTGGTCTGTGAGATCTTAATCTCCCATAATTTGCCTTTAATCTGCTTCATAGATACCAATGGGGCTTGCAACCCGTATTGTTTTATATCTTCTAAAACAGCATATATTATGGCGCTTTGCTCTTTTGGTAATTTATCTATATAACCGCTAACCTGCCTAAGTAAGCTGATTATCATAATTAAATATAACCTTTTGGTTATAATATGTCAATAAAAAACTGCGTAGAAATTTATTATGTCCTGATTTTTTATGTTTCTCTTGAAGCAGGGTTTGTCAAGGGTGCAGGCCAGAGCTATTTTACAAAGAACCATTTTTTATATAATTATAAACCTCGTTCAAATTCCTAAACAACGGATGGCCGGATTCTCTGTTCCACGGGTGTACAAGCCCTGCTCTCATCTTGCCGAGCCGTTCCGCCTTTTCCATCAGTGCCGGGATGTCGTCAATAACAGCATAGCTGTTTTCAAAGAGTATGGACTTGTCGTTCTTTAGCAGGCTGTTGAAAAAGTCTTCAACAGCCTTGATTACACAGATTAGGAAAAATGATTACAGAGATTGTTAGGTTTTTCAACAAGCTCTTAGATGCACCTCGTCATATACAAGTTTATGGGTATTAAGCCAGTTAAGTGTTGAATTAAACGTATCCTTTTCTCTTCTTGCAAGGCAGAACAAAAGCGCCTGTGCTGATTTCTCATATTCTTTGAAGCACGGTTTGTCAAGGGGTAGAGCAGACCCTGCTGGCTTTTTTGGTTATTTTTATTTCTCATTAAACCGCTGATAGATTTTCTTTGTCAACCACTCTTTTACATCAGTCTTAAATTCGGTATTTTCCATGATCTTGTCAAATATTTCCTGATTTGAATCCATGCGGTCAATAAGTGTCTGTATAAATACCTCTTCAAAGGCATACTTGAAATTTTCAATCGGGTTGTTTTGCGCCCTTACTTTCAAATCTTCATTCTCAAACAATGCCTGTTCAATTTGCTCAAAATATAAACGGTCGGCTTCAGTAAAGTCGGTGCCGAATTTTTCGTTTAGCAGGTAAATAATGTTTGAAAGTCTATCCTTTTCATCTTTTGGTTTGCTGATGCCAGCCTCTGTTGTCGGGTCAAGGCTATGCCCTCCCTGAACCTGCAAAACCAGATCCCCTTCGGCTACTTTTTGTAAGCGATAATATTCAAGCGCCACTTCATTATCCAATTTCAATCGCTCGGTGTAATCTGTTTTGGGAAGTTTTGTCAGCAGGAAGCGTCCGTATGAATACAATTTTTCAAGTGCAACATCCTGAAATGGCATAATCTGTGAAATGAATGAATACAATCTCACAAAAGCAGTCAAAGACTTTTTGAATTCATCCTGCGGCTCTTCCTGTAAAGCCTTAAAACGGTCAACTGCCGGATCAATAAATGCGTACAATCTGCCTTGATCTTTTACAGATGTATGTCCCGGCTTATAAAATACTCTGGCAAATGCATCCAATTCAGATTGGTAATAGACATTTGCTGCATCAGTCTTTCCCTTTAAATCGTATAAATGATTCGGGTCTGTGGTTTCAGTCATAGCCGTCAGTTCATAATATGGCTGAAATGAGTCAATGATTGTCTGCCTGTCATTGGCAAAATCCAGAACAAAGGTATCTTCCTTGCCGGGATGGGTTCTGTTAAGCCGTGAAAGGGTCTGCACAGCCTTTACTCCTGACAATTTTTTGTCAACATACATAGTATGCAATAAAGGCTGGTCAAAGCCATACTGATATTTATCAGCCACCAGCAAAACCTGATATTCATTAGTTGCAAACTTATCAGGCAGTTCCTTCTCACCAAACTTGTTTAACTGCGCCTCGGTTATTCCTTCTGGATACAAATTATCAATCACTGTGCCTGAAAAAGCAACAAGCGGTTTAATGTTGGCGTAACCTTTTTCTTTGATATAATCCTTAAACTCAAGGTAATACCTCAAGGCATGTTTTCTTGACGCAGTTACAACCATTGCCTTTGCCTTGCCGCCGATTCTTTTCATCGTAATCTGCCTGAAATGCTCAACCATCACCTCAGTTTTCTGTGCAAGGTTTGTAGGATGCAAGGAAGCAAAACGGCCAATTGCCTTTACTGCCTTTCTCTTATTCAGTTCAGGGTCGTCTTCAATTGTTTTGCAAAATTTGTAATATGTTTCATAGGTAGTGTAATTCTTCAGCACATCAAGGATAAATCCCTCCTCAATGGCCTGCCGCATGGAATAAAGATGAAAGGGCATGGATTTGCCTTCTGCATTTTTGAAGCCAAACACCTCTATTGTTTTTGCCTTTGGCGTTGCTGTGAAGGCAAAAAGACTTATATTTTTCTGAGGTCCGCGCTTTCGTATAGTTTCACGGATGTAATCATCCTCATCTTGCACACTGTTTTCAATTTCACCCTCAATGTTTTCGGACTCTTCAAGCGAAACATTTTTCCCTGTCAGCGCCTCTGTCATTTTTCTGCTTGCCTCCCCGCCCTGGCTGCTGTGCGCTTCGTCAATAATTACAGCATAATTGCAGTTAGGTGTTTCTCCTAAATGTTTAAGCGCATGTGGAAACTTTTGTAATGTGGTAATGATAACGCCGGTTCCTGATGTGATGGCTTCTGCCAGTTGCATAGAGTCCTCATCAATTCGCTGCACAACACCTGTTTTGTGTTCAAACTGATAAATAGTATTCTGCAACTGTTGATCCAAGACATTACGGTCTGTAATAACAATAACCGAATCAAAAATCTTTTTGTCACTGACATCATATAAGGATGACAGGCGATACGCAAGCCATGCAATAGAATTGCTCTTGCCGCTTCCCGCTGAGTGTTGAATAAGATAATTCTTGCCCGGCCCGTTAGTTTTTGCATCGGCTGTAAGTCTGCGAACAGCATCAAGCTGGTGATAACGCGGAAACAGCAACGATTCTTTGGCATATTTCTTTCCATCTACCGTAAACTCCTCTTTTTGTAAATGCATATACCGTCCGATGATCTCCAGCCAACTGTCTGCACTAAGTATTTCTTCCCAGAAATAAGTAGAGCGGTAAGTAGAATAATCTTTTGCAGGAGGATTGCCTGCTCCATTTTTAGAACCCCTGTTGAATGGCGAAAACCGTGTACCGCTTGACTCAAGCTTGGTAGTGAAATACACCTCATCAGGGTCAAGGGTGAAATGCACCAATGCCCTCTTTTTAAATTGGAAAAGCAGTTCCCGTGGGTCTCTGCTTGTGCGGTATTGCTCCATTGCTTCATTTACTGTTTGCCCTGTAAAATGATTTTTTAATTCTATAGTAGCAACAGGCAAACCGTTTAAAGAAAGCAGCAGGTCTATGCTTTTGTTATTTTTGGTAGAGAAATAAATCTGCCGGGCGACATACAGTCTATTTTGCCTGTAGAGCTCAAGCGTTTCAGGATTAAGACCGCTATCAGGCTTGAAATAGGCCATCTTGAATTTAACGCCGCTGTCGGTAATGCCGTGACGAATTACATCAAGCATGCCTCTCAAATCCAGTTCTTTGAAAAGGCGCTGGATGAATTTGTTCTCTGTGTCATCCTTATAATATGTCTGAAGTTTTGCCCACTCTTTTGGTTGTGAGGCCTGTATAAATGATAGAACTGCTTTTTCATCAAAAGATAAGTCCCTGCTGAAATCCGAGGCATTGCCGAGATGCCAGCCATTGGCAGTCAAATGCTCAATGATTGCCGATTCAAAAGTTGATTCTGTATGTATCCCGTTTGGCATTATGAGTTATCATATCTCCTTAAACTATTCTAATTTTTCGAACAGTTGTGCATTATTATAAGTTATAACCTTCTAATTTTATTCAGCTATTTAAATTCTTTTTAATAAATTTTTAATAAAATATTAATAAATTATTAATTAATTGAAACCCATTTCGGCTTTTTATCACTCCTAATATTTTCTTCTACATAAACCATCACATAAGCGTTAATCTTGTGTCTCTAATATTTTCTCTATTGGCGCCCTATCGTAACCACTTGAAATTTCAAGCCTAAATAGAAAAACTCTTTTAAAAAACTTTTAAAACTATTTTAAACTTATTTAATCTTTTTTAAGTTTCTTAATCTCTTTATCAAAGTCCGATTCAAAGGCCTTGTCTTGTATCACCCTGAACTTATCATATTCTTTTTCCGCCAGTTTTGCTGCGACCTCATGAGATACCTTCCCAGCGTCTTTCAAGATATCGTATTCGTTGAACTTCAAAAAGGCATCCAGTTTTTCAACCCAATCCTTCATTTTCATGGGTATCTTACGCGCTGCCTGATTTTCAGCATAATCCAGATACATGGAAACAATGCGCTCCAATGCTTTAATCTCTTTTTCTATCAGATAGTTTTTGGCTATGCTGACGTCTGATTTTAATATCTTTCCTTTTGGCGCGTTCTTCCATGTTTGCAAACCCATGTAGGGCTTTTCAGCATCAGCCCTGCCCGCAATAATTTCAGGCGCTGTTTTGCCTGTTATTGCCCAATGGAGTTTATTTTGAACCGTTTTGTAAAACAGTAAAGTAATTTCTGCTTTGGAATCATAGTCAATGCTGCATTGTGCATAGATGTCGGTAATTTTTTGATAGAACCGCCTTTCGGATGCCCGTATCTCACGGATTCGCTCAAGCAGTTCATCAAAGTAATCTTTCCCGAAACGCCTGCCCTGTTTTAAACGTTTATCATCCAGCACAAAGCCTTTGATGATAAAGTCGCGCAAAGTCATAGTCGCCCAAATGCGGAACTGGGTAGCCTGATAGCTGTTAACCCTATATCCAACGGCGATAATAGTGTCAAGATTATAAAAGTTTGTCAGGTAGCTTTTGCCGTCAGTGGCAGTTATCCGGATTTTCCGGATAACTGAATTTTCTGCAAGCTCACCGGTTTTAAAGATATTTTTTAAATGCTCGTTCACTGTACGAACATCCACTTCAAACAACTCCGCCATTTTCTTTTGGCTCAGCCAAAAGGTTTCATTCTGAAAAAACACCTCAATATGCACCGCGCCGTCGGGTGTTGTATAAAAGATTATGTCGCCTTCTTTTGGTGTAAGCTGTCTTGAACTATGATTTACTTGATTGACTGATAGACTTTGATTTTTAGTCTTTTCTGTTTTATCTCTTTTCATAGTAGTCAATTAATCATTCTAATCAAAGTTCGAGACCTTTATCTTCCCCGTCACCGCTTCGTTGATTAAAGCCGTGCGGTACTCCAGCATCAGTTCTATTTCTTTTTCGATTTTGGAAATGGTGGCGTCTATGCGAGTGGTGTGGGATTCGATGTGCTGGACAATGGCTTGTTGTTCTTTCTTGTCTTTTGGATAAGCGATCAATAAATGACCTATAAAGTCGTCCCAATTTGCCCTTGGCATTTTTGTCCCATATGTTGAACTATCGACAATATCGATAAATGATTTTGAAAATAGCTTATAGAATAAAAATTCTGATAAAAGTTCCCCTTTGGGGAAAATGACGAGAAGCTCTCCGTATAGTCCTCCATCTTTTTCGGCAAGGTAGACCTTATGAAGATATGGTCTCAGTTTATTGAAAATCGTATCTCCCTTTAAAAATCTTGATAAAGTTCCCTGATAGTTTTTATCTTCTTCCATATTTATTAATTTGCCGGTGCCGTTTTCTATATTTTCCACTGCTATTTTAAATTCTGCATCTTCAATTGCATCATCTCTTGCCTCCGCCACATACTTCAACTTCTTCACTTCCCAATGCTCCGGAATATCGCCGAGCCATTCAATGCCGCTGGGTTTGAGTTTGGCTTTGGGGTTGATGCCTTTGGTTACCGCATGATTAATAATCGCCGTCCGTTCTTCTTTCAGCAGTTCAATTAGTTTTTGTTTGTTGGCGACGAGCGTGTCTATTTGAGCAGTTTTTTCATCAAGGTAATTGGCAATGGCGGTTTGCTCTTCCCGGAGAGGAATAATGAAGATATGATTTTTGAATTCTTCGCCATTGACATGGGGAACTCCCATGCCTATTGTAGTTTCTTTTAACTTTCTTTCAAATGTCTTGAAGAAATACCATGCGTAGCCATGATTGTTATTGTAAAGATTAAGGGCAGCCATTGTTGAAGATAAAACGCCTGCTTTACTTCGTATGAACTCACCTGCATTAGAACCATCCCATAAAATGAGAATTTGATTTTCTTCTACATTCAGATAGTTTTTAAAATCCTCAACATAGAAAGTCTGTTTTGGATTGCCACGCAGATAATCCATTGTCAAATAAACCTTACCTCGTTCATTAAAGGTTAACTCTTTTGGATTTTTGCCTTTCTCATAATGAACTTCATATTTCAATCTCTCCAAATCCCAATGCTCCGGAATCTCGCCTATCCATTCAACCCCCGAAGGTTTATATTTTTCGTATCGTTTCATCTGCGCTTTATTCCCATTTGATAAACAACCCCCTTTATCCCCCTTTTCTAAGGGGGAATTAGATGAACTCCCCATTTTCCGAGAGGGAATTTATTGAATTACTTCCCTTATTCCCCCTTAATAAAGGGGGTTAGGGGGTTGTTCTCCCTGTCTTTAACCCATCCTTCAATTGCCATTAAAACATTGCCGATATCTTTTTTAACATCCATATCATTAAATCTGAGAACCGTTAATCCCATAGACTCCAAAAATCTCTGCCTTTCTCTATCATATTGAAATCTGCAATCATGGCTCACACCGTCTATCTCTATTACCAATTTCAGTTTACTGCAATAAAAATCAACAATATAATTTCCAATAGGCTTTTGTCTCATGAATTGATAGCCATTCAGTTTTTTACCTTTTAAGTATTGCCAAAGCAAGACTTCTGATAATACGCCTTGCTTTCTTAAGCCTCTTGAAAGAGATTTCAGTTTTGGATTGTAGTGGATTTTTATAACAACCCCCTTTATCCCCCTTTATTAAGGGGGAATTGCAATGAATCACTTCACCTCTTTTCCAATGGGAAATATTAGACAACTATCTGTTTAATCATCCCATCCGTTTCTTTTTCTAACGCCAAAATGCCCGCCCTAATATCTTGCAGGCTGCGTAGCGGCTTATATTGATAAAAATATTTCGTGAAGTTGATTTCATAGCCCACTTTTGTTTTGCCGTGGTCTATCCATGCGTTAGGCAGATGCGGCAATACCTCACGCTTAAAGTATTCCTCAACATCTTCTTTTAGCGGTATATTTTCAAAATCACGCAAGTCGGCGTCAGGCGCTATATTACCCTTTTTATCTTTTTCAATAATCCCCTTCTCATCCCTTTTAGGCCGCTCAACTGTTATCCGCCTGTAGCCGAAATTATCATTGTCAAAAATCTTACAATATGTGCCTTCCTTGAACTCGCCGTATATTTCTGTGATGAGCTTAATTGCCTCATCGTGCATCACTTTCCTCTTGTTGCCGAGGCTGCGGAGCATTTTACTATAAAAAGGATTATCTTTGTCTTCCTTGTCTGCACCAGTAGCGTTAATAAGCTGCACCTTGCCTTTGCGCTCTTTGGTTTTGCGGTCTGTAACAATCCAGATATATGTAGAAATACCGGTGTTGTAAAACAACTGGTCCGGCATGGCAATAATGGCTTCAAGCATGTCGTTTTCAATAATCCATTTCCGAATCTCACTTGGCCCGCTGCCTGCGCCGCCGCTGAATAAAGGCGAGCCGTTAAATACTATACCAATGCGGCTGCCACCGGCGCTGCGTTTCATCTTGGAAATCATATGCTGCAAAAAGAGCAATGAGCCGTCACTGATAGGCGGCAAACCGGCGCCAAACCTGCCAGCAAATCCTCTGGTAGCTGCTTCGTCCTTGACATACTTTTCCGCCTTTTTCCAGTCTACACCAAAAGGCGGGTTGCTCAGCATATAGTCAAAGACTTCTCCTTCAAGCCCATCTTGCGTAAAAGTGTTGCCGAACTTAATGTTAGTAGGGTTTTGCCCTTTAATAAGCATGTCAGATTTACAAATGGCATATGACTCAGGATTAATCTCCTGGCCAAATACTTCAAGCCTTGCATCAGGATTCAGTTCATGAACATATTCTTCAGCTACAGAAAGCATGCCGCCTGTCCCGCCAGCCGGGTCATACATAGTTTTAACAATACCTTTTTTGCGGAGAATAGCCTTATCGTTAACAAACAGCAGGTTTACCATCAAGCGAATGACCTCGCGAGGCGTAAAGTGTTCTCCTGCTGTTTCGTTGGACAGTTCTGCAAACTTGCGGATGAGTTCCTCAAATATATATCCCATGTGTATGGAGTCTACATCTTTGAAAATGCCGTTGCTCTCGGCAAATCGCTTCACAATCATATAGAGTAGGTCGTACTCATCCAGCTTTTTTATCTGATCTTCAAGGCTGAAATATTCAATTATTTCCTGCACGCTGATTGAAAACCCGTTGATGTAATTGCGCAGGTTTGCAGCAATGTTGTTGTGGTCATTGGCCAATTCGGCAAAATCAAACTTACTCCGATTGTGAAATTTAGCTTTGGCTGCGTTGTTGAGGATGGGTTCGAGCACTTCAGGCTTTTTGTCTTTATGCTTTTGATATGCGGCAAGCACATCTTTCTTTGTCGGTTGCAAAACAGAGTCCAATCGCCGTAGCACCGTAAACGGCAAAATCACCTTGCCGTAATCAGCCTGCTTGTAATGGCCTCTTAACAGGTCTGCAATTGACCAGATGAAATTTGCTTTTTCTCTGAAGTTATTAGTTGCCATTATTATCTATCATGGAAATTAAGAAGGACACTCCCCTATTTCCCCTTTTGAAGCATCTCCCTCGCCATTTCATATTCCTTCTTAAAGCTCATCCCCGTATCCAGAAACGGGTCTATAACCTGAAACGCTGAATACATATAGGCAAGCAGTTGAAGCCCTGAAAATTCTTTTCCGGGAATGCTTTCCAAATGGTACTTCTTCTCTGTGTTTGAAGGGTCAATCCCCTGTCTGCCGAGCATTGCTATTTTCAAGAACAGAAGCGGAACATTCCCCCTATTTTCCCTCTCCCATCTCCTCTACTGCGCAGAAGCATTATTTCAGTCGTTTTACAAAAACTGCAAAAACCCGGCTTGTCATAAGATACTCCAAGCCTGTTTTTCCGTCAAGCAGGAAACAATAGAGTTCTGGTTTTGTCCCCTTGCCTGCCTCAAAACAAAAAGCCCTTCTATGCCTCTCATCCTATGGGCATTGTTTTTAAATTTAAGATATTTATATCCGTTTTGCAAGTTTATTTAATTCTTCATCAAATGAAAAGAGATTATCACTGCTGCCCGCTGCCTTTGCACATAAAATACAATCCACAATATCAATACCCCTTTCCGAAAAAAGGGTCAGGGCGCGAATGAGCTCCTTCTGGTCATCATTCGCAATTCCTTTATAATGCAGAATGTCAATTAGGCTGTTAGAAGCCTTGTCTTTCGGCGCCTTATAAATCTTTGTCAGGACATAGATGGACTCTGCGATAACGCTTTCAAGAATAACAGCCTTTTCGCTGCCGTCCCTGACCTTATCAAGGAAGTCTTTTGCCTTTGTATAAAGGGTAATATTATCCTTTACAAGATAGCGGACTATGATATTGGTATCAGGCAGACTTCTTGCGGATTTTCTCACGGACAGCCTCCTCCCATGCCATTTCCTTTATCTTTTTTATTGATGTCCCTGTCTTCACATTTTTAGCGTATTCGCTTAATGAGCCGGCTGCATCCTTCACTCCCCTTACAACAATCTCGTCATCCACTATTTCAAAATAGACAGCGCGGGCTTTAAGCCTATCCCGAATTACCTTTGGGATGGTAACTTGTCCTTTTCTAGTAATCTTTACTGCTGCGGTTCTCATTTTAGCATTACCTTACCTATCTATTAAATAATAACTTAATTAAATTGTAATAGTAAA
>ERZ1292623.3799-Hain-H51-01um-R1-3799-length-12705-cov-4_pt1 | contig 12705 bp, 16 predicted proteins | sample MGYA00564398_ERZ1292623 | MGnify/ENA primary metagenome ERZ1292623 (study PRJEB36523, sample SAMEA6512633) | groundwater metagenome | collected 2019-01-07 | study: AquaDiva: Metagenomics assemblies of 32 groundwater samples | reverse complement strand
ATTTTTCCAGTAATTCTTAAGGTAGTAAAAGAATTGCCCAAAGAATATAGATTTAGTCGCGGGCTGCCAAGAACAAGGATGCCAGGTCTATGATACCTTCAAAAATGATATGTGTTTATGGAATGTTATTACTGGAATTCCTTCTGTTATGAACGAAAAACTAGCGGTTACTGGAACAAGCCTTTTAGAACTTAAAAACAAAGTAAATATTCCTACTACTTGCCATAACGATTTTGCAGTAAAATATACCGTACAGACCAATACCCCGGATGTTCCTGGAAGTTATATGATTTCGCTGCGGGATGCCAGCCCTGACTCTACAGGAGTCAATTTTACCCATATGTATGGTCAAAATAATAAAATCATTCTACAGTGCAACGGATTTCAAGAAACCTTCGGAGATTTTGACTTAAAGAACATCAATAATGTTGAAGTACGAAAGGAAGGAATATTATTTAATTTGTATTTAGATAACAAAGCTTCAGCTTCGCTAACGTGCACCAATGTCACCCCATTTCCAATTACTAAAGTTGATTTAGCGCTAGGCTCAGCGATTATGAATCAGAATTTTACTTTGGATGATATCTCCTTATACTGTCAGTAATTTTTAAGTTACTTTTTTAAACCTCTCTTCTTTTCTATTGATATGAAATACAAAGAACTCGGCCTTAAATGCGGACTGGAAATCCATCAGCAACTAGAAGGGAAGAAGTTATTCTGCAGTTGTCCTACTACTATTCGTGAGGATGAAAAAACTGATACGGCTATGAAAAGAACGAAATATTTATATAGTTCCATTATGTAACGTATGTTACAAAATGAAACCGAATGTTACAAAAAAGTACCTTGAACTATTTATTGAAAGCTCCAGGCAGAGAGTTCTAGAAGTTCTGTTTGAGAGTCCTGAAACTGAATTCAGCCTCTCCGATTTGGCGAAGGAAGCGGGTGTGGCAAAGCCGCACATCGGTGAAATCCTCAAGGAATTAGAAAAATTAGGGTTCATAAGTATAACCAAGCTCACGAAGATTTGGCGAATAAAAGCAAATCAACAACATTTGAACTTTGTGAAAAGCAAGATACTCTATAACCTTAATTTTATGTATCAGAGTGGATTAATTGAGTATCTTAGTGAATATTTTAGTAATCCGAAGGCAATAGTTCTTTTTGGAAGTTTCAGGCACGGGGAGGATTTATCTACGTCGGATATAGATATAGCTATTGAAGCAGATGCTATTGAAGAGTATAAGACAGTAGGGTTGCGTGAGTTGGCAGATTTTGAGAAAGAGATTAAAAGGCGCATTCAAATCCATCTCTTTAACAGGAAGAATGTTGATCTTCATGTTTTCAATAATATTGCAAATGGAATCGTGCTGATGGGATTCCTGGAAGTAAACCCATGAAAAATGAAATAATAGAATTGTTAGTAAAAACTGATCAGCTTCGAAAGCGCTCGCTGGATAAGGAAAGAGTCAAATCGATTGTTGAGTCGGCAATTACAAATATTGGTATTGTCAAAACTGTACCTCTGACTGAGCAAAGTGCAATTCTTATTTTCCGAGAAACGTATGAATCAGTAAGGCAGCTCGGAGATGCCCTCTGGTGGACGCTTGGTTATGAACCACGAAATCATGAAGTGAGTATGGAAGTATTAAAAGAAACAGATATTACTGAAAAAGTCCGATTACACCACCTTAGCCGTTTTAAAACGATACGCAATGATGCCAATTATCGTGGCTTTAAAGTAACAGTTGCACAGGCTAAGGAGATTTTAGAATTCTGGGATAAGTGTTCTCAAGAGATTATAACGTTGGTGAAGCAAAAGGTAAAGTGATTTTTTGACTCTTCTTATCTGAAACGTAGACTTTTTAAATACCTTTTCTTTCTTTATTCTTTATGAACTATAAAGATCTCGGTCTCAAATGCGGACTGGAAATTCACCAGCAATTAGAAGGGAAGAAGTTATTCTGCAATTGTCCTACTACCATCCGCGATGATGAACCCGATTTTATCATCCAACGTAAATTACGGGCAGCAGCTGGCGAAGAAGGAGAGGTAGATATCGCCGCCCAGCAGGAACAGCGCAAAGGAAAAACATTTTCCTACCAAGGGTATTATGATACAACTTGTTTAGTAGAATCTGATTGCGAACCGCCGCATGAGATCAATCCTGAAGCGTCAATGGCAGCGTTGCAATTATGTAAGATTGTGGATGCAGAAGTGTTTCCAGTGCTTCAGGTAATGAGGAAGACCATCATTGACGGCTCAAATACGTCCGGCTTCCAACGAACTGCTTTAGTAGCCAGAAATGGAAGTATTAAAACCAGTGCAGGGGAAGTAGGAATAACCAATATTTCTCTGGAAGAAGATTCATGTAAGATTGTAAGTGAAAATTATGAAGAAAAAGTGTATTCATTAGACAGATTAGGAATTCCGCTGATAGAGATCGGTACAGCACCAGACATAACTTCGCCAGAACAATGCCAGGAAGCAGCAAAAAAGATTGGAATGCTGTTGCGCTCCATACCAAATGTTAAACGAGGGTTAGGGACCATTCGACAAGATGTCAATGTTTCAATTAAAGGTGGAACACGTATCGAAATTAAAGGCGTGCAGGATTTACGGCAATTGCCGTTATTAGTTGAGTTAGAAGTAAAACGGCAAGAAGAATTGTTGAAAATGAAGGATGAGCTGAAGAAAGTTACATTACCGACATTTCATGCGGTTGAGGTTAGTTCGCTCTTTGTACATTCTGCTGCCAATGTGATAAAAAATACCTTAGCCAAGAAAAGAGTAGTTTTGGCGATAAAACTACCAGGATTTGCTGGTTATATAGGAAGAGAAGTACAACCAGGCCGAAGATTGGGAACAGAATTTTCGGACTGGGCTAAAGTACGAACGGGTGTCGGAGGAATATTTCATTCCGATGAATTGCCTAGGTATGGCATTACTGAAAGTGAGGTTACTGCAGTTAAAACAAAGTTAGGCTGTGCTGCTCATGATGCTTTTGTATTAGTTGCTGATCTGGAGAAAAAGGCAAGATTAGCGTTGCAAGCAGTTCATGATCGGGCACAACAAACCTTGAAAGGTGTTCCGGCCGAAGTCAGAAAAGCGAATGCTGATGGCACTACGGCCTATTTACGGCCTATTCCAGGAGCAGCGAGGATGTATCCGGAAACAGATGTGCCACTCATTAAACCGGATTTGAGCAAAATCGAGCTGCCTGAGCTACTAGAAGAGAAGATCACGCGCTATCAACTGAAATTTGGCTTAAGCAAGGATTTGGCCGAATTTGCGGCAAAATCTGAATTGGTGCACCTATTCGAAGAGTTAGTGGAGAAGTATCCTGCTATTAAGCCTGCGTTTATCGCGGAAACGCTTATTTCTGTTCCTCTTGACATCAAAAGGCAGTTTCATCATGACCCAGAAAAGCTGACTGAGGATAATTTCAGAGACGTTTTCAAGTATTTAGCTCAGGGCAAGATTCACAAGGATATTGTCTTGGATGTGCTTATTGACATGATTACTGATACATTTGACCTTAAACGGTACGCTGCCCTCGGAACTGAGGAAATTCATAAGGAATTGATGAAGATTGTAGCTGAGAACAAAGGAGCTCCTTTCTCTGCCTTAATGGGACTGGCTATGAAGCGGCTGGCGGGGAAGGCTTCCGGGCAGTTTATTTCTGAGCAGTTACACAAAATATTAGAAAAAGGACATTAATTATGTCATCACTATTGAGTGATTCTTTCTTAGAAAGGTTTATAAAGGCTGTCCTTATGTAATAAGTATAGTTAAAGAGAGGTAAATGAAAAATGACAGACAACTCAAGTGATTATAAAAAAGGTTTCCGTAGAGGACTGGTTATAGGAATAGCTTGCACTGCATTCGGGTCTGTTATTGTTGGGTATATTACAATTAGCAATAAGTTCAAAGATATTCTAGAATATAATATTCAAAAGGATACATCCGTTCTTCAAACAACTGCTTGCCACGAACGACTTTTACCGTTAAAACAGAAATTCAAAGAAAACTGTGAAGGAAGATTGTATGATGATGTTGATCAAAAAGCTCTTGAAAAAATCACTACGGAAAGAGATCAAATCCAACAAGAATTAGGATGTGAAAAAGAAAAATGGATTTGCCGTCCAATTGATCAGTATCGTGTTCAGGAAAGCAAGACTGAAGCAGTGTATAAGTTAGAATAATTAACTTCCCAAATCTATATAAGTATCTTCTTTCTTCTTCTTTAAATGAATAAGCAAGCGTATTCTTTGATTACGTTCTTAGCTATCACTTCCTGCCACTCTCCTATCTACACCATACCACCAGAAGATTCTTCTCTTTATCGACAACGGCAAGAACCTGAATATTCTTTGGATGATGTTCTTGATGAGGCTCAAGAAGATTCCAAAAAAGCAGTTACTGAAGAGCTTACGAAAATAAAAGTAAAAAGCTATTTTGATACCTTGTCACCAGAATATAAAGCCTTGCTGGATACTATCTCCTGGGCGGAATATACTTTAGAACCATGCCTTGAAGGAGTAAGCCCGCATCAAGTATTGGTTGCTGGTATAGTAGTAGAAGACAAACATCATCGCTATGGCGGCAAGTTTGAGGAATGTCCCGGAAATCATTTTGTTGGTTTCAGTGATCATCCTCGAATAAAAGTAAAATGGCATAACCGCGCCAGAGCATCTACCGCAGCAGGAAAATTGCAATGGATGGAGCAAACTTATGATGGCCTTAGGAATTTAAAAGAATGCGGTCCAACTAAAACCGAGAATTGCGGTTTGTTTACAGATTTCACTCCTGATGCACAAGATGAAGCAGGCCTGTATGTGGTACAAAAACAGAATGGGGTCACTCCAGAAATGCTGGAGCAGGCAATCCAAAGCGGCGATTTTAAAGCAGTATGGAAAAAATTAGCCAGAACCTGGGCGTCATTACCCTATTATAACTGGAAAGGCAGAGGCGTAGGATATTACCGCCGCCAAAGAAATGCGCGATCCTTTGAATCTTTGAAGGAAAAGTATATGGAGAAGTATGAACTTTATAGATCTAGATCATGAATGAGAAAAATGTAATTATTGTTCTGTTTTGTATTATTTTTCCATTATTTTTACTTTTACTTTCATATAAAACAGTGCTTTTCTTGACTCCTTTGGCCTCTGGGCAACAGAACGTTTTTCAATTTTTGGAAGGAAAAAGCGATTTACAATCAGGATTTACAGAGTTAGAAGTTTCTCATTTAGAAGATGTTAAAAAGGTTATGAAGTATGCTGATTATGTTTTTTATATTTTGTTGTTAATAGTGACGACGATAATTACTTATTATAGGAAGGAGAAGGATTTTGTACTAGAATTGCTCAATTACGGCGGAAAAGTTACGGGAGCAGTTATCATTTTTGTAGGTGTATTTGCTTTGCTTTTCTTTGATGCTTTGTTTACATTGTTTCATAAAATATTTTTCCCACAGGGGAATTGGATCTTTGCGGCAGATTCTCTGTTGATCCATACTTTTCCGTTGGAATTCTTTGTCAGTATCAGCAGGAATATCTTTTTAGTAACGTTATTTTTAGGAATAGTTTTTATACTTTCAAAACATTTCTTCCGTCATGTTCGTAACCACCGGCATTAAGGCCTGGATCATCCTTTTAGTTGTTCTAGCCCTAATTATTTTATTTTTAGTGTTATTATTTAATTTGTTTTTATTTCTCCTTCCAGTAATTATTGTTATCTTGATCATAAGTTATTTCTTCAAAAAAATGAATCGTCTTAAAAAGAAAAAGAGAGCATAAATGCCAAAATGAAACCCTTAATCTTACTTAATTTTAAAACTTATCCAGAAGCAGTTGGAAGAAAAGCATTATTACTAGCAAAAAAGCTAGAGAAAGTAAGATCAAAAAAATATGAACTTGTCATTGCGCCTTCATTGCCGACATTGGAAGAAGTTGCAGCAGGAACATCCCTTACGGTCTTTTCACAGCATACTGATCGGGCAGGATTGGGGCCTTTTACTGGTAAAATATCTGCTCAGGAACTAAAAAAAATCGGAGTGAAAGGAACATTGTTGAACCATTCCGAACGAAAAATTCCTTTTCCCATCCTCAAAAAGATTGCTGCTGATTGTAAAAAGAATAAATTAATTGTAGTCATTTGCGCATCATCCTTAGAAGAAGCAAAACAGGTCGCAACATTAAAGCCTGATTATCTGGCCTATGAGCCGCCAGAATTGATCGGCGGAAATGTTTCGGTAACCAAAGCCAAGCCGGAAGTTATTGCCAAAGCAGTGGAATCGGTTAAAAAGATTAGTCCTAAAACAAAGATGTTATGCGGCGCAGGAGTGCAATCTCAAGAAGATATCTTAAAAGCATTGAAGCTGGGAACAACAGGAGTTTTAATCGGGCATGCGGTGCCAAAAGCTAAGGATCCGGTAAAGTTTCTGAAGAAATTGCTGGGATAAAAGTAAAAAGTATATAATCTCTATTGGCTATTTTTATCTATTTTTGAAGAATAGAAAAATTATGCAAACAGTCACTCTGTATCTTCCTTCACAGGTTGAAGCTGCTGAGCTGAGAAAGGATTTAGAAGAAATCATTGCCGAATACAACGGGAAAAAAATGACCTATTTTGCGTTCCCTCTTCCGTATGCAGTTGGTTTAGCACAAGTTTACGAATTTCAAAATAAAGGTACGGTTATTACTATCACCAATGACGTAGGAAAATTCTGTGACGAAACGATCCATGTTCCAGGCGGAGCATTGTGGTATAATGCCAAGATTTTATTTTTAGGATTCAATGAAGAAACCTGGGAATTTCACTGGCTGAAGCAAAGTTTTGAGTATTTGAATAATAAGTATGAAGAGAAATGGTGAGTTTTTCAAATCACTTTCACAATAAAAGTCTGGGGATTTCCATATAAATTATTTTTACTATCAAACACTTCTGCCACAAAGATATATTCTCCCTTCAAAGCATCTTTAGGCACTTGAATAAGAATCGCTTCTTTGTTGTTGGCGTTGCTTTCAATAGCAATAGAAGCAGTATTGTATAAAGCCCAGCCAGCAACGTTGAGGGGATTTATTTGAGAGGTAACATCTGCTTTGGTTTCGTCTGTAACTTTATTCAGGCTAATTTGAATCTTAAAATGTTCTGTAGCATCATAGGTATTTAATATACCCAAACCAAAGATATGGCTGTCGCCGCGAGGGACAGTAGCGACATGTAATGGAAGAGCAACTTTCTTTCCTTGGCCGACTAAAAGTCGTTCTAATTCATCCTGAGTTTTCAGGTCTAATTGCGCTTTGATATCCTCTGCTCCGCCAATAAATTGGTAGATTAAGGTAATGCCTGCAGAAAGAATTACTAAGGAGATGATGATGATGACTAACGTTTCGATAGAAAGGCCAACAGCTCCTCGAGTCCTTAAAGTGCTGGAAAGAGCATTTTTTAACCACTGACCGAAATTAACTAGGCTCTTTCTTATCCCCGCACTTTGGGACCGCGAAGGATTATAGCTTACAGAGCTATATCCTTCTCCGGTATTAGTGTTCAAGTGTCTCTTTTTCATCCTCTAGTTGCTAGCCAAATAGTCTTTATAAACATTTTGAATAGGTTTGCTGGTAGTTTACTAGATCAGGTTTAGAAGATATTCTGGTGATGATGTTAGGAGGGAGATCTATGTCATTAGAAAAAAAAGTACGTATCGGAATGATTGCTGCGCTTACTGGATTGGCTTGTACTGGTAAAAATAGGTCTGCAGAGGTAGGCGGTGTAACTGTCTATGAAGCAGTAACCGACCGCCAAGGAAAAGCATATTTTACTGAGAAAGAAACAGGTGAGGAGGTAGAAGTTAGGACAGTTATCAAGGATACTGACTTTCCGGTATCAGATGCAACTATCTTATATTTTGATGGCCCTGATTTTGAGGCATTTTCACTAAAACATCCTGTCTTCTCCCCACAGTTGCAGATTGCCAGACATAATAGCAATCATCAATATCCTATGTCATTAACACCGGCGGTAATTCCACATAAAGGTTTAGGGAAAGAACAATCAAAATCTGGAGCAGAGAGATATCTTTCCTGGACAGAAGAAGCACATTGGGAACATACTGGATGCTTAAATCGAGAGAATATGGTAACGCTCATGAAGCCAGGAGCATTTTTAATGAAAAAATTGGGAATTGTTGAAACTGTTGGATTTTCAGAAGATAAATTTGATGAAGGAGTGCAGTATCTTGAAGATTATTTACCGGAATCTGCTGTGGCAGAGGTGTATGTGTTTATTCCGTACCAACATGGATTTAGCGCTTCGACAACTACTATTACTGCATTGGATATAAAGTTTAGCAGTGGATGTTCGTATGGTAATCCTGGAAATGCTCCACCCGGAAATAATAATGGAAGTAGTACCGGAAGCGGTGCAAATAATAACGGGAATAATAATGACACTGGTGAGTGTTCAGGAATGCTTTTCTGCGATGAATTTAAAGGAACAGCGTTGGATACCAGCAAATGGAACGTCATCAACGATTCAGGAATAAAAGTGTATGGCGGATGGCTTACCCTGCCGAATACTTCTTCCATCGCTGCGCAGGAGGGGTTTGGAAGCTCCTGTGCAGATAAACGGGTTGATCTACGAACGAGTGCGTATGGATCATCAGTTTTCTTAGGCAAGATGGGATTATCTGCCGGGAATACGACCGGAATTCTGAGCTGTGGCAATCAAAGTAAAGTAGTGAATATCGCAGGCGCGGAGAATGGAATGTCTTTATACAAAAGCGGAGGATTGCTTTCGCTGCTGGTGAATGGAAAAGTCACCAGTGTTCCTTGCTCCGAGAATATTAACTATGTTCAGCTTACTGCCGGATTGAATGATAAAGTAGATGTTGATTATGTAAGGGTGAGATGTAAGTAGAATAAGATAAAATAAATTTATTTTTTACTTCACAATCTCATATTCCTTGACAATAATCACTAAGAAGAGCAGCAACAATACTGCACCAGCGATCATATGCCAAACCCCAGCTAAGATATCTTCAGCGGTCAAGGAAAGGTACATCCCCCAGCCCATTACCACAAATCCTAACCAGAGGAATTTGTCTAAGACTAATCTCATGATCTCAAATTCTTGCGCTTCTGATAAGCGTTTTTTTCCGCTTCCGTTAGATTGTCTTGCCATTTTGTTCAACCTCATCCAACACGCACAAAGAAGCTGCGGGTGTCATATAAGTCGCAACCTGCACCTACTGTACCAGAAACGCATGCGCCAGGAGTGCTTTCTGCCAAGACATCAACTTTGTACAAATAGTTGCCTGCCGCGCTGCTTTTGGCAGTGATAGTGATAGGGATAACATCACCTGCAGTTGGAGATAACCGTTTTTCTACCAAACTGCTGTAAAAGAAGATGATCTCATTCCCCGCTTCAGGACTTTCATCTTCTGTGCCGTCAGGATTCTGTTTCTTAATAAATGCGATCTTAATCCCGAAGGTTTTCTCAGTCAATCCAGTGTTCACAATACCAATATTTTCGAGCGCTTCCTTTCCTCTTTCTAGATTAACCTGAGAAGTGATTGATACTTTCTTTCCGGAAACACGCAAGTCTTCCAGAATCTGTTCCTTTATCTTAGCTTGGACTCCTTTGCTGGTTTCACTGATATCTTTGAAAGTTCCTTTTACAAAACCTAGGCCTAGGCCTAAAACAGTAAGAGCAATGACAATAACGACAATAGCTTGAATGGACATTTCAAGAGAAGCTTTTTTATTTAGTCTCATCAGTACACCTCTTTTTAACGCTTGGCACTTAAAAAGAGACCCGAAGGATTTCCTTCGCTTGCCTCTTTTGGAAACATCTCTTTTGAATACTTAGGATACAAAGAAATCTTTTGGGTATTTAAAGCTTGCGGAAGCTATGGCTGGATCTCATCTTGCTCAACCTTCTTTATTTTCTTTTTTCTTCTTTTGCTAGGACGTAATAACCTTATCACATATATTGATACTAGCACTAACAATACCACTGCAACGAGATTAGCGGTTATTATTTCTTTGATAAGAAGATTATTTTTAAAGATCAGTTTAAGAGGCAATTCCTGCCTGAATACTTTCCCTTCATCATCATGGCCTTTTACCACCACGAAACCAGAAGCAGTAGGATCAACCTGTAAAGAACGGATTACATAACTGGTAGCGGAAAATAAATCAGTGTCCGGCACTTCTTTTCTAATAAGTATGAAATTGGTTTTATTGCCAGGCGAAAGGGAGAGAGAGCCAAGCACAGAAAGATCTATCATCGGTTGCAGTTCAGGGCTTAATTCTAATTGTAATTCAGCAATTTTACAGTTTCCAGTATTGACGATTTCTCCTTGATAAGGCTCATTTTGCCTCATGATCACTTGGTCAGGAAGCGTCATTTCTACCACATAATCGCAAGAACGTTCTAGGGCGGGGGCAGTAAATTGAATCGATGGTTCTTGGTTCTGTGTTGAAAGAACCGTTTCACTAACTTCGAGTGTCGGCTCTTTTTGGATCCCCGCCGCTGCCTTGTTTCCCCCGCCGCTGCGATAACCAGTTGTACTTGGAGAAGCAGGATCAGGAGATATACTAGGCTGCTCGCCAAACAACCCATAGAAGCTCAAATGTGGCACGGTAGTTAAAACGTAATTGCCGCTGGAATTCACAATAGAAAGTAAGGCTTCCCATTGCTTTATGGTTTCGTTGTAGTATTCAATTTTAAGTGTACTTTCATCAATATTGGTATCGGTTAATTCCGTATCGTTATAGTACAAACTTATGGACGCCGAGTAAATAGAATCATTTGATTCAAGTGAAACATATCTCTGGAAAGGTTTAGAAGACGAGGTTTCGTTCTTAATGTTATGGCTATATTCAATTATCTCCACGCTGGCGGAGTTTGCTGCTTCTAATTCTAATCTGGTATTTGTTTTAGCAACAGCATCAACAATGTAGACGGTTTTATTTCCCCGTACTTCGGCAAGGGATTCTTCTATAACGGCGTGAGAACAATTAAACAAGGTACAATAATCACACACTACTGGCGTTCCATTATCCGAAGGCAAGGTAGCATGAGTACCACACTCATTTGTATCTAGATAAGATTTAAATCTTGAATTATTCACCAAACAGCTGCCGTATTGAGCAGTCCAATTTTCAGCACAAACAGACTTAGTGTTATACGTGACTTTCATCGAATTGACTATCGGCGCGGTAGAGGTATTGGAGAGTAGAGTTATTCTAAATTTCAATTTATTTTCGGTCACCAAAGCAAGATTACCATTCGTTGGCACTGGATTCCAGGTTGCTCCAGAATTGGTTGAGTATTCGTATGAGACTTGCTGGCCATTGAGCTGTTCTATATTTGAAAAAATTTCCCAGCTTTTCCAATCAACTGGCTGTAAGTCGGCAGTTGTTATCGAGGCGGAAGATGAATATACATGTGAAGTCACGGTTTCATTTCGAGTGCTTTTTTTGTATCCTTTCACCATATCGATGGTTATTTTATCTGAAGAGGTAATGAAAAACGTATCAGTTAACTCAGTCATCCCAGAAAGAGTTATGTTGTACCACGCCGCGGAAACATCGCTGGGAAGTGTTAGATTACCATAGGCAGGAAGGCTACATCCATCTTTATTTTCACAAAGGTACACTTTTCCGTTGGCCATACCACTTAAAAGATAGAGAGCAAGCTGATCGTTGTTTTGGAGTTGATGATCCAGTCTTATTTCAAGGACTGATTTGTTGTTTTTTAATTGCACAGACCCTTGCCCAAGGCTTTGTAATTTGAGAGTAACGTTGTTACTTTTATTATCGCTGTTATTATCACCCCCCTGGTTATTTTCTCCAGCATCTTCCTCTTTTTCATCCACTTTTTTATTATCCTTATCTTCATCATCTTCATTATCTTTTTCATCATATTGTGTCGCAAGAAGCAAGGCAGATTCGTTGATTTCCAGAATGGTTGTAGTGTTAGTGATGGTAATCGGCTTTAACTGGACAGTTCCATTAAGTAAAATAGAAGAATTATAACTATACTCTAAAACATTACTAAAATCCCACACCTTTTCTGCAGTAGCCTCAGTATAGATCACGTTCCCAGTTAGAGGAGGAAAAGAATTTTCTACCAGAAGTAACCCTACGATTAGAAAAATAATAAAAATAGGCCAGTAGGACACCTCTTTATGAAACATAAGGGAAGGTTTATTTTGAGATTTTTAAACGTTACCGCTGGTCTTGCTCTGTCCTAAATCTCACTTTGTTCGGGTTAGCGCGAACTCACTCTTTGTATGTTCTCTTGTAATGCGGTGCCGTCCCGTAAGGAACGACCCCTCCCGCAACCACTTTTTGTGCAGATTCTACCGTTCGATTTTGCGCGCTAACCACATTTAGGACAGAGCCCGCTGGTCTGGCTCCATATAATTCATAACCATATATTTCTACCCCAACACCTTTTCAATTAGCATCGGCATTACCTCTTTTCCAAAGAGTAAAAACAAATATGCTATCAAGAAGCTCGGCACAAAAGGGATGCCTTCTTTAATAAGCACGGAGCTTATTTTGTGATTCTGCAATTTTTCAATATCATTACTAGTCAATGTCTTCTTCTTAAGCACTTTTTTGCCATTGACCACCACTTCTTCGGCCAGCCAATCTCCTTCGGTCAAAGTTTGGGTATCTCGTTCGCTGATGA
>ERZ1292623.3797-Hain-H51-01um-R1-3797-length-12706-cov-4_pt1 | contig 12706 bp, 14 predicted proteins | sample MGYA00564398_ERZ1292623 | MGnify/ENA primary metagenome ERZ1292623 (study PRJEB36523, sample SAMEA6512633) | groundwater metagenome | collected 2019-01-07 | study: AquaDiva: Metagenomics assemblies of 32 groundwater samples | reverse complement strand
TTCGCAAAGAGGGAGAAAGTATTTTTAAAGGGCGAAAGACACGAGAGAAAAAAGTTGAATTCGCGTGCTTGCCATGGCAGCCTCCATCTGGTGGAGCAAAATGCGATTTGTGCAACTCAGATGACTTGCCTTGCACGAAATATAAATGCGAGACTTTTGGAAAAACATGCAGATACTTAAACGAAGGAACAGGAAATGAAGTGTGTGTGAACATTGCGCCCAATGATGTTTCTCCGCCGCAGATTAATGTAAACAATCCTGCTTTGTCTTCAGGATTTAGTTATAACAATCCTCAAACAAATATAGGGGTTACTATAAAGAAATCCTCTGCAAGTGACGGATGCCTGCAGGAATATTCGACTGTAAACTGGGGAATTGTGCTGAATGAACCAGGACAATGTAAAGTTTCTGAGATGCACACTAGTAATTATGAAGATATGGATTCTTATTTCTCAAATACTATTGGTAATCAATTTAGCAACAATCATACTACTGTAACTGCAATGCCTACTCTTGATGAACTGGGTGTGTCCGGAGTTGATCCTGCAAGGCGCGGAAATTATAATTTATATGTTAGATGTCAGGATGCTTCGGGGAATGGTAACACTATAGAGTACGTTGCACAGTTTTGTGTTAGCCCTGCAAATGATGTTACTCCTCCTATAATTTCTCAATTTGTTCCTCCTTCCCCCGGATTTGCGGGATTAAATGCAACAAGCAAACAAGTTGGGTTTTATACTAATGAGCCTGCAACTTGTAGATGGAGCTTGACTGCAGGGCAAGATTACTCGCAGATGACAAGCCAAGCACTTTGCAATAATGAAATAAATCAGGCGACTATTAATGGGTGGGTATGCTCCGTAAACCTTCCAGTTCTAAATGCCTCCACAACAGATTATTATTTCAGATGCGCTGACCAGCCGTGGCTTGGAACTAATGAAACAAATCCAAATTTGCCAGATCCTAATCAGAATGTCAATTCAGATGATAGTGTTTACCAGATTAAAAAAACTACGACTCCTCTAACTATAAATTCCTTAACTCCGAATGGAAACACAATTTCTGTTGGAAGTCTTCCTGTTTCAGTTAATTTGGCTGCGACTACTTCTGGAGGAATAAATAACGGCAACGCACTATGCTCTTACAACTTAAATGGCGCCGGATATATTCCATTCTTTAATACCGGAGCTAATACTCATTCACAAACTTTCTCAAGCCTATTAGACGGAAATTATAACATAGGTGTTCAGTGCACAGATTTAGCGCAGAATATTGCTACCACAAGCACTCAATTTAGTGTGCAAGTAGACTCAAATGGCCCTTCGATAACCAGAGTTTACAGTTCTGGTGCATCTTTGACAATTATTACAAATGAAGCTTCTACATGTGCTTGGAGCACAAACTCATGCAGTTTTGATTTTGCCTCTGGGACTCTTTTGAGCGGAAGCGGGAAAATACATACGATGCCTTATGATAATGGAATTACTTACAGAATTAAGTGCAAAGATACATTTGGAAATATAGGGGCTTGTCTTACGGCTAGTGGAGGATATTAGATGAGTTTACTTGAAAAATTAAAAGAGATTAAAATATTAGAAAACCGAGAAGTTGATTTGAAGAATGCAGGCAGGTCTGGAGTTTATGTGAATTTAAAAAAGATTTATGGGTATCCAGAATTACTTCGCGAAGTTGCTGTTGCTATCGCAGATAAATTTCCAGAAGGAGTTACGTGCGTTGCTGTTGAAGGATATGGGGGTATATCTTTAGGCACTGAAGTTTCTTCAAATAGTGGCTGTCACTTAACTTTGGTCCGTGAAAATCCTAAAAGCTATGGATTAAAGAGATGGCTTGATGGATATTCTCCTACAAAAGAGGATAGAATATTAGTTTTGGATGATGTTCTTACAACTGGAGGAAGTTTGAGAAGAATGGCAGATATTCTTAAGACTAATGGTGGAAATGTAATTGGTGCTGGAGTTGTGGTTAAAAGAGGAGAAGCTGTGCTTCCTTTTCCATGCAGTTATTTATTTAATTTAGAGGATTTAACAAGATGACAAGAGTTATAAATAAAAATAGTCTGGATAAAGAGATGAGCAGAGGAAGTTCGATGAGTAAAAATGGACAGGTAACTATATTTATTATTCTTGCTCTTGTTTTAGTTGGTGTTGTCGTTGTAATATTCGCTTTCCCATCTGTTAATGTGTTTTCAGATTCTGTGAATCCTGGAGCTTATTTGAAAAGTTGCATTGAGCCTGAAATTAATAATATAAAAAATACTTTAAGTGAACAAGGCGGATATGCTAACCCGCCGCATTACACATTTTATCAGAATATGAAACTGCAATATCTATGCTACACAACTGAAAATTATCTGCCTTGCACAGTTCAGCAGCCTTTGCTTGTTAAGCACGTTGAGAAGGAAATGAAAGCATATATTGAACCTCGGGCAAAGCAATGCTTACAGGATTTGAAAAACCAATATGAAAGAAAAGGATACCGAGTCTCAAGCGGAGCAAGCGAAATTCAGATTTCTGTAATTCCTGAAAAAATAATTGTTGATTTTAATGCTCCTTTAACCATAACAAAAGAGAGCACCCAGACTTTCCAGAAATTTGCAGTTGCTGTTGACTCTAAATGGTATGAATTGATTCTTACTGCTGTAAGCATTATACAATATGAATCAACTCTTGGAGATTCAGAGACATCTTTATATATTTCGTATTATCCTAACTTAAAGATAGACAAGACTCGACGTGATGATGGCTCAACGATCTACCAATTGTCTGATGTCACGACTGAAGATAAATTTGCTTTCGCCACGAAAAGCCTTGTTTGGCCGCAGGGGTACCGAGGATGAACAGAAATTTAATTTTATTGAGTTTAATTATTTTAGTCGTCAGCTCTTTTGGAGTTACTATTGCCCAGACTGGAACTCCAAATAATCCTAATGTTGGAACTCAAGCAACTACTGTCTGCTGTGAAGAGACAAACTCTGGAGCTTTTTGCCAAAACGTACCACCTGCTGAATGTAAGCCTTCGAGCAGACAAGTTCCAACAAGTTGCGAGGCTACAAGCTATTGCCGAGGAGGAACTTGCTATGATTCCACTGAAGGAACCTGCTTGGATAATACTCCTCAATTAGTTTGTAATGCGAATGGTGGAGTCTGGAACCAGGATAGACCAGCACAATGTGATTTAGGATGTTGTATTCTTGGAGACCAGGCAGCTTATGTTTCTCTTGTTAGATGTAAAAGATTAAGTTCATTTTTAGGACTTGAAACAAATTACGATAAATCTGTAACTAACGAAGTTGCATGTATTAACAAAGTTCAGCAACAAGAAAGGGGTGCGTGTGTTTACGAATTTGAATTTGAGACTACTTGTAAATTTGGCACTCGAGCTGAATGTAATGCTCAAACTGGAGGGAATGCGACAGTTCAAGCTGGGACATTCTATGCTGGAAAATTATGCTCTGCTGAAGAACTTGGAACTAATTGCGGACCGACCACAAAAACTACTTGCGTTGCTGGAAAAGACGAATCTTATTTTGTAGACACTTGCGGAAATCCTGCTAATATCTACGATTCTTCTAAAATTAATGATAAAGCATATTGGACTGATGTAAAAGGAAAAGATGAATCTTGCAATCCCTCTTCTGGAAATATTTTAAGTTCATCTTGTGGAAATTGTGATTATCTTCAAGGAAGTATTTGTAGAAATGAAAACCAAGCTGGAAAGAATCCAACTTATTGAGATTTCATTTGTGCTGATTTGAATTGTAAGACTACTCAAAATGGAAAGAGTTACAAACATGGAGAGAGTTGGTGTGTAAATAACGATGCAGGTGGAAACGGAAATACTGACAATACTGTTGGAAGCAGATTTTACAAACATATTTGCATAAATGGAGAAGAAACTCTCGAGCAATGTGAGGATTTCAGAGCAGAAGAATGTATTGAAGATAAAATAAATGGGTTTTCGCAGGCAGCATGTAAAGTTAATAGATGGCAGGATTGCACGTCACAGACAAGCAAATTAAACTGTGAGAATGAAGATAAGAGAGATTGTGTTTGGAGAGAAGGAATAATTTTACAGGCCTTGCAGAATGCTTCGAATGATGAAGAGGTTACTGGAACTTGCTTTGCGCAGAATAAACCTGGATTTAATTTCTGGGCAGACAAAGAAACATCTAACTTATGTTCTTTAGGAAATGTTTTATGCGTCGTTAAATTTGAGAAAGGTTTGTTTGGTAGTGAAGAGTGTGTTGACAACTGTGACTGTCTAGACAAAGAAAATGGCTGGAAGAAAGTGTCAAAAAAGTGGGAGGCGGGTGCAGCAAAGATTTGCTCCATGCTTGGGGATTGTGGGCCTTCAAAGAACTGGCTTGACCAGGAAGGATATAGGCGTGGTGGCTATAATACTGTAGTGAGTGATGTTGATGAAGATGATTAATCCTTGCTCGTTTGCCATGTTAGTTTAAAATGAACTACCCAACCGACCCAGAGGGTCGGGGTATAACGATAAAATGAAGGGATTTATTAAATTTGAAAAAGGATTGTTCGGAGGGGAAGAATGCACAGAGAATTGTAATTGCCTTGAGGATGGATGGGAAAAAAAGAATGCAGAGTATTGTGCATTGCTTGGAGACTGCGGACCTAGCAAGAACTGGCTTGGCCAGGACGGATATAACAAAGGATACAAAGTCACGACTGGAAAGGCTAAGGATAAAAAAGATTAGATATCCTTATAGATTTAGTGTAACTTTATAGTAGTAGAAAGATTTAAATATTCTAAAGTTCGCTTATTTGATATGGTTAGAGCAATTAGAAAAGGCTTGCTAAAAGGTTTAGTTGGCTTGGCGCTTATTGGTGCTTCTGCAAGTTTAGGTGGTTGCTTTAAGACTGGTCCTTCATATAATCCTAATGCTTCTTATTGGTCTCATGAAAATGCTGCTGAACGTTCTTATCATGTTAATGAAACTACACTTGGAATTTTAGGAACTCCTCGCCCTAGATCCGAAATTCCAGGAACTCAACCTGTAAGTTCTGTCACATTGCCAGGTCAAGTCACTTCTGCACCTAACAAAACATATCCAGCATTTGCATACACATCTTATGAAGATGCCAATAGAAACAGCAATATTGAAATTAATGAATTTAGAGGAATTGAAACACCTTGGAGAGTCGGAGAGTTACGTTTCTTAGCGTTATACACTGCTGGATCAACTGAAGGAAATTCTACAGTTATCGCGCGTATTTATAATTCTAAAGGAAACCTTGAGGGAACAAGAATAATTACTCAGGATATAACTAGAGCCGTGCCAATGTTTTCAAGTATAGGTGGAGAGTTTAATTTGGGTGAACAAGGAAGAGTAGATTGGGAAGTTAATGGAAGACCTGCTGGATCGATGCCTTTGAGAATATTTCCTGCGAATTGATTTGCTAGTGCATCCATTGAGTAATCTATACTACTCACGAATATTTATAAAGAACTCTTCTTTATTTATCGTATGCAAAAGAGAGGAGGATTATTTCTGAAAAGCATTGCTGTAAGCGAGATGGCAATTTTTGTCATTTCTATTTTTTCTTTTGCTTTTATTATCAGTGAGGCTAATATTGTTTCTGCACAAAATTACTACATAAGTCCTTCTGGTATTCAACAAGTGCCTGCAGGAGGATCAGCACTCCTTCCTCAAGGTACTACTATTTATTCTAGTTTGCAACAAGCCCAAGCTGCTGTTGCTGCGCAATCTGTTTCTTCACCTGCTCCACTAAGCCCTACTCAAACTAGTAATGGAAGGTTTGTAAACTCTCTTGGTGAAACTGTCCCTAGTTCTGTAAGCGGGGCTGGAGCTGTTACTTATGGTTTTCCCAATGGTCTTCCTGCAGGAACTAGTGGTTACAACGTTAATTTTCCAGGAGCAGGGTCTCAGACATTTACCAATGGATTTACTTTCGAGAAATTTGCCGACGGCACTTCTAGGTTTACTCAAAATGGAGCGACTACAACATTAGATGTTGCTGACACTAAAATATTTGAGACTGAAATTGCAAAAAGTGGCGCTCAAGCATACAAACCATATCAAGGACCATTCGGAGTCACAGGCGGATTAGGACATTTATTCAACGGAGTGCTTTGGGCTGCTGGAGTTGCTGGAGCAATACAACTTTTTGGAGGACTGCTTGGACTTGAGCAAGGATTAACTGATGCTCTTAGCATTGGTGCCGGAGCTGGAATATTTATCTATAATGCACTTGAGAGTTTGGGGCCTACAGGGTTTAAGGTTGCTGGTGCTGATAGCTTTTTCGTAGCTAATTCTGCGTGGATTGGACTTGGAGCAGGAATTCTTATTTTTATTCTTCTGTATAAATCTGAATCTGCGAAAAGAGTTTCATTCCAATGTCTGCCATGGGAAGCGCCGGTTGGAGGAAAGAGTTGTGAGCAATGTAATGGTGACCCATTCAGACCATGCAGTGAATACAGATGCAAAGCGCTTGGACAGGCATGTGAGATTGTCAATGCTGGAACAACTGACGAGAAATGTGTCTGGGTAAATCCAAACGATGCATTGTCTCCGACGATAACTCCATGGGATACTGTTCTTACCGACGGACATAGATATGTAAGCCATGACACTCGACCTCCTGCACTCGGAACTAAGATTGTCAGAGACGGAGTTGCTAACGGATGTTTGAAAGCATTTACTCCTTTAACATTTGGAGTATTGACAAATGAGCCAGCTCAATGTAAAGTTGATTTGGATCATAAAGACAAGTATGATGAAATGCAATTTTTCTTTGGGAATAGTAATTTGTTTACTTACAATCACTCACAAACTTTCAGTTTGCCTTCGCCAAACTCTGTAAATGCTGAAGCGCCTGAATTTCCAAATGATGGAAAATATGACTTCTTTGTTAGATGCCGTGACAAAAATGGAAATGAAAATGTAGATGAGTACGGCATACAATTCTGTGTTGATCCTTCTCCAGATACTACTCCTCCAATTATTGTAGATACTTCAATTACTTCAGGAAGCGCTGTCCGCTATGGAGTTGGAACTGTGCCTTTGCAAGTTTATGTAAATGAGCCTGCCGAATGTAAATGGAGTGCGCAAGACAAGACTTATGAGACAATGGAAAATTCCATGGCTTGCGCAACTTCACTAACTCAAATAAACTCCCGTGAATTATACACCTGTTCAACAACTCTGACTGGAATAGCTGACAGACAGGAAAATACTTTCTACTTTAGATGCAAAGACAAGCCAAATGCTATAGAAAACGAGAGAAATGTAAATGTTAATAGCTATGTCTTTAAGTTGAGAGGCTCACAACCACTTAATATTATTGAAGTTGCTCCGAATGGCACGATTACTGGAAGCACGCAAACTATCCCTGTAGACTTGAGAGTTGTTACAGATGACGGCGCTGATGAAGGGGTTGCTATATGCTCATTTAGCCCTACTGGAGCACAGAATAGTTATGTTACGATGTTTGATACTGAGAAAATTGAGAGCACGCAGCGCCTGACTTTGGGAACGGGAAATTATAATTATAATATAAGATGTGTTGATTTGGGAGGAAATGCAGCTACGGCAAATATTACATTTAATGTCTTAGTTGATACTTTAGCTCCTTTGATATCCCGCGCTTATCATGACTCTGCAAACAATGCTCTCAAAATTGTAACTAATGAGAACGCTGCATGCGTTTACTCGCTTAATTCATGCAATTACAACTTTAACGAAGGAGTAGCTTTACTTTATGTGACACCTTCGAACAAGAAAGCGCATTACGCTGAATGGCAGCCTAATTTGGTTTATTATCTTAAGTGCAAAGACGACTTTGGCAATGAGCCGGCTCCTAACGCCTGCTCACTAGTTGCAAGCGCGAGCGCTATTGCATAAAGAGAAACCTTTTAATTGACTTGATTCTTATTTGTTATATGAATAAAAGAGGTGCGATTGAATTATCTTTTGGAATGATATTCTCCATCATAATAATGATTGCGATAATAGGGGTTGCAGTTTATGCAATAACTGCATTTTTACAGATTGGAAAGACATCTCAATTGTCTTTGTTTCACCAGAGTTTTCAGGGAACCATAGATGATGTATGGAGCTCTTCAATTACGAATAAAGTTGTGAGCTTCTTTTTGCCTAACTCTATTGAATTGGTCTGCTTTGGAAATTTGGCTGGCAGCAGTTATAATCCACAGTATGAAAATGAATTTAGAGATCTCAAGAGATATTCCTCTGGATTTGAGCAGGATAATACAAACAGGTTCCTTTATCCCTCGACCAAAGCAGGAGAATTAGCTTATAAGAAAGTTGACAAAGTTGATTTAAATGCTCTTATTAATGGCTTTGACTGCTTTGAAGTTAGGGATGGAAATGTAAGAATAAGGTTAGAAAAAAATGAGTTTGATTCTTTGGTGAAAATATCTCATGAATAAACAAAATCAAAAAAATGATGCGCATTTTTTGGATGGTAGACATGGTGATAATAAAGGACATAATCGACATAAACAGAATATATTATTTGTATGCAAGCATAACCGATTTAGAAGCAAAGTTGCAGAGGCTTTTTTTAATAAGTTAAATAAAAATAAGAATTATCAATCTTCCAGTGCTGGCCTTATCTACGGCGAATATCCTCTGGATAGAATAGAAGTTAATGTTGCAAAAAAAATTGGGTTGAAATTAAACGGAAAACCTAAACCTCTCAATATGAAATTACTTGGCAGACAGGATATTGTTGTTATTGTTGCAGATAATATCCCTCTGAATTTATTTAATGGTGGAAGATACGGGAAAAAGAAAATAGTTTGGAAAATTCCAGATGTTGTTACACATACTGAAGACGAAGTCAGAAAAATTATTAACGATATTGAGAGTCATGTCAAGAAATTCGTGGAGAGTTTGAAATGAAAATTCCAAAAATTGATTTTAGATACTCTTGGGTTTATGATGGTATTTATAGAAATTCTGATGCAATTAATGAAAGTTTGAAAAGTGAAGGTAAAAAATACCCTTCTATTAATGAGATAATTAAATTTAGAAATAGTGCTGAAAAATACTGGCAAGCTGAAAGTAAGACAATTATGACTAATTTATCAAAAATTACTAGACTGGATTGGAAAGAGGATAAAATAAAATGTTACTTTGTTGGCTGGAGGAAATCTTTTTCGGATCCTTTGACTATTGGAATTATCAATTTAAAAAATAAAGATGATTTTATTGATACACTAACACATGAGCTGATTCACCAGATACAGATACAAAGCGATAGAAATATGAAAAAATGGTTCGATTATTTAAGTAAAAGATATGAATTAGAGACTAAATCTACAAGAAACCACATCTTTCTTCATGCAGTTCATTGGAAATTATTGATTAGTCTGTATGGCAAAAAAAGACTTGATAAAAATATTATTAAGCATGAAAAATATTCAGATTACAAAAGAGCATGGGAAATTGTTAAGAAAGAAGGATATGAAAACATAATAAAAGAATTTACAAAGAGGACAGAATGAATAGAAAAGGAGTGGAGTTTGCATTCAGTTGGATATTTGCTATAATTGCCGGTGCTGTAATTTTAATCTCTGCTGTTTACATAACAACCCGTTTAGTTGGGACTGAAAGAAGAGTTGGAGACACTTTTATTGCAAGCGAATTAAATACCATTCTTAATCCTATTGAAACAAACTTAGAAGACAGCAAGTACTCAACTATTGATTTTGTTGATGAGACCCGCGTGTTTAATGACTGCTCCACTGCCGGAACCTTTGGGAGACAGCAGATAAGCACCGCCTCCAAATTAGGAATAGGGAAGGAATTTGGTGAACAGAGCGTTCGCAAAAGCTCTTACAATAAATATATTTTCTCAAGAGAAATTGAGGAGACTTCGAGCAAAAAAATGCACGCTATTGTCAGACCTCTATTTATCCCATTTAAAGTTGGAGATTTGACCATGCTTTATGGAAAAGAATACTGTTTTGTAAATCCAACTTCAGATATAGAGGATTTAGTAATAGATTTATCAGCTAATGGTGTGCAGAATATAGGGATAAACATAACTGCTGAACTCAGTTCATGCCCTGAAGAAAGCACTACTGTGTGCTTTAACCAAGTAGGATGCGAGATTAATGTGAATACCCAGGCAAGAATCGTTTCTAAATACGATTTTGACCTCTACTATGATGGAGACTCACTTATGCTTACTGCTATCTTTGCAGATCCTTTGGTATATGAGTGCCAGATAAAAAGAATTATGGGGAGAGCAGGAGAACTCGCAGTTTTGTATGCTAAAAAATCTCAATATGTGCAAGGAAGCGGATGCTCAAATAACTTACAGGGTGACTTGCAAGCTTTCGCTTTAGCCACTTCAGTTAATAGTTCACGTGAATTTGTCCAAAATGTAATACCTGCGTCTGAAAACCTGGAGGATAGAAATGGCCAACTGGCAAATTGCAAGATATTCTAAAGGGCAGTTTAAGATACAGCAGATGGTTTTTGTTCTTGTGGCTACACTTATTCTTTTTGCAATAGCCGCTGTATTTTTTGTTTCAATTAGATTTGGAGGCCTGCAAACAGATGTGGAAAGCCAAAGAAAGGCAGAAGTGCTTGAGCAAGTCAGAAAAATTACGGGAACTCCTGAATTTATATGGTCTAACTGGGAAGATTGCGCATCATGCCTAGACTTAGACAAGGCGTTTCTAATTAAAAACAGAACAGCTTACCAAGGATTTTGGAAAGACATCGCTCTTCTAAAGATTTCAAGAGTCTATCCGCAATATTCTACAGAAGAATGCACTTCTCAAAGCTATCCTCGCTGCAATAGTATAACCATAATTGAAAAGGAAGGATATGAGTCATATGAGTCATTTGTTTCTTTATGCCGTTATGATGAAACTGATGGTGATATTAGATGTGAGCTTGGAAAAGTGATTATGGGGTTTGAAGGGGTGGATGGATGAAAGCAGTATATTTGATTAAGAGAGAATATAGATTAATAATTAATAATAACTATATTTGGGATTGGAGCATCAAATGTTTTGAAGTAACGAGGAGAATGGATTGTGGATAAATTGAGAGTTGAAAAAAGAGGACAGGAAGAGATTGTAGGATTTGTTCTAATAGTTGTGCTTGTAGTTATAGTTGCAGTTATATTCTTAGGCATTAGGCTTAGAAACCCGCAGACTGTGCAGAAAGACAGCGAGATAATTTATCAGTTTCTTGAAAGTTCTATGGAGCAGACAACTCTATGCAAAACAACTGAAAACGGAAATTTTCTTTCAATGGATGACTTAGTAAGAGCTTGCCATTCTGCTAATGCTGTATGTGTCTCTGGGAGTGATTCATGTGTCCTTTTAGATGAGACTATGGGGAGAATGCTTAACTCCACGTGGAAAGTTGGGCCGGAGTATCCTTTCAAAGGATACACTGCTAATGGAGTTTATTTCTCCAATTCAAGCGGTCAGAGTCAGAAAGAAGATATATTTAATATAACTCAAGGGATATGCCAAAACTCTTTTGTTGGAAGCTCTTATTTGATCCCTGAGTTTCCAGGAAGCATCACAATAACTGTGAAATTATGCTCGTAATAAAATCCAAAGGGTTTTAACTAAGCCATGAGGAGAGCGGTTTTGTGACTCCAAGAAAAATTGGAGATTTCAAATAGTATTAAATTGAGATTTCTATTTTGAGAGAGTCTATTATTAGAACTGGTTTTAACCTTTCTCTGTTTCCTGTTTTTTCTTTTACTAAATCAACCACTCCAAACTGCTCAAGCATCTTAATATCCTCCGAAACTGCCTTAAAATCTCTTCCTAAAATCTTTGCAAGGCTGTAAATTGACTTTGGATTTTTTGTTTTTATGATATGCATGAGCCTTGCCTTTTCGTTTGAGAGTAAAGAACGCAGTGAAGCAATGCTTTTGAAATCATAATCTGACTTATCTCCAGCAATCTTTTTAAAAAAAGAGCTGAATGTCCCTTTATCGTCGGTAATTGTTATCTCAAGACTCTTTGTTTTCTGCGCCATTTCATTATAACTAATATATCTCTCTATTTATATGTTTTCATTATACTTATATGTTTAGAAATAACATATATCTCTGTGATACCTTCTAGAAACATACTGCGAATTGTTTAGTTATTTAGTAGTGACAAGCGAAGGTTTATATAATAATCTCCTCAATTGCTAAGTGTTGTTTATAATAAACGAACAAGCACAGAAAGCTTTTTAAAGATACATTCTATATTCTCTATACGCTCTTACGAGCGATATCTAAATGATGAGACCGATTTATAACGTCGAAATACGTATATTAAGAGGCTCACTTGGTGGGTTGCAAATTAAAAGTGCAACTCCCTCGATGAGGGGCCCTGCGGGGTTACCACACAGACACAGTTGAAAGGAGGTTTAAATAAATAATAATGAAATTTAATTTTAGAAAAATCGCATCTGCATTAGCTTCTACAGCTATGCTTGGATCTACTGTTGCTCTTGCTGCTGCTGCGAACTATCCAGCACCTTTCGTTTCGGGAGGTACTGCTGATGTTGCTATTGTTTATGGTAACAGCCTTGATTTGGCTGCTGTCACTGACATTTCAACATCTTTGAGTTCTGCAATGGCTTCAAGCACTGGTGGTACACCTGCTAGCACTGATGCATATCCTTTATTTACTGGATCAACACCTTTGC
>ERZ1292623.3795-Hain-H51-01um-R1-3795-length-12711-cov-4_pt1 | contig 12711 bp, 15 predicted proteins | sample MGYA00564398_ERZ1292623 | MGnify/ENA primary metagenome ERZ1292623 (study PRJEB36523, sample SAMEA6512633) | groundwater metagenome | collected 2019-01-07 | study: AquaDiva: Metagenomics assemblies of 32 groundwater samples | reverse complement strand
AACGTCCTGCGCCGCGTCGAGGGCCGGGGCTACCGCATCATGGGCGCCCGCACCACCCGCGTCGGCATGGGCTATGATGTCCATCGCCTCGCGCCCGATGAGGAATTGTGGCTCGGCGGCGTGCTGGTCCCGCATGACCGGGGCCTCGCCGGCCACAGCGATGCCGATGTCGCGCTCCATGCGATTGTCGACGCCATCCTCGGCGCGCTCGCCGATGGTGATATCGGCAGCCATTTCCCGCCGTCCGATCCGCAATGGCGCGGCGCCTCGTCGGATCGCTTTCTCGCCCATGCCCGCGATCTGGTCCTGAAACGGGACGGCCGGATCGATCATGTCGACCTCACCATCATTTGCGAAGCGCCCAAGATCGGGCCGCATCGCGACGCCATGCGCGCCAGGATCGCGGAGATATTGGACGTTCCGCTCGACCGGATCAGCGTCAAGGCGACGACGACCGAGCGGCTGGGTTTCGCCGGCCGGCGCGAGGGCATCGCCGCGCAGGCGGTTGCCACCCTCTCCCTCCCCACGCTATTCTGAGCCGACCATGCCCAATACCATCCTGCCCGCCCAGCTCGTCGACCTTGCCGAAAAGGTCATCATCGCCAATCGCCGCGCCGGTCGCACCGTCGCGGTCGCAGAAAGCTGCACTGGCGGCCTGGTCTCCGCCGCGCTAACCGAAATCGCCGGATCGTCGGACGTCTTCGAGGCCGGTTTCATTACCTATTCCAATGATATGAAGGCCGAACTTCTGAAGGTTTCGCACGATGTGCTGGACACGTTCGGCGCGGTCTCCATCGCCACCGCCTGGGCGATGGCGCAGGGTGCGCTCAAGAAGAGCCATGCGCATGTCGCGGTCGCCATCACCGGCATCGCCGGGCCGGGCGGCGGCAGCGAGCAGAAGCCGGTCGGCACGATCGTCTTCGCGCGCGCGGAACGCGGCGGCAGCCCCGACAAGGTCGTGGCCGACATGCATCATTTCGAGGATAATGGCCGGGGCGGCGTTCGCCTTCAGGCGGCGTTGTGCGCGCTCGAACTGCTGCTGCCCGATTCGCCGGCGCCATAAAGCGCCGCAGCGCGCGTCTCGAACGCGCCGATCATCTTGCGCAGCGCCTTGTCGAAGAACTGGCCAGCCAGCATTTCGAAGAGGCGGTTCTTGAATTCGAACTCGACCTCGAAATCCACCAGCACGCCGCCCTGCCCGTCGTCGCGGAAACGCCATTCATTATGGAGATGCTTGAGCGGGCCGTTGAGATAATCGACCCGGACATGATCCGGGCGATGTTTGTGGACGCGCGAGGTGAAGCTCTCGCTGATCCCCTTGAAGCCGACGATCATGTCCGCGACCATCTCGCTCTCGCTGTCAGAGCGGATACGGATCGCGCTGACCCAGGGCAGGAATTGCGGATAGGCCGAGACGTTCGACACCAGGTCGAACATCTGTTCCGGACTATAGGGCAGCTGGCGGGTCTCGTTATGTTTGGGCATTCGCCGTTCAGGCCTTCGCGACGGCCGCCTTGGCCAGCTTCGCCTCGCGCGCGGCGCGCATCTCGGCGAAGTCCTTGCCGGCATGATAGCTCGACCGGGTCAGCGGGCTCGATGCCACCTGCAGGAAGCCCTTGGCCCGCGCAATCGCGGCATAGGCGTTGAACGCCGCCGGGGTGACGAATTCCATCACCTTGGCATGCTTGGGCGTAGGCTGCAGATATTGACCCATCGTCAGGAAGTCGATGTCGGCCGAACGCATGTCGTCCATCACCTGGTGAACCTCCAGGCGCTCTTCGCCCAGCCCCAGCATGATGCCCGACTTGGTGAAGATCGACGGGTCGAGCTTCTTGACGCTCTCCAGCAGACGCAGCGACGCATAATAGCGCGCGCCCGGGCGGATGGTCGGGTAGAGCCGGGGTACGGTTTCCAGATTATGGTTATAGACGTCCGGACGCGCCTCGACGATCATCGCGACCGCGCGCTCATGCTTGTTGCGGAAGTCGGGGGTCAGGATCTCGATCGTGGTGCCCGGCGTCGTGCGACGCAGCGCCTCGATCACCTTGACGAACTGGCTGGCGCCGCCATCGGGCAGGTCGTCGCGATCGACCGAGGTGATGACGATATGTTCGAGGCCCATCTCGGCGGCGGCATCGGCCAGGTTCTGCGGCTCGTTGACGTCGACCTTGCGGGGCATGCCGGTCTTGACGTTGCAGAAGGCGCAGGCGCGGGTGCAGACATCGCCCAAAATCATCACCGTGGCGTGCTTCTTGGTCCAGCATTCGCCGATATTTGGGCAGGCGGCCTCTTCGCAGACCGTGTTCAAACCCTTTTGCCGCATCAGCTTGCGCGTCTCGTGATAAGCGGGGCTGGTCGGCGCCTTGACGCGGATCCAGTCGGGCTTGCGGACACGCTCGGTCGTGGCGGGCTGACCGGGGACGGGGATCGGGGCAATGTCGTTCATCGGCCCCAGATAGCGATGCAGGACCATACTTGCCAGCCCTCTCTTTGTGCGGCACATCAATCATCATGACCGACTTTGCAGACATGCTCGAAGGCTATCGCCGCTTCCGTAACACCGGCTGGTCCCAGCAGCGCGAACGATGGGACGAACTCAACGAAGGGCAGAGCCCTCGGGTGATGGTGATCGCCTGTTCCGACAGCCGAGTCGACCCGGCCCAGATCTTCGACACCAGCCCCGGCGAAATCTTCGTGGTGCGCAATGTCGCTGCGCTGGTGCCGCCGTTCGAAACCAATCCAGGCTGGCACGGCGTGTCGGCCGCGCTGGAATTCGCCGTTCAGGTGCTCAAGGTCGGCGAGATCGTCGTCATGGGCCATGGCAAGTGCGGCGGCTGCAAGGCAGCGCTCAGCCATGACCTGAAGGACGCGCCTCCGGGTGAAGGCGGCTTCATCCATAACTGGATACAACTGCTTGACGATGCTCGCGACGTGGTGGTGGACCGCTATGGCGATCAGCGCGACCGGGATGTCGAACGCGCCATGGAGCAGGAAGGCGTAAAGGTCAGCCTTACCAATTTGCGCAGCTTCCCCTGCGTGCGCGCCAAGGAAAAGTCCGGCGAACTGAAGCTGGTCGGCAGCTTCTTCGCCATTTCCGATGGCCAGCTTCACATATTGGACGAACAGACCGGCGTCTTCGCCGCAGCCTGACGGGAGGCGCATCATGCCCATGCGGCAGGAAGGGCGCGGCAATATCGCCCTGCTGATCGACGCAGACAATGCGTCGGCGGCCCATTTCGATGCGGTGATGACCGTGCTGGCGGAACTGGGCACGGTCAATATCCGACGCGCCTATGGCAATTGGAACAAGGCGACGCTCAAGACCTGGGCGGCGCTGTCGGTTGCGCAGGCGATCGAGCCGCAGCAGCAGTTCGACCTGACCAAGGGCAAGAATGCCACCGACATGAAGATGACGATCGACGCGATGGACCTGCTGTCCAGCGGGCGCGTCGACGGCTTCGGCCTGATGTCGAGCGACAGCGACTTCACCCCGCTGGTGACGCGCCTGCGCCAGGACGGCATCCCGGTCTATGGCTTCGGCAACGCCAATGCGCCCGAAGGCTTCCGCCGCGCCTGCACCCGCTTCATCGACGTCGCGGCGCTGCGGCCGGTCGAGGTGCCGGTGGCCAAGCCCGCGGCCGCGCCCAAGAAGAAGGCGCCGGCCAAGAGCAGCGCGGCTGCAAAGCCCGCCGCAACGCAGGCCTCGCCCCCGACGGCGGCGACGCCTGCACCGGCAGGCACAGGCGCGGCGGTGGACCCGGAAGTCGTGCGCCTGCTGATCGACGCCTATGACGAGGCGAAGCGGGACGAGCGCGGTTTCGTCGCGCTGGGGCCGGTCGGCCAGCGGGTCGGCAACCGCTCCAGCTTCGATGTGCGCAATTATGGCTTCAAGCGCCTATCTGACCTGGTCGCCGCCATCCCCAATTTCACCACCGAAGTGCGCGAGGGCGGTCAGACCTGGATCAAGCGGATCCACTGATGCCGCCCGTTGCCCGCCACCTGATGATCCTCGGCCGGGTGCAGGGCGTCTTCTACCGCAACTGGACGGTCGAGACCGCGCGCAGCCTGGGCCTGACCGGCTGGGTCCGCAACCGGATGGATGGCAGCGTCGAGGCACTGGTGCAGGGCGAGGCGGACATGGTCGATCGCTTCGCCACGCTGGCACAGCATGGCCCTCCATCAGCAAAGGTCGCGCGGATCGAGGCGATGGATGTGCCGGTCGAAGCGCTGAACAGCTTCGAGAAAAAGCCGACAGCCTGACGCGGCCATGGGGCGCGAGATGGTCTCGACAGATCAAAGAGCCGATCGAATTTATGCTGGGTGATGGCCTGTAGGACAGCGGAAATGCCCGGCCGCCAGCGCAGCAATCGACGCGACAGTTTATTTTTGCCCGAAGTTCACAGTATCGTCGGGCCATATCGGACCTTTTGCCCCTGCCACGCACCCGTGACGCGACACCAGAGCGATAGCGTCAGCAGGGCGGCCGATATGGGGGGGGCTTTCTATGGCCCGAGTAGGTCAGCATTGCGCAGAATAGGACAGCGCCGCCGCGCACGGCGGACGGACTTGCGATGGCAGCTAAGGGCGGCGGTGTCCACGGGTGGCGGCAGCACCGTCTTGAGCAGCCATTCGGCAAAGCCCTCGCCTAAAAAGTTCAGCAGGGCATAATAGCCGGCATGGCCCGGATTGGGATCGGGCCCGACGTCGATTTCGCGATCGAGCGCATGTTTACGGGCGCGGATCAGCCGCTTCATTGCTGCCTTGTAAAAACCGGGCGTGTCCATCAACCGGACATGACTGCCCCGTCGAATACCACGGCAATTCCGCATGATTGTCCAAATCCCGCGCGCCCTGGCCACGACGCGGGCGCCATGTCCCTCTAGCTTGGCCCAAGGAGACGCCGACCCGCATGGCTGCGTCATGGCGGGAGGATCAACAGGGTGGCGAGCATGGATGCGCCGATCGTCGGCACATATCGCACCGTCCGCTTCCGCGCCGGGCCGGTCGATCCGATCGCGAGCGATGTCGATCTGCTGATCGTCGGCATGCCGGTCCTGTCCGCCACGAGCCGGATCGATCCTGGCGCCTGCGCGCTCGACGCCGCCCTGTCAGGCACCTTGTCGCAACTGCGCGCGGGCGGCCTGTTCGACGGCAGGTTCGGCGAGACGATGATCCTGTCCAGCCCGCCGCCGCCGGTGCGCTGCCGGTCGCTGATGATCGTGGGTATGGGGGAAATCGACGATCTGGATGCCGAACGGCTGGGCCGGCTGGCCGCCGTGGCGATGCGCGCGGCGCTCCGGCTCGACAGCTGTTCGATCGCCTGCCTGCTGCGGCTGCTCGATCCGGCGGCAATGAAGGTCGCGCAACGCGCCGCCGCCCGTGCGATGATGGCCGGCGTGCTGGCGGCGCTGGACGCCTATCTCTCTCCCGGTCCCGCTCCCGGCCGGTTCGCCGGCCTGAACTGGACCTTCGACCAGCCCGACAGCGCCGCCGACGTGCTGGGCACGATCATCGCACAATGGCCGGCCGCGCCGCGATGAGGCACGACTATCGCATGGACTTGGGAAGCGGAACACGCCACTCTGGCGCGATGCAGCCCGGTCCGATCCACAGCCACGACATGCAGCCTGCGATCACCCCCATATCGATCCTGGTGGTGGACGATCATGCGCTGCTGCGTGAGGGCGTGCGGGCGATGCTGGCGACCCAGGCCGACATGCGGATCGTCGGCGAGGCGGACAATGGCCGGCGCGCGGTGGAGGAATATGCGCGATTGCGCCCCGACATCGTGCTGATGGACCTGCAGATGGCGGAAATGCCGGGGCTCGCCGCGATCGCCGCGATCCGGGTCATCCATCCCGACGCCCGGATCATCGTGCTGACCACCTATTCGGGCGATGGCCGCGCGATCAAGGCGCTGCGCGCAGGGGCGATGGGCTATCTGCTCAAGGCCAGCCTGCGCAAGCAGCTGCTCGACGCGATCCGGTCCGTGCATCTGGGCGGCAAGCATCTCGACGCCACCGTCGCCACCGCGATCGCCCTGCATGTGCTGGAAGACCCGCTGACCGAGCGCGAGATCGCGGTGCTTTCGCTGGCGGCCTGGGGCAACAGCAACAAGCAGGTCGCGGCGCGACTCGATATCAGCGAAGAGACGGTGAAGGGCCATATGAAGTCGATCTTCTCGAAGCTCGACGCGACCGATCGCACCCATGCGGTGACGCTGGCGATCAAACGCGGACTGATCGACCTCTGACGACATGGCGCGCGAGCGCCCCCTTTGCATCGGAATGATCGCTAACGCGTCAGCCTGATCCAAGATCGGGCGGCGACGGACAGCTATGATCGCGCGCGTCAGGCCAGTGACTGACCATTTCTATTTTTTAGAACAAGCCGGTGCATTTTATCTGGATATTTCGGATCAGGCACGCCGGCTAACACTGTCTTCACAGCAGCGACGACTGCTCGAAACCAAGGAGCCGACCCATGACGATCACCGCCACGCCGACGCCGGGCAAGTCCCTCATCTCGCCGACCGACCATATTTTGGTCCTGATCGACTTCCAGTCGCAAATGGCCTTCGCCACCAAGTCGATCGCGCCGGAACTGCTGCGTAATAATGCCGCCCTGATCAGCCGCGCCGCCAAGTCGTTCGGCGTGTCGACCATCCTGACCACCGTGGCCGAAAAGAGCTTTTCGGGGCCGATGTTCAGCGAGATCACCGACGCCTTCCCCGGCCAGCCCCTGCTCGACCGCACCAGCATGAACACCTGGGAAGATGCCGCCGTGATCGAGGAAGTGAACCGCATCGGCAAGGAGCGGATCATCTTCGCCGGCCTGTGGACCAGCGTCTGCATCGTCGGCCCGGTCGCCTCCGCGATCGACCAGGGCTTCGACGTCTATTTCATCGCCGACGCCTGTGGCGACATCAGCGAGGAAGCGCATGAGCGCGCCGTGCAGCGCATGATCCAGCTCGGCGCCAAGCCGATGACCTCGCTCCAATATATGCTGGAACTGCAGCGCGACTGGGCGCGCACCGAAACCTATGAGTCCACCACCGGCATCGCCAAGGAATTTGGCGGCGCATACGGCCTGGGCATCAAATATGCGAAGGCCATGTTCGGCGCCTCCGAAGGCGGCCACTGACCTGCGCCAGGGGCCGGCGGTGCCTCCCCCTCTCCCCATGCACCGCCGGCCCCTTCCCCTCCCGAGCAAAGGAAATCCCCATGAGCTTCGTGACCACGGATGACGGCGTCGACATCTTCTTCAAGGATTGGGGTCCAAAGGACGCCCAGCCCATCATGTTCCATCATGGCTGGCCGCTCTCGTCCGACGACTGGGACGCGCAGATGCTGTTCTTCCTGTCGAAGGGCTATCGCGTCGTCGCCCATGACCGTCGCGGCCATGGCCGCTCGGCCCAGGTGAGCGAAGGGCATGACATGGCCCATTACGCCGCCGACGCCGCCGCCGTCGCCAGCCATCTCGACCTCAGGAACGCCATCCATATCGGTCATTCGACCGGCGGCGGCGAAGTGGCCGCCTATGTCGCCCGCCATGGCCTGCCCGAAGGCCGCGTGGCCAAGGCCGTGCTGGTCAGTTCGGTGCCGCCGATCATGCTGAAGACCGACCGTTATCCCGGCGGCCTGCCCATGGACGTGTTCGACGGGCTGCGCGCCGGCCTCGCCGCCAACCGTGCGCAATTCTTCCACGATGTCGCCGCCGGCCCCTTCTACGGCTTCAACCGCGACGGCGCGGACGTGAAGCCGGCCGTCATCGACAATTGGTGGCGCCAGGGCATGATGGGCAGCGCCAAGGCCCATTATGAAGGCATCAAGGCCTTCTCCGAAACCGACCAGACCGACGATCTGACCGCGATCACCGTGCCGACCCTGGTGCTGCATGGCGATGACGACCAGGTCGTGCCTTACAAGAATGCCGGCGTGCTGCAGGCGCAGATCCTGCCGAATGCGACCCTCAAGATTTACGAGGGCTATTCGCACGGCATGCTGACGGTGAATGCCGACGTGCTGAACGCCGACATCCTCGCCTTCATCCAGGCCTGATCGCAGACGCAGGAGACCGGCGATGAAAGTCTATCTTCTCTCCCTCGGCGCCGGTCTCCTGGTCGGCATCGTCTATTCGCTGCTGGGGGTGCGCTCGCCCGCGCCCCCGGTAGTGGCCCTGATCGGCCTGCTGGGCATATTGGTCGGCGAACAGATCGTGCCGATCGCCAGGCGCTGGGCCGATGCCCATGAACTGACCCGCTTCGTGCGCAACGAATGCCGCGACCATGTGCTGGGCACGCTCCCGAACAACCAGTCCGACAATCAAAAGGGCGACGCGTGATTACCCGCCGCGACGCCATGGCCGGGGTGGCCGCCTCCGCCCTTCTCGCTCCCTTTCCTGCTCAAGCCAAGGACCGCCCCATGACCGACACGATCATCGTCAATGCCAAGGTGACGACGCTGGACCGCGAAAATCCAGTGGCGCAGGCGGTCGCGATCCGCGACGGCAAGTTCCTGGCCGTGGGCAGCGAGGCGGAGGTGCGCGCCGCCGCGCCGGACGCAACGGTGATCGATGCCAAGGGCCATCGCCTGATCCCCGGCCTGATCGATAGCCATATGCACATCATTCGCGGCGGCCTGAATTTCAACATGGAACTGCGCTGGGATGGCGTGCCGACGCTGGCCGAGGCGATGGATATGCTTAAAAGCCAGGTCGCCCGTACCCCTGCTCCGCAATGGGTCCGCGTGGTCGGCGGCTTCACCGAACATCAGTTCGCGGAAAAGCGCCTGCCGACCATCGCCGAACTGAATGCCGTCGCGCCCGACACGCCGGTCTTCATCCTGCACCTCTATGATCGCGCGCTGCTCAACGCCGCCGCGCTGCGCGTCGTTGGCTATACCAAGGATACGCCCAATCCGCCGGGCGGCGAGATCGTCCGCGACGCGGCTGGCAACCCGACCGGCCTGCTGCTGGCCCAGCCCAATGCGACCATCCTCTATTCGACCCTGGCCAAGGGGCCCAAGCTGCCGCAGGACTATCAGCTCAATTCCACCCGCCACTTCATGCGCGACGTCAATGCGCTGGGCGTGACCGGCGTGATCGACGCGGGCGGCGGCTTCCAGAATTATCCAGACGATTATGAGATCATCGAGAAGCTGCATCAGGACGATCAACTGACCGTCCGCATCAGCTATAATCTCTTCACCCAGAAGCCCAAGGAAGAACTGGCCGATTTCTCCGGCTGGGTGAAGCAGGTGACGCCGGGCCAGGGCGATGACAGCTATCGCCACAATGGCGCGGGCGAGATGCTGGTCTATTCCGCCGCCGACTTCGAGGATTTCCGCCAGCCCCGGCCGGACATGGCGCCCAGCATGGAAGGCGATCTGGAGCCGGTCATCCGCCTGCTGGCCGAGCATAAATGGCCCTGGCGCCTGCACGCCACCTATGACGAGACGATCGGCCGCGCGCTCGACGTCTATGAAAAGGTGAACCGGGATATCCCCTTGCAGGGCATCAACTGGTTCTTCGACCATGCCGAAACCATCAGCGACCGCAATATCGACCGGATCGCCGCGCTGGGCGGCGGCATCGCCGTGCAGCATCGCATGGCCTATCAGGGCGAATATTTCGTCGAGCGCTATGGCGCCAAGGCGGCCGAGCGCACCCCGCCGATCGCCCGGATGATCGCGGCGGGCATCCCGGTCGGCGCCGGCACCGACGCCACCCGCGTCGCCAGCTATAACCCGTGGGTATCCTTGAGCTGGCTCGTCACCGGCCGCACCGTCGGCGGCTTCGCCCACTATACCGGCGACAATCGCGTCAGCCGGGAAAAGGCGCTGGCGATGTGGACGCATGAGAATACATGGTTCTCCAACGAGATCGGCAAGAAGGGGCAGATCAAGGCCGGGCAACTGGCCGACCTTGCTCTGCTGTCGGCCGACTATTTCTCGGTGCCGGAGGATCAGATCGTCCATATCCGATCGGTCCTGACCCTGCTCGGCGGCAAGGTGGTCCATGGCGAAGGCGATTATGCCCCGCTCGCCCCCGATCTGCCAAAGCCCATGCCCGACTGGTCGCCGGTCGCCACCTTCGGCGGCTATCACAAGACCCGCGAGGCCCGCGCGCAACTGGCATCGGCCTGTGGCTGCCATTCGGCCTGCGGCGTCCATGGCCATGACCATGCCGCGGCGCTGGGCGCCGATGTCCCGGCGGCCGATGTCCAGACCTTCTGGGGATCGCTCGGCTGCGGCTGCTGGGCCGTCTAAGCCATTCCACTATCTCGAACATAAACGTCGATTTTATTCGGATCGATGGAGCGAAGCCCTTTTCCTAAACCGGCCTCGCCCCCTCGACCAACCGGAGCCCAGACATGACCCGCTTCCCCCTGATCCTCGCGACCCTGATGGTCGCCACCGCCCCGATCGCCACGCCGGTGATGGCGAAACCCGTCGCCACCGCCGATTATGCGGTCGGCGCGCAATATGACACCACCCATGTCTATGTGCCCGAAGGCCAGTTCGACGCCTTCGTTACCAGCTTCGTCGCGACCTTCGGCGGCAAGACGTCGAAGCAGGGCGAGTTCCAGGTTACACCGACGCCCAGCCTGACCAAGTCGCAACTGGCGCTGACCCCGGCCGGCACCGTCTCGGTCTTCGGCTTCAAGACGCCGATCCCCTATCCCTTCGGCGATGAACGCACCGGCTATCTGGTGAGCGACATGGACGGTGCCGTTGCCTCCGCGCTCAAGCATGGCGCGGTGCGCCGCATCACCACCTTCCCCGATCCGATCGGCCGCGACGTGGTGGTGCAATGGGCCGGCGGCGTGAACATGCAGCTCTACTGGCACACCGCCAAGCCCAGCTATCCCGCGCTGACCACCGTGCCGGAAAACCGCATCTACCTGACCGCCGACGTCGCCGACCGGTTCATCAGGGACTGGACCGGCTTTGCCCATGGCAGGATCGTCTCCGACGATCGCGCCGCCAAGGGCGAGGAAATCGGCCAGCCCGGCAAGACCATCCGCCGCGTCGCCATCGAGAGCGGCTATGGCAAGATGACCGTCTTCGTCTCGGACGGCCAACTCCCCTGGCCCTATGGCCGCGACATGACCGGTTATGAGGTCGCCGACATGGACGCCACGCTGGCCAAGGCGAAGACCGCCGGCGTCGAAACATTGGTCGCGCCGCAGAGCGTCGCCGGTCGCCAGAGCGCGATCCTGCGCTTCCCCGGCGGCTATATCGCCGAAGTTCATGCGCCCGAGGCCAAGTAGGATGCGCGCCGACCGCGATCCCCGCTTCGTTGACGCGATCCTCGATTGGAAGCCGACCTGGTTCATCGCCCGGCTGCTGCTGGTCGGCGCCTATCTGCTGGGCGGCATCGTCAAGCTGACGGACTGGCCGGCGGCGGTTGCCGAGCAGGCGCATTTCGGCATGACCCCGCCGGCGCTCTGGGCCGCGCTCACCATCGCGATCGAACTGATCGGGCCGATCCTGATCCTGACCGGCCGCATGGCCTGGCTGGGCGCGGGGATGCTGGGCGTCTTCACCCTGCTGGCCGCCTTCACCGCCAACGCCTTCTGGACGATGCCGATGGGGCAGGAGCGGTTCATGGCCACCAATGCTTTTTTCGAGCATCTGGGTCTGATCGGCGGCTTCATCCTGGCGGCGCTGGTCGCCGAACAGGCGCAGCGCCGTGTGTAAAAAATCAGTCTGCCTTGCCCTCTCGCTCTGCGCTTGCCCGCCGCTGGCCGCGCAGACGCGGGAGGCCTGGCAGGCGCCGACCCTGTCGATCACCCGCTATGACGAGGATTGGTCGGATCTGGCGGACGCGCAAAAGCGCGGCCATCACTGGACGGGGCAGTTCAAATATATCCCGCTGGGCGACGATGTCTGGCTGTCCACCGGCGTCGAGCTGCGGCTGCGCAACGAAAATTATGCCAATAATCTCTGGGGCGGGGCCGATGCGCCCGACGACAGCTATTTATGGGCGCGCGCCATGCCATATGCCGACCTGCATGTCGGCGCGCCGGACCGGCTCCATGCCCGTGCCTTTGTCCAGCCGATCATCAGCCATGCGGTCGGCGTCGCGCCCTCGGCCAGCCCGATCGACCAGAGCCAGCTCGACCTGCTCCAGGGCTTTGCCGAAGTCGGCGCCGGCCCCCTCACCCTGCGCGCCGGGCGCCAGATGGTTTCGCTCGGCACCGAAAGGCTGGTCGGCACCCGCTATGGCCCCAACACCCCGCTGGCCTTCGACGGCGTGCGCGGCAGCCTGTCCCTGGGCGAAGGCCGCGCGCTCGACCTGTTCCTGCTCAACCCGGTCCAGCCCGGCCCCGCCAGTTTCGACGATCGCACGTCCGACACCCGCAGGCTGTGGGGCGCCTATGCGACGCTGCCGGATCTCGACCTCTATTATCTGGGCTATCGCAACCGCGCCGCGCGCTTCGGCGGGCTGACCGGCCGGGAGGAGCGCCACAGCCTAGGCCTTCGTTCGCATGGCGTGCGGGGCGACTGGCACTGGAATGTCGAGGGCGTCTATCAGTTCGGCCATTATGACGGGCAGCGCATTACCGCCTGGACGCTCGGCACCGAAGTCGGCCGCACCCTGCCCGGCCTGCCGCTGTCGCCCGACGCCACCTTGCGCTTCAACATCGTGAGCGGCGATCGTGACAGCGAAGATGACAGGCTGGGCACGTTCAACGCGCTCTTCCCC
>ERZ1292623.3794-Hain-H51-01um-R1-3794-length-12714-cov-42_pt1 | contig 12714 bp, 14 predicted proteins | sample MGYA00564398_ERZ1292623 | MGnify/ENA primary metagenome ERZ1292623 (study PRJEB36523, sample SAMEA6512633) | groundwater metagenome | collected 2019-01-07 | study: AquaDiva: Metagenomics assemblies of 32 groundwater samples | reverse complement strand
ACGCCGATCCTCGATGCGCTGCGCGCTGCCGGGGGCATCACGCCTTCGGAGATGAGCGCGTCGGGCGTCCCGTACTACGTGCGCGATCCGAGCATGGACGACACGTTTACCGGCGCGAACGGCAAGATGTTTAGCACCAACGACAGCATGAACGCGCTGCTGAAGCTCTCCGGCATGAACGACAGCGGCGGCGGCGATGGCTCGGGCGTCGGCTGGGCGAACCTGGCGCAACGGCAAGAGGAGTTCGCCTACGAGCGCGAGCAGGACAAGGTCGCGCTTGCCATCAACATCCTGAAGACGCTGGCGGACGAAGCGCAGGCGGCGGACCAGCGCGCGCAGTACGGGCAGCAGAACCGCCTTGAGGCGCTGAAGTACATGATCGACCCGAACCAGCAGTTCATCCCCGGCTTCGAGCCGGGCGCGTACAACACGCGCATGGGGCTCACGACGGCGCTGGCGGTGCCGCACACGCGCTTCAACCCCGACCTGCCGCCGAACCCGTACACGGGACAGGTGTCGTCGGGGCTGGCACGGTTGCAAGCGTTGGCCGGATAGGAGTACGATAGGACGACAACCGCATAGTTCACCGCTCGAACCATGAAGCGGCCGTGCCTGAGGAGGCGGGGCCGCTTCTTCGTTTTGTCAGTGAGGGTACATGCCAGAAGTCGCCGTAGCAGAACCCGAAGTCCAGCAGGAGCCTTTGGCCCCGGCCAGTGACGCACCGGAAACGGAAGCGCCGCCCGCCGCCGCGCCGGAATCTCCGCCCGAACCGGAGGGGGAAGCAGCCGCACCGCTCGACTTCGACGACGACACGGTTTCGACGATCCTGGAACTCGGCGGCGACAAGCTGTTCGAGGCTCCGGCGGTTCGTGACCGGATCGAACGCGAGGCGCAATCGCTGGCCGACCAGCGCATTGCCGAGATCGAGAGCACGCCCGACCACAACGCGCAGTACGTCGAGTACCAGCAGCAGCTTGAGGGAGCCCGTTACGCCCGCGCGGAAGCGGTTGACCAGCTCGCGCCGCTGTTGCAGGCGCTGGCGAACGGCGACGAGACCGACCCGAAGCAGATCGCCGGTCTGACGGTCAGGGCCGTGCAGGCGGCGCAGGCGGCGGAGCAGGCGGCGATGGGCGCCGTCCACACGCAGCACCGCGTCAACGTGGAGACGGTGATCCGCGGGCTGTTCGACGACAAGGCCGGCCTCGTGATCGGCAAGTTCAAGAGCGGCAAGCCGATGAGCATCGGCGATGCTTACGACAACGCCATGCGGGCCTACGACTCGCAACTGCACGCCGTAGACGATCAGGGCCAGCCGGACTGGCAGACGCGACAGAACGCCGGGCCGGAGCTGGTGAAGCGGGCGATCCACATGGCGCGTTCGGCGGGCCTCGTCGAGGGGCACCAGTACGGCATGACGGCGGCGCAGAAGAAGGCCGCCGCAGGAGACGCCGCAAAGACGAACGCCACGATCAACGAGATCGCGGCCAGGGCCGCCGCCAAGCGGCTCGGCCAGACCGCTCCGGTCTTGGGCGGGCAGGGCGCGGATTCCGGACCGCTGACGGTCGAAGAGGCGAGCACGCTACCAATCAGCGAACTTATCAGGCGCACACAGGCGCAGTAGGAGCTAGGAACCTTGACGGCGTTCGCGCAGACGTACCATCGCAAGCCGCTTGCACTCACGGCAATGCCGTTCGGTGTGAGTGGTGCCGTTTGGGCGAACGCGTTGGACAAGTTGAGTGTGGCGCTCGTCGAACGGGTGCCCGCGCTTGCAATGCGTCTTTGCGGCATTATCGGCTTGGATCGTATTCCCACGCAGCGTGTTCGTTCTCACGCTGACAAGCTCCAAATGCGATGGATTCACGCAACTGCGATTCCTGCACAAATGGTCAGTGACCTGTGCGGGATCGAGGATCGGGCCGTGGGTTTGTTCGTAGGCAAAGCGGTGTGCGCGCAATCTCTTTCTGCTGGCGGGGTCTTTGCGGCTCCCAACGTAGAAGGTTCCGTAGCCGTCACGATCAAGGGTCAGGAGCCACGGCCAGCAGCCGTTGCTATCTGCCACACCAACATGCAAAGCGAATCGTGCAGCGTCGGGCATTCTCTTGATGGCCATACGTTGCAGGATACCACACACGTTAGGGGAATGAGTTCATGAAGAAGTTGATTCGACGCTGGCGTTTGTCGCTGGCGATCCTTATCGCGGAGTTCCGCCCGTCCTTCGCGCTTTTTGTGGCGGGTGTTCCGGCCATCGCCGGCGGCGCGACCGGTGAAACGACAACTGGCTCTCTCGCCGATTCACTGCCGAGCATCATCGCTTCGGCGCGAATCGTGCGGGAGTACGCCGGCGTCAACAAGAAGACGTGCGATCAGCAAACGCTGGACGCGAACACCGGCCTGGCGTGGCAGGAGATCAGCCTCTCCCAACTCGCCGCGCAGGACATTACGGAGACGACGACCAACACCAACGCCCAGCAGCTCCAGGACACGCTGTTCTCGATCACGCCGGGCTTGACGCAGATACTCCTCAAGATCACCGACCGCACGATGCGGCGCATCGCGGGCGTCGTGAAGTCGAAGATCGGGCCGCTGTCGATGAACGCGATGGCGCGCAAGAAGGACGAGGACTACCTGTCCCTGTTCTCGACGTTCGGCACGGGCGCTTCTCCCGGCACGGGCAATCCGCTGTCGTTCGGGCACATCTCGGCGGCGGTGAACCGCATCGGTTCCAACACCACGGAGCCGTCGAAAGGCAACATCTACTCGGTGTTGCACGGCTTTCAGATCTACGACCTCCAGCAGGAGATCGTGTCCGGCATCGGCACGTACACCGTTCCCAACGGAATGACCGAAGAAGTGTTCAAGCAGGGCTTCCGGGGCTCGGTGGCGGGTTCGAACGTCATGGAGGACGGCAACATCACCGTCAACGCCACGCCGGATGCCCGCGGCGCGACCCACTCGCGGGAGGCAGTCGTCTGCGTGAACGGCATGGCGCTCAAGACGGAGACGCAGCGCGACCCGGCGTTTGGCGGCGGCGCCGACGAACTGTTCATCACCGATGAGTATGGCTTTGCAGAAAGATCAGCAGGAAACTGGGCATTTGCCCATCTTTCGGACAGTACAGCACCAACGTCATGATGATGACTGACGTGTTTCGCTTGCCGAATAACTCGTTTTCAGGTAGTCTAGTCTCGGAGGTGAATGTATATGCATTCCGAGACAGAACAGGCGTACCTGGCGGGGATTATCGATGGCGAGGGCACGATCACGATTACGCTCACGGAGCGTCAAGGCACGGAAGGCTACCGGCAGCATCAGGTGTTGATGTCGGTAGGCACGAATCACCAGCAGACGATGGAACATCTGGCGCTAACTTGGCACGCGCCTATCACGGAGCGTCGCCAACCGCAGGGCAGGCGGCCCATCTACTCGCTGCGCTGGATGAACAGCACGGCGCTGAAGGTGATTCAGGAGATTCGTCCATATCTGAGGATCAAGGCGGCGCAAGCCGACATCGTTCTCAAATTGGGCGAGGACATCGCAGCACGGGAGTACTCGGCCAAGCCTCTCTCCCGCGAGGAGTGGGATCAGCGCGAGCAGCAACGCCTAGGCGTGCGGCGGCTGAACTACTCGCGATATGGGATGGCAGCCGAGGACTACCGCGAGCCGGGCATCTTGAAGTGCGCGATCTGCGGCTCGGAGTTTTCCGAGTACAAGACGCGTAAGAAGATGTTTTGCAGCGCCGCCTGCAAGAAGGTGGTGTCTCGGCAGTACGGCGCGGCCTACCGCGCGAAGAAGAAGCAGACGTAGACGCTCCGGCCGAGGAGCCCGCAAGGGATTCGGAGCCGGGGCCGAAGGCGGCACAAAGCCGTCGTAGCAATCCCCGCAGGGCGCGGGACGAAAGGTACAGACAATGACGATTCAGGGTGCACGCGGAAAGATCCGTGTTTGGGAAGACTTCATGGCGGTGGCGCCGGCGACAACCGTTGCTGACGCCACGCTCACGCCGTACAACGAACTCTCTATCGCTGCGATCTCTGGTGATGTCTCGTTCGCCTCAACGGTGGATGAGTCAGGCGGCGTGATGAGCTTCTCGGGCGCCGCCGGGGCTGGCGACGGCGTGGCGTTGTACTGCTCGCCGTTCCGCCCGTCCGACAATGGAACGGTGAGCTTCGAGGCCCGCTGGAAGTCCAGTTCCGTGACCGACTTCCGCATGTTCATGGGCTTCCAGGAGACGGTGGCGGCGGCGGAGCCGTTGCTGCCATTCTCCCTGTCCGGCACCACTCTCACCGACAACGATGCGGGTGAGGCGGTTGGGTTCTACTTCGACTCCGCCGCGACCACAGACGACTACCGTCTTCATGCGTCGGCGGCGGGTGTAGCGGACACGGCGGCAGCGCTTTCCTACGCCTTGGGCGGGGCAACCACGCTGGGCGCGCTCGGCGTCCGGGCAAATGCAACGCCGACGGCTGACCGCTGGACGGTGGGGCGCATCGAGATCTACCCCGATGGCTCAGTGCGTGCCTACCTGGGTGATGAGACGATGGCGAACGTGAACGGCCTGACGCTCATTGCCGTGCTGAAGTCGGGCACATTGTCCGCGACCGCGCACTACTTCCCGATCTTGACACTGACGGCAGTGTCAACGGGCGACCCGACGTTCGAGGTGGATTACTTCTTGGTCGATGGCAACCGCGACTGGGAGGACAACTAACTGAGTGAGGGGGCGGCTCTCGCCCCCTCCCCTATCAGGTGCGGCCCATGCCGCTAGGAGAGAAGAATCATGGCAAACACGGCAACTCCGCGCGGCGGACGACACACAGGATGGTTTCGCGACGAGGTAAACAACCGCCTCGACGTGTACCACGAGGGAGAGAAGGTAGCGTCCTACTCGGGCGACCGTGGCTCGGTGACGCAGATTACAAACCGCTCCACCGGGGTCACGGTCAATGCCCTGAGCGGAACGATTACCGGCGATGCCACGTCGCTCGCCGCAGAGGCAACGGCCACGTTCACGGTGACCAACAGCGCCGTAGCTATTGGGGATGTGGTGGCTATTTCGGTGCGCTCCGGCCCGACGAGCGGCGCGACCAGCTTCCGCGTCACCGCCGTAGCCGCCGGGTCATTCGACATTTCGGCTACGAACAACAACTTGGCAGCGGGCACGGCGGACACAGGCGCTCCGGTCATCAACTTCGTCGTGCTCAAGTGTCCGGTGTCCTAGCGTCACGGAGGCGCGTTGAAGATTGAGACGGCGTTCGTGCATCCGGACGAGCCGGCGCATGGGCTGCGTGAGGAGCCGCGCATGATGCCCGGCCCCGATGGGTCGCAGTGGTGGCGCTGGGTGCAGACTTGTTTCGTCGTGCGCGGTGACGCGATCGCCGCGCACACCACCGACTTCGGGCCTGCGGCGAACTTCGCCAACGTGACGCCGCTGATGATGTGGTCGATGGGCGATGACACCGTAGCGCAGTTGAGGGAGCACGCCGAGAAGAACCGGCACGACACCTACTGGCAAGACAGGGCGAAGGCGCAGCAGGCCGAGAGCACGCTGATCCGCGACCACATCGACAAGGTAGCGATGACGGCGGAATACGCCCGGAGGAATCGCCGCACAGTGAAGGAGCTAGAACGATGCCGCAAGTAACCGCCGAGATGCTGCGCCGGGGGCGCGACCTGGCCGACATGGACGCGGAACTGAAGTCCGAGCGCGAAGGGCTGATCTTCATGGAGACATCGAAGAAGGCGCCCATCATCACGCTCTATGCGATGTCGGACGGCGAGCCGCTCCCGATGCCGCAACCGATCGCGGAGATGGCGATCAAGAAGCGCTACAAGGGCGGCGGCTACATGTTCACCGACAACGCCGCCGAAGCGCCGGCCTACAAGCTCGGCGCGATCAAGTGCTTCCTGCACCCCGACAGCCCCGAGCGGAAGTCCGGCGCGCTAGAAGATGCGGGGATCACCAACATCCTCTGCCATTCGGAGCACCTGGCCAGCCGGTACTCACGGCGCATTCACTGCGAGAACCGCCACGGCAAGCGCTGGGCGGCGTTCAAGGAGCACGAGAAGGAACTTCGGGAGGAAACCGACCGCGTCGAGCGCAAGCAGCAGCTGGACGCGACGCTGGCGCTGGCGGGCACGGCCGCGAAGGCAAAGAAGGGGGATTAACATGCCCTATGGAGCACATGAATCCGTCACCGTTGACAGCACGGCGGGCGGCGTGGCGCTGACCGCCGCGACCATCATCCCCTTCAACCGGGCGGTCCTGACGTTGGAGGACGCGGCGATCCGCTACACGGTGGACGGTACAGCGCCGACGACAACAGTCGGGCATCTGGCGCAGCCTGGCGACGTGATCACGCTGGCGGGCAATGATGAGTTGACGAGGTTCCGCGCCATCAGGCAGGGCGGCGTCTCAGGCACAATCATGGCGTCGTACGGGACAGGGGGTAGCTGATGGAACTGATCCGCCTTCCCAACGGCGCACGGCGGGCATCGAAGACGATCACGTTCACTGGCGCAGCCGACCTTGGTGCTATCGGCAACGTGCCGATTCTCACCGTTACCGGCGAAGTGCTGGTGCTCTACATCGAGGCGTTCAGCACCACGGCCTTCGGAGGCGCAGGGGCGACAATGGCGCTCGGCGTCACGGGCAGCACGTCGCTGTTCATCGGCGCGTCCACGATGACCGGGTGGGCGCTGGAAAAGTTCTGGTTTGGCGTCGGCTCATTTCAGGCGAACGGTATCGCGGTGCCTGCCGCGATGAAGGACATCCTGATCACGGACAACATCGTCGGCACGGTGGCGGTGGCGAATGTAACCAGCGGCGTCGGGCGCTTCGATGTGCTGTGGGTGCCGCTGTCGTCTGACGGTCTGGTGGCGTAATGACCGCTACAGGCATCGAGATCCGTACGCGGGCGCTCGAACGCTACCCTGCGCTCGGCGTGCAGCCGTTCCCGCTCGGCAAGACGGACGGCGTAGGAACCACGTCGTACCTCAACGACGGCATCCGCCAGAAGATGAGCACGCTTTCGCCGGCGGCGGGTGGCGACGCCTACCTGCGCGCTACACAGGCCGCCAGCGGCACGGCCAGCGGGTCGGCGGCCACGACGCTCACGGACGCCACAGCGCCGTTTGTGGCGTCGGGGTTGATCGGTGCGGTCGTACAGGCCGCGACGGCGGCGGGCGTGCTGACCTACATGGTGATCACGTCGAACACGACGAGCGTGCTGACCGGCGCGAGCTGGAACAACGGCACGCCGTCAAGCACGTCAGCCTACGTCGTGAGCTTCGGCTACGTCGGCAAGCTCACGCGCCGCGACCCGGCGAACGGCTATCTGTACGTGTCTCCTGTCTTCCCCGCCGTGACGGGCGCGGGCGTGGCCTACGAACTCTGGGGGATGGGGATTGCCCCGGACGACGCAGACCGCGCCCGCGACCGCGCGCTGGAAGAACGCTGCTCCAACTGGCGTCCGATGCCACTGTCAGTGCTGCCCGACGTTACGGCGTGGAGCACGTCGGCGTACAGCTCGACGGCAGGCGGCGAGACGGACGCAGCCGCCACCGTGCAGACGATGGACTTCCCGCACGAATACTTCCAGCAATCGATGCTGGTGACCAATAGTGGTGCGGACGGCTACGAGGCTTCGCCCAGCTACTACGTGCAGGACGGCGACCGATACCGCGTTGTCGGCTGGGTGTCCACGCGGGCGCAGACCGCAAGCGTCAGGGCGCGCGACATCACGAACACCGCAGACATCACGATCTCCGAGACGGCGACGTTCACGCTGCGCGGATGGCTGTACTTTGAACTGACGTTCACCGTCCCCACAGGCTGTCAGGAAGTGCAGTTGTGGCTTGGCGGCGCGTCGGCGTCGTGCATCGCTGAGTGGGCGGGCGTCGGCCTTCTGCCGGTGGGCGCCGAGGTGTTCACGTTGCCCGCGCGGGTGCGGTCGAAGAACGATGTTGGCTGCGTCTACGCACGCACCGGCCCGACCGGGACGAACCAGGGCAGCGCCGCGACGCCGGAGCTTGTGGAGATCGGCTGTGACCGCGAGTTCTCCGCAGCGCGGGTCAAACTGACCTTCCCCGGCGGCCTGCCGGACTGCGGCGTGTTCTGGGATGAGCGGCACTACTACACGGCACTGCAAACGGCCTACATGACCGCTACCGACCGCGTGACGGGCGACACCGCCTCAACGGATTGCCCTATCGAGTACGTCACCGCGGCGATGGTGTGCGAGCTGCTGGAAGGCCGGGCGCAGACGGAAGAACTGCAAGCGGTGCTCCTGCGGGCAACGATGGATCTGGCCGCGTGGGATGAACAGCTTGGCCCCGAGCCGAAGCAGCCGGAAGTGACGACAAGGCCATCACCGTACCTGTCGCGAGTGTAGGAGAGTGTCATGGCGTGGACGCAACCGGACCAGCCGCAAAGGTTTGCCGCGGCGGCGCTGATGAAAGCGGCGCTGATCATGGTGGGCGGCGGCGATATTGGGAAAGAACTGACGGCAGCCGAAAAGAGCCGCATCAAGATCGTGGCGGCGACGCTCTAGCATGGCCGACCTGCCGCGCATCACGATCTTCGAGTCCCTGTCGGACGGATACGGCAACGCGCGGCGTTCGCGCTTTGACACGCTGCCGTACAGCTACAGCCGCGCCTACGGCAACGTAGAGCCGCGCCTGAGCAGCGAAGTAGGGCCGGGCTTCGCCGTCAAGGTAATAGCGACGGGGAACCTGCGTGACGCTCCGCTGGGCGGGCGGGAGTGGGAAGATTCTTCGGGCAACCCCATCGTCCTGTACGTCGGCAACTCCACCTCGGCGCAGTCGAACATCTACAAGATTCAGGCGGGGCAAGCGGTGATCGAGCAGGCGTGCGCGGGCACGATACTGGCGACGGCGGCGGAACTGCACGACAACGGCGCGGGCATCCCCTACTACTACATCGGCTTCGGCGGTGCCTCGGCGAACAAGCTGCAATACCGCACGCGGGAGGCGGTGCTGGCGGCGGCGGCGACGGTCTACGGCGACAAGCTGCTGAGCCTCAACGGCGACCTGTATGTGACGTTCACGCCGCCGAGCGGCACGGCGAACTCCGCGATCGGCAAGATCGCCGCCGGGACGAACCCCGTGACGGAGCTGCAGCCAACGCCGACCATCGTCGGCTTTGCCGGCACGCACATCAACAACGTCGTCGCGGACGGCACGGGCAAGGTGCCGGTCTGTCTGAAGCCCGAGGGCATCTTCATCTACGACCTGTCGATCGCCGCGTGGGTGCCGGTGGCGGGATGGATGAGCTACTTCCGCCACCCCGACAACGGCAAGCGGTACTGGTGCGAGGGGAACGACCTGATCGTGGCGCTTGGTGCGGGCGGCGCGGTGCGCTGGGACGGCCAATCGCTGACGACGTTCGACCTGATCCCGATGGACGCCACGCCCGACCAGGACACGACCGTACAGGTGATCGCCGCTGCGGGCGGGTACGGGCACTGGGGGCTGCTGGCAACGCAGATCGGAGCCAAGCGCCAGCGCACGGGCGGCACGGGTTCGACCAGCGAAGCCCACACTGCCAAGCTCGTGGATGTCGGCAAGACGACGGACGGCACGACCTACACGGACTACTCCACCGAGGCGTCGGACGGCGACCCGACGACTACCATAGCGATTGGGGCGCTGGACACCGCCGCCAACAACGATTGGCTCGTGATCGGGCACCCCTTGCCGTTCAACGGTATTTACTTCGATGTCTCCACCGCCAGTACCACCACTTCCACGCTTTCCGTAGACATTTGGAACGGCACGGCCTGGGTGGCTGCATCGTGGTACGACCTGACCACAAGCAACGCAGGCGGCATTACGCTCAACCGTCCCGGCTGGATACTCAATGGCGACACAAGTCCGATCGAGCTTGGATGGGTGCCGCACGAACTGACGGTTGGATCTGCCAAGACGCGCTACTGGGCGCGGATCAAGGTGTCCGCCTTGCTGTCGGCGGGCACGGCAGTCAAGGCGATCGAACCGCTGCCGTGGCGCCCCAACATCACGGAACTAGTGGGTGCCTTAACGTCTGAAGGTGCCGACCGCAGCGGGTGCCTGCCGCACTGGCTGTTGTCGCGCATCACCGAAACCGGGCAGCACGTTACCTTCGACATGGGATCGCTGGGAGTACCGGACGAGATCGGCATCGCCATGTACGCGAACGTCGGCGGCGCGTCGCAGAACGATGATCGTGTCATCCTGCTGATCGGGAAGCGGACTGTGTGGGGCATTCTGACACCGTCCATCGAACAGATCAGCCAGACGGCATGGCCGATCCTTGGTTACGCCGGCGGCGCTTCGGGCGGCCTTGTTGAGCTGCCGACGCGCGATGTCGGAACGTCGGTGCGGCTGGAGGACATTCGCATCGAGGGGGCCGAGTGGGACGCGACCGGCTACCTGTTTGGCCGCACGGAGGACGGTTCGCCCTGGCAGCAGCTCGCCACGTGGAGTTCGCTGCCGATCACGCTGCCCGGCGACATGGCAGTGCGAGGGCGCTACTGGCGCTTCGCCATCGGATGGTCGCTGACACCAGCGCAGCAGCGGCCGGCGGGCAGGCCGCGCATCACGTCGATCACGGCGCAGCCACAACCGGCCGAGCTTGAGCGCGGCAACCTCGGCGTGCAGACGCCGCCGATCGTCTGATGCTGACGCTCGAAGAGGCCGAGCGCCGCATCCGCAAGCTGGAAGTCTTCCGCGATTCGCAGGCGAAGCGCACGCGCTACCTGAACGAACTCACCGCCTTCAACGCTTCCGACGTGCTGGTGGGCCTCGGCATCGGCATCAAGGCCGGGTCGAACATCACGCTCACGAAGTCCGGCCCGCTCATCGTCATCGGTAGCGGAGCCGGGGCCGGGGCGCACGCCCTCACCGACGCCAACAACACCGTGTCCGGCCGCACGGCGGGCGATCTGCTGATCGCCACGGCCGCTACGACGTACGGCTTCGCGGCGATGTCGGGCGACGCCACGATCAACTCCGCCGGTGTCGTGACCGTCCCTCACGTGCTGGACGCCGCCGCCGCGCACGCCGCCAGTGCCGTGAGCAACACCCCTGCGGGCACCGTAGCGGCAACGACCGTACAGGCGGCAATCGACGAGCTGGCGACGGACTACGCCTCGGCGGACAGCACGCACGTAGCTGCCGCCGACCCGCACACTGTCTACGCGCTGGAATCCGCGCTCACCAACGGCAAGATTCGCGCGATCACGTTCGTCGTGGACGGTGGCGGCTCGGCAATCACGACGGGCCTTAAGGGCGACCTCGAAATCCCCTTCGCCTGCACGATCAACGCCGCGACCCTACTGGCCGACCAGTCGGGCTCGATCGTGTGGGATTTGTGGAAGGATGTGTATAGTTCGTATCCGCCAACAATAGCCGACACCATAGTTGCTGCTGCGAAGCCCACCATTAGCGCGGCGGCGAAGTCGCAGGACACGACCTTGACCGGTTGGAGCACGGCTATCGCAGCGGGCGATACGCTCCGGTTCAATATCGACAGTTGCTCGACGATCACCCGATGCACGCTTTCGCTGAAGGTGACCGAGGGATGACCGTAAGACTGGCGACCGCTGCTGATGCTACCGCGCTGCGCTCGCTGTTCGTGGCGGTGAAGCCCGAGCTGCTGCTGGACGGCGCGCTGAGCGAGTTCACACGCGCGGAGTTCCTGCGGCTGATCGCGGCGGGATACATGAAAGTTGTCGTTGATGCCGTGCCCGCCATTCAGGGGTGCGTCTTGTTTGTACGGAAGCCGGAGGGGTGGGAGATCCTGCTGGTGATGACGAACAAGACGCTGCCCCTGCTTCAGCGCGTGGCGAGCGTCGGGCGCATCTACAAGGTCGCGTGTGCGTCCGTGCCGCCAGAAACGATCGTGTACGGCAACGTCAAGACGGGCGGCAACCTCGCGCAGTGGATCGAGGCGAAGTTCGGCGGGTCGCCGTCGCTTGAGATCAGGCCTGCCGGGCCGGGCTTCACCTACTACGGCGGGCGGGCTGACGAGATGGTAGCGAGGCTCTGATGCCCACACAGATCGGCGTCGGCAGCGCGGGCGTGTGGTCGCCGTTCTGGGTGCAGAACGGGGCGGCCTTCGGCGCGGGCGTCGGCACGAACATGCTGACCGAACAGGCGAACATGACATACGTGCCGAACGCCACGCTGGCGCACCCGTACTACGACGCGACGACCAACCCGAATCCGCACTGGATGAAGATCGACATGAACACGGCGGGCGTGACGACGCTGGCCGTCACCGATGCGGGGTTCGCCACCAACCCGCCCGACAGCACGCGGCGCTGGGGGCACGTCAAGCGGTTCCTGTTCTACAAGGACGGCAACCCTACGAGTGCCGCGCCGCTCGCGGAGAATTCGGGCAAGTTCAAGGTCGCGACGGACGGCTATCTGGAGATTTCGATCGGTAGTATCACGTACCGCTCGATCTCGGCTCTCCCCACCGGCAGCGCGTACGAAGTGGAGCTGTGGTTCATCACGATGGACAGCAGCGGCGCGTTCCTTCTTGGTCGGGATGGCCTTTACGCCATACAGATTGTCGCGCGGATCAACACGAACCCCGGCGGCGCGCCCGCGCTGAGCACGATTATGAACGTCCTGGATGAGCAGAATACTTCAGTGGGGCACTTGCAGTTTGAGGTTGGTGATATCGCCACGCACGGCGCGGTGAACTTCTAC
>ERZ1292623.2646-Hain-H51-01um-R1-2646-length-15802-cov-17_pt2 | contig 12714 bp, 16 predicted proteins | sample MGYA00564398_ERZ1292623 | MGnify/ENA primary metagenome ERZ1292623 (study PRJEB36523, sample SAMEA6512633) | groundwater metagenome | collected 2019-01-07 | study: AquaDiva: Metagenomics assemblies of 32 groundwater samples | reverse complement strand
AAATTCAGAAAGTAAGATACATAACATAATAACTAAAGTTGATACTGAAAATCATGCTTCTCAAATATTAGAATCTATAAATAAAAATTAATTATTTTTTATATAAGTATTAAATTTATTAATCAAATATCAAAATAAAGATGATATTCCCAAGGATGTGGTCTTAATCTTACCTGTGATATTTCATTTTTTCTTTTATAATCAATCCATGTTTCAATTAAATCATTAGTAAAAACATTACCATTCAATAAAAACTTATGATCATTCTCAAGTTCATTTAAAGATTCTTCAAAAGAACTTGGCACAGATTTTATTTTCATTTTCTCTTCATCTTTTAATTTATAAATATCTTTATCTAATGGTTCCCCGGGATTAATTTTATTTTTTATTCCATCTATACCAGCCATTAATATGGCTGCAAAAGCCAAATAAGGATTACAACTAGGATCTGGTGTCCTAAACTCTACTCTTGTTGCTTTTTCTTTATTTGAATAAACCGGTATTCTAATACATGCACTTCTATTTCTCTTACTAAAGACCAGATTAACAGGTGCTTCAAACCCAGGAACTAACCTTTTATAAGAATTAGTTGTCGGTGCTATCAATGCACATAAAGCAGGGGCATGTTTTAATAACCCGCCAATATAATACAAAGCAGTTTCACTTAAGTTTGCATAACCTTCTTTATTATAAAACAGATTTTTATTTCCTTTCCATAAACTTTGATGAACATGCATCCCAGAACCATTATCATTAAACAAAGGTTTGGGCATAAAAGTTACAGTCTTATTATATTTTTTTGCCATATTTTTTGTTATATACTTGTAAATCATCAGATTATCAGCCATTCTTGTTAAAGTACCAAATCTCATATCAATTTCACATTGACCAGCAGTAGCCACTTCATGATGATGTGCTTCAATTTGAATTCCACTTTCCATTAATAAATTAACCATTTCATTTCTAATCTCTTGCAAAGAATCACTTGGTGGAACTGGAAAATAACCTTCTTTATGTCTAGGCCTATAACCTAAATTACCATTGCCATTCACATTTTCTTTTCCAGAATTCCAAATTCCTTCTTCAGAATCAACATAATAAAAACCTGAATTTTCATTTTGTCCAAATCTTACACTATCCAAAACAAAAAATTCCGCTTCTGGTCCCCAATAACTTACATCAGCAATATTATTTTCTTTTAAATACTCCTCTGCTTTTTGTGCAATATGCCTAGGATCTCTTGTATAAGAATTACCATTTACAGGATCTTTAACATTGCATATTATACTCATAGTTTTAGTAGAAAAAGGATCTATAAAAGCAGTGCTAGCATCCGGTATCAACAACATATCACTTTCATTGATATCCTGAAATCCTCTTATTGAACTTCCATCAAAACCTAATCCTTCTACAAAACTATCTTCATTTAATTCATTAGATGGTATAGAAAAATGTTGCCATAGGCCTGGTAAATCTATAAATTTAAAATCCAACATGCTTATTTTTTCTTTTTTTATTAATTCAAATATATTTTTGATTTCCATTTCATTTTTTCTTAATCTTCCTAAGCTCTAAAGATTCACCTCCTATAGCCATAATTCCTTTTTCTCCTGTTCTTATCCTTATACATTCTTCCAAAGGTAAAACAAAAATCTTACCATCACCTATGTTTCCAATCCTAGCGCCTTTTATTATAGCCTTAACAGTACTTTCAACAAAACTATCATTCACAGCAATTTCAATTTTAACTTTTCTTAATAAATTTACTTCTTCAATCACCCCTCTAAATTCAATTGGATATCCTTTTTGTTCACCAGCACCCCTGACATCTGTTACAGTCATTCTATAGACTTTTTCATTCCATAAAGCCTTTTTTACATCAGGAAGCTTTTCTGGTCTTACAATGGCAATAATATATTTCATTTTTACCTCAATTGTTGGCAGCAGATATTGGAAAGTCTGCGTATGCTTCTGTATTGTGCTCAGACAAGTCCAAACCTTTTAATTCCTCCTCTTTACTTACCCTTAACCCAATTATTAAATCAATTAATTTAAAGAAAATTAACATAATAACAAAAGTCCAAACAAACACAGTTATAACACCAATAAATTGACTTACTAACTGTGCTATACCACCACCAAAAAATAAACCATTAACACCACCAAATTCTTTTTGAGCAAATAAGCCCACTGCTAAAGTCCCCCACACACCATTTATAGCATGACAAGAAACTGCACCAACAGGATCATCTACTTTTATCCTATCAAAAAAACTTACAGAAAAAACATATAATATCCCAGCTATAAAACCGATTATTATCGAACTTAAAGGACTTACATTTGCAGTACCGGCAGTAATTGCAACTAATCCTCCAAGAGTCCCACCTAAAGTTAAACTAACATCTGGTTTTTTATATTTAACCCAGGAAGTAACTAAAGATCCTATTGCCCCAGCAGAAGCTCCTAAAGTTGTAGTGACTGCAATTGCAGCAATACTCCAATTAGTTCCTGCTAATGTAGAACCCGGATTAAATCCATACCATCCAAACCATAATAAAAATACGCCTAACGCAGCTAATGTTAATGAATGCCCTCTTATAGGTTTTACAATACCATTATTCATATATTTTCCTATCCTAGGCCCCAATATGATGGCACCAGCCAAAGCAGACCAACCACCAACACTATGAACCACAGTAGAACCTGCAAAATCAATCATAGGCGTTGATAGTTTAGCTAACCAACCACCACCCCAGATCCAATGACCAACAACAGGATAAACAATAGCACTAATAAATATTGAATACAAAATATACCCAATAAATTTTATTCTTTCAGCAACTGCTCCGCTGACTATAGTGGCTGCAGTTGCAACAAATACAACTTGAAACATCCAATAAGCGTATTGCCACAAATCTGAACCACTTTTTGCACTACTTAAGAAAAACCCTTCAGTACCAAAAAATAAATTCCCAGCACCAAACATAATAGCATAACCAACAGCCCAAAATGCAATTGCACCAAAACAAAAATCAATTAGATTTTTCATCATAATATTTCCAGCATTCTTAGCCCTAGTAAACCCTGTCTCAAGCATTGCAAATCCACCTTGCATCATAAAGACTAAAAAGGCAGCTATTAATGTCCAAACAAAATCAATAGATCTCGCATTATTTTCTGGAGTTGCTTCATAAGCGAAAACTAAATTTAAGCTAAAAATTATAAATAAAACAAGTAAATAAATTCGTTTAAATTTCATTATACCAAATATAAAAACCACATCTATATATATCTCTCCTGATTTTCACTAAACATTTTAATGTTTTTAATGGAAAAATTTAAATATTTGTTTAATTTTATATAACTTATTTAGTCAATATTAAACAATTGATTATGAAAAAAGACCAATTGAACAAACAAATTTTGAATCTTTTATTAGAAAACTCTAAATTATCATACAGACAAATAGCAAAAAAACTAAATATCTCAGCAGCCACAGTAATGAACAGAATTAGAATATTAGAAAATGAAGGAATAATAAAAAACTATATTATATCTATTGACTATGAAAAAATTGGTTATGATATTGAAGCTATATTTGAAATAAGAATTTCAAAAGGAAAATTATTTGAAGTTGAGAAAAGAATAGCCACCAATCCAAATGTTTTCGCAGTTTATGATGTAACAGGTGATTTTGATGCTATAATCTTAGCCAGATTTGAAAACAGAAGAAAAATGGATCTTTTTTTAAAAAAATTACAAACTTATGATTTCGTAGAAAGGGTATTTACCAAGATTATCCTTAATACTTTAAAAGAACAACCAATGAAAATAGTCTAAAAATAATTATTTTCTTTTTTCTTTTATAAATTCAAATATAACCGGTAATAGAGAGATAAATATTATCAACAGAACAATTACTGATAAGTTCTCCTGAACAAAGGGAATAGCACCAAAATAATATCCACCAAACAAAAATAACCCCACCCAACCAATGCCGCCAATAATATTAAAACTTAAAAACTTTAAATAATCCATCTTACCAACCCCGGCAACAAAAGGAGCAAATGTCCTTACTATAGGTATAAATCTAGCAATGATAATAGTTTTACCACCATATTTTTCATAAAAATTTTTAGTTTTTTCAAGATATTCCTTTCTAAAAAATCTGCTTTTGACAAAAACTTTTTCACCAAAGTAATTACCTATCCAGTAATTAAATGTATCTCCAAGAATAGCAGCAATAGCCAAAATTAAAAAAAGAATAAAAACGTTTATTACCCCGCTGGCAGCAAAAGCACCAGAAACAAACAATAAAGAATCACCAGGTAAAAAAGGGGTAATTACTAAGCCAGTTTCTAAAAAGATTACAAAAAAGAGTATAATATAGGTAAAGACCCCATAATTTTGGATTATAAAGCTAACATACTTATCCAAATGCAAAATAATATCCAACCCTCTTGTTATTATACCCATTTATTCTTCTTTTTTACCTTGCATAGCTATTAAATCTTCAGTAGTCAACTTCTCACCTTTCTTTATTTTTTCTTCAACTTTTTTAATTTTCTCATCAAGAATCTTCTCTTGTTTCTTCTTAACTTCATCTTCCTTAAACTTTCTCTTTATTTTCTTATCTCCATCAGCTTTTTGACTAACTTCTTTAGCCCTAATTAATTTATTCTTCAACTGACCGCTTATCTCAACAAATTTCTTCTTAAAACTAATAAACATATCAAAAGCCCATTCCTGTTGCTTCTTAATCATATTAATTTGTTTACTTATACTAAAAAATTCACTAAACCAAGATTTATGCTCTTTCATAACTTTCTTTAACTTATTATGAGCTTCATTTGCCTTTTTTTTAGCATTTTCAATTTCCTTAGAAATACTATCTATTTTATCACTAACTTCTTTCACACTACCAACCTGCTCATAAACTTTCTTCAATCTTTTAATCTGCTCCATTAACTTTTTCTCTTTATCAAAACTTAAAGCTTCAGTCTCAATCCTCTCATTTAACTTATCAATATTTTCCTTAATTTTAGAAGGATCCTCTTTCAAATTATATTTCTTCAATAATTTATTTTTTTCATCATTCAAAACTCTAATTTTAGTAATTAATTCTTTAACTTGTGCATTATAACTATCTCTTTCTTTTTTTAATTTTTCAACTTCAGAACTAGAAACATCACTTTCTTTCTTTGCTTTTTTAACTTTATCTATTAACTCATGAATTTCTTTCTTTAACTCCTCTTTTTTCTTAAACCATTCCTCTTTATCTTCATTAATGCTATTAAGCTGACTCTTCAAATTATTTATTTCTTCTCTTAATCCATTTAATTCATTTTTCTCATTACTCATTCAACTATGCCTCTCTCATGGTTAGTAAAAAATAAAAAACTAACCAAATAATGCGCCTAATCCAGCAGCTGCTTTTTCAGTATCCACTCTCTCTTCTTCTTTCTTCTCTTCCTTCTTTGCTTCTTCTCCAACTCCTCTAGCAGCAGGAGCAGCAATAGGAACTGCAGCTTCCTTTATAGCTTTGTCAATATCCACATTTTGCATAGCAGCAACTAAAGCTTTCACTTTACTGTTATCAACTTTTCCACCTGCATCAGTTATCACTTTCTTTACAGTTTCTTCGTTGATAATGCCACCACATCTGTGAATGAGCATCCCTGCATATATGTATTCCATTATAGTTTAACCTCCATAATTATAATTAAATTTCCCCCTTCATTTTTTTATTAATAAGGTTTTTTAAATTTTCCTCTGCTCTCTTCATAGCTTCATCACTAGTATCCTGAGGGCTTTTTTGTTCCATCTTAACAGTATCTTCAGGATCTTCTAGTACTTTTTCTTGTTCTGGTTCTTGTTCAATTTCCTTTTCTAAAGCAGTCTTCTTTTCTTCCTTTGGTTCTTCTTTAATTTGCTCAGATCCTTGTTTTTCTTCAAATTTTTGTAATTCTTTCACAGCTTCAACTGCTCTTATCTCTTCTACATCAGAAGATTTTTCCTCAGAAATTTCCAAATTTAATTGATTAGATAATCCTTTTTCTTCCATAACCGCTTTCTTAATTAATAATTCAACAGTTTCTTCTGTAATGTACTCAGTAAAAATAGCCAAATTAACACTTTCACCAGCAACTAATTTAATATTATTAACATATTCATCTATATCAATATCTAAAACACTTCTCACCAATATTTCGTTATTACCATAAGTTAAAATCAAATTCAAACCAATTTCCATTGGTTCTATCTTTAGCTTAGCCATTAACTCAGCATTTTTAAAATTAATTTCTTCTCCTTCTTTAACTAGTAATTTATCTTGTTTAATTGCAACTTTTCCGCCTTCAACAGAAGTTTTTATACCTAATTGTCCTAATTCTCCAATTATAGGACCAGGGGTAAAATCTGTAGGTCCTGCAGGGATCACAATATCTCTAGGGGCTTTATCTCCAGGTTTGGCAAGGGCAGGACTTTTACTTTGTTTCAATAATTGAAATAATTTAAATGGATCTTCATTAGTAAATATTAAAGCAGGGATACCATCTAATTTTTCACCCAATTCTTGAATATTCTTATCTTCTGACTCACTAAAAACAATTTTCATTAATCTTTTCTTAGAATATTTTAAAACTAATTTTCCTTTTAATTGAGACTTTATTTTCATTAGGTTAAAAGCAGGCAAATTCTCTAAATTTACAATTCCAATTACTTTGTATTCATGGATTAATCTCTTTATCTCAACTACTTCTTTCTTCTTTTCTTCTGTAATGTGGGCCTTAACTTCAACCATTTATTTCTCCTTTTCTTTCTGAGGTTTCTTCTTTTTCTTTCCTTTACCAATATCTTTCTTCTCAAACTTTACTTTTTTAGTTTCCTTTTTTTCTTCTTTTTTCTTTTCTTCACCAGTTTTTTCCGCCAACACTTTTCTAAATGGTTGTTCTAAAGAAGGTTTCTTACCAACAATAAATGGCTTACCCATTGTTAATTTAATTATAACATTTCTCAAATTTTGTTCTTCATCTGGTAATAAATGAGCTACAGTATTGTAAACTAGCATTATATTCTCGGCAAGATCTTCATCTTTCATATCCTCTTTTCCAACAATAACCTTAACACTTTGTTCATTTTTAGTTTCTAATTTAATAATCTTCTTCATTTTCTCAACAATAGGTTTTAAATTTGGAATAGTAGGAGGCACAACGCCACCAGCTTTAGGATTTGGCATTTTTCCAATAGGACCTAAAACCCTACCAAAAGATTTAGCAACATCAGGCATTAAATTTGCTTGAGCAATAAAAAAATCAGCTTGTTTTGCCAGCTTCTTCAAACTTTTTGGATCACCAGCATATTTAGCAAACTCTTTCTTATTAATAGTAAAATCACAAACCTCTTTAGCCTTATTCTGTAATTCATCACCAATTAAAGCAACTACTTTACAGATTTTTCTAGTTTCATGAGGTAATGTAATAAAAGTATTTATACTTTCCTCAGGTTTTTTTAAATTCAAACCTTTCAAATTTATGATTAGATCAACAGATTGAGAAAAATTTCTTTTCTTAGAATTTTCCTTTGCAAATTTTAAAGATTCTAATACTTGATTTTTATCCATTCACCCTCCTACATAAGAACCGAGGTTCTTATCAACTCCTAGATATGTAGTGCTAACGAGTAATTCTTTTCTTAGAAGATTAGTTTATAAATATATCTATTTCATGCGCTGGGTACATTCCTATAATTTTTATTTATTAACTGTCAACAAATTAGCATCGTGTGCTAGCCGCCACTTGCCATTGGATTCTTTGCAAAATATTGTAAGAGTGTAGCCAGATTTATGTATTGGATCACCGTTAGATTGAGTCATCTTCTTTTTTAATACCATTTGACATACATTAACCTAAACCCCAATCATCCCCGATTTCTCTAGGTGTATACTTATATTTTCTCGCAAGTATTTTCAATTTATGATAATCAGAACCTTTACTGTCCATTATCTCTAATATTTTCCTAATAATATAATGTTTCCAATCTGGCTTCTCCAATCTATTTGGGGTAACATAGATAAAATCAATTCTTAAATTCTTAAATAACTTAGTTTTCCTACCGACAGATTTATCATATTCATCTTTCCCTTTCATTCCCAAATATTCTATAACAATATTCAGCTTAGGTAAATAAAAATCAGGATACCAAATTCTAACTTGTTCTTGTTCATCAATTAAAGCTAGCGGATATTCATATAAAAAATGAATCTTTTCAGAAGCAAAAAACTTACCAATCTTATCCTCACCTGCACTTCTAAATTTTGGTAGCATATTATTTAAAATAATTTTTAATTTAAATATTTACCTATAACATTCATAAACATATAAAGCCTCAAAAAACACCCTTTTCTCACCCAATTTTCTAAACTTAAACCCATATTCCCCAATAATCTTCAAAACATCACCGCTTAAACTACTAAACGAAATTAATACCATTCCTCTTTCATTTAAGTAATCTTTAACTTGAGAAAAAAACCTTTCAATAGTTTCATATCCTTTTTTTCCACCAACTAAAGCAAGATCATTAACATAATTAAAATCTTTCTCAGTAAACTTTATCCCAACATACTCTCTTTCTTCTGGCAAGTAAGGTGGATTAAATATAATTAAATCAAATTTTCCTTTAATATTCTCAAATAAATCACTTTGAACAACATTAATACCATTTCTCTTACAGATTTCAACAGCTTCCTCATTTATATCAGCAGCTAAAACATCAGCCCCTAATTTCATAGCATTTTCAGCAAATATACCAGAACCAGTACCCATATCCAAAACCTTCATTCCTTTCTTAACATACTTCTTAACAAAATTTAACAATAAAAAAGAATCTTCAGCTGGTTCATAAATCATATGTCTAAATCTTCAATCTCTTCAAACTCAGAATCTAAATCATCAAGCTCTTCAACACCAACTTCTTCATTTTCAGATTCATTTAAATCATCTTCTAAACCTGTTCCTCCACCAGCTTCTTCCTTTTCCACCACATCATCTTTTTTCATAACTTTCTGCTCTGAACATCCAGCTATTACAACATTAATTACTAAAAACAGTCCAATTAATAAAATCATAATTTTCTTATTCATCTTCTTTATCCTCACACTCTTCTTCAATACATATTTCGTCTTCTTCACAGTCTTCATTAACAAGACACCTAGTTTCTTCTTCCTCATCATCCTCTTCATCTTCGTCTTCTACATCCTCACATTCACCTTCTAAACAAACTTCGTCCTCGCCACAATCACTATCTCCAACACACTTAACTTCATCTTCTTCTATATCTTCACTTAATTCTTTAATTCCATCCATTAAATCTTTCAAAATATCATGAGCTTCTTTCAATAAATCTTTAGCTTCTTCAAATAAATCCTTAGCCTCTTCATACATTCCTTCTTCTGCTTTAGCTTTAGCTTCCTCTAATTTACTTATAACTTCATCAATCTTAGCATTATATCCATCTTTCAACACATTTAATTCAGAAACATCAACACCATCTTCTTCTAAAGTATTAATTCTATTTTCTACTCTTCCTATACTATTATCAAAGTTTCTAACTATTGCACTAAACCTTGCAATTCCTCCTCTATGAGAATTTTTCTTTAATACATCTTTAGTATTTTTCCAAGCAGCATTTATTTTTCGAGCAGCTTCTTTAATTTCCTGTCCTGTAGTAGCCTCCTCAACACTAGCTTTAGCTTCTTCAATTTCAGTAATCTTAGCATCTATTCTCTCAATAATCTCATTTTTCTCTTCTTCTGTAAATCTATCACTTCCTTCAATCTTTGCTTTTGTTCTTTCCAAGGCAGCAATTATCGCGTCAGCACTCCTACCTAAAAATTCTTTTGCATTTTCTATAACTCCCTGTCTAAGCTCTTCGCATTCTTCATTGTCATCATTTATACACTCTTCTAATTCTCCTTTCCTTTCCCTTACCTTCTCTAAAGCAGCTTCTCTCCTTTCCTGTGCTTCTTCAAATCTATCTCTAGCACTATCAAAATTTTCTTTTGCTTTTTCTATATTTGAAATAGTAATTTCTCTTATTTTATCAATTCTAAATTTAGGAACAGATCTTCCACCTATCCTAATTTCATCAGAATCTTCATCATTAACATCAGAATCAACTCTATCTCTACCAGATTGAGCTAAACTTATGGGTATTAAACTAAGAATTAATAATACTACCAATACCAAAGGAACTATCTTTTTCATTATTATTTCACCTTTTTACTTATTAATAAATTTAACTATTTTAAAGCTTCAAAATACTCTCTAGCTCTTGTCTTTATACTCTCTAAATAATACTTCTCAATCCTTTCATCAAATATAGTAATTAAATCCTCAAATTCAGTAATCCTATAACTATTATTTACCTTCTCAATTAAAAACAAATCTCTTAATCTTTTCAACTGTCTCCTAATATTACTTTCCGCTATCCCCTTCAAAGCTAAATTATTCTTCTTTCTTAATTTTACAACTTCTTCCATTACTTGAAAACTACTCATTTCTTTCTTATTTTTAGCGGAATCTAATAAAGCTTGGAAAACATCAACAACAACATCCCTAGAATCACCAGGTTGCAGTAAACCAACACTTAAACATAGCTTCCTTACTAAATCCCTGCCTTGCAAACCACTTGGTTTCTCATACCTCCTTAAAGTAATCTCACTTAAAGGTATATCCTTACTAATACTTTGTCTTAGCATTAATAATAATGAATTATCAAAGTTTAAATATTTTTGTTTTTTCTAATATCATAAATTTTATATATTTTCCCTACCACTCAAAAAACATGGAAAAGAGGTGGACTTGCAGAATATGTGGTTTTTTATTTGAAGGACCAGAGGCACCAGAAAGGTGCTTGGCATGTGATGCTTCACAAGAAGAATTTAAGGAAGAATAATGAAAATACCAAGACTTCTCTTCGGTACAGCAGGTATACCTGTCTCAACTAAGGGAGATACAATCCAGGGGATAAAAGATGTTAGAAAACTTAATCTAGATTCTTTTGAATTAGAATTTGTTCATTCAATCAATATTAAAAAAGAAAAAACTCCAGAGGTAAAAAAAACAGCTCAAGAAAATAATATAGTAATTACTTGTCACGCACCTTATTTCATAAATTTAAACTCAGATGAAAAAAAGAAATATTATGCCTCTATAGGTTACATAAAAAATTCAGCAATAGTAACTTCCTTATGTGGCGGCTATTCAATTTGTTTCCACGCAGGTTATTACCAAAAACAAGATCCAAAAAAGGTTTTTAACAAAATCAAAGAAGGAATCAAAACAATTGTAAATGAAGTTAAACAACATGATAAAAACATCTGGATAAGGCCAGAAATTTCTGGAAAGATAGCACAATTCGGTAACTTACAAGAATTAATTCAATTAAGCAAAGAAATTGATCAAGTTTTACCTTGTATAGACTTTTCGCACTTGTTCGCTAGGTCCTTGGGCCAGAATAATACAACCCAAGAATTTCAGAAGATTATGCAAGAAATAGAAAAACAACTGGGAAAAACAGCACTAGATAATATGCACATACACATCTCAGGAATAGAATTTACAGAAAAAGGAGAAAAAAATCATTTAATATTAAAAGAATCAAAATTCAACTATAAAGATCTATTAAAAGTTCTAAAAGAATTCAAATGTAAAGGAGTAGTTACATGTGAATCTCCAAACATAGAGCAAGATGCATTATTATTAAAAAATACATACCAAAAAATTTAAATTCTCTCTTTAAATCAAGTTTATCATGACGCTTCCAGAACCATTAGAAACTGAAGTATTAGAAAATAGAAAATTCACAAAAGATACCTTTCTATTAAAGTTAAAATTACCAAAACCATTAGATTTTAGAGCAGGACAATTTATCCAAACAATAACACAAATAAAAGACAAAAAGATAAGACGCTCTTGGTCAATTGCTTCCTCGCCTAATATTAAGGATTATATAGAACTGTTAATCAAATCTCAAAATGAAAATTCTCTAATCTCATCAAAACTGCTAAAAATAAAACCAAAAAACAAAGTAACAATACAAGGCCCTTTCGGAGTTTTCAGAATAATAACGCCATACAAAAAGGAAATTTTTTTCATAGCAGCAGGCGTAGGAGTAGCACCATTAAGAAGTATGATCTTAGATCTATTAGAAAACAAAATAAATACAAACATTACTTTAATATTTGGATTCAAAGCAGAACAGGACTATTTATTAAAAGAAGAATGGAAAAAATTACAAAAAAAATATAAAAATTTCAAATTTATTCCAGTAATCTCAAGACCACAAACACAAACAGAACTTTTTACAGGTAGGGTAACAAACCTATTACCAAATCTATTAAAACCTTCAGAAGATAAAGATTTCTATATTTGTGGACCACCAATAATGATCACAGACACTGTCCAAGTCCTAGGATCTATAGGTTTCACTAAAAAACAGATTCATATTGAGAGATGGCAGTAATATCAACTAGAAACCAATAAACTATTTAAACAAACCATTCTAGTTAATTTTCATGTATTGGGACAACAAAAATAAAGTAATCATACTATTAATCCTAGTAATACTCATCTTAGTAGTATTTTTAATTACAGGATGGGTAAGAGATTATAATCAACAACAAATAAGTCTAGCTTACCAGCAAGGAGTTACAGC
>ERZ1292623.3186-Hain-H51-01um-R1-3186-length-14140-cov-8_pt1 | contig 12720 bp, 11 predicted proteins | sample MGYA00564398_ERZ1292623 | MGnify/ENA primary metagenome ERZ1292623 (study PRJEB36523, sample SAMEA6512633) | groundwater metagenome | collected 2019-01-07 | study: AquaDiva: Metagenomics assemblies of 32 groundwater samples | reverse complement strand
TAAACGAGAGGACTGAGAATATCGGAGCAAGGAGGCTCCATACTGTAATGGAGAGGCTCCTTGATGAGATATCCTTTAATGCGCCTGAACACAAGGGCAAGGAGATTGTTATTGACGCTGATTATGTTAAAGAGCAGTTGGGTGATATTATTAAGAGTGAGGATCTCAGCAGATATATATTGTAGGTGTATTGTATTGGCGTTGAAAAACGCACGAAATACTCTTAAATGTCATTCCCGCATGTTTTTAGCGGGAATCTATGTTTTTCCTGTTTAATGTAGGGGCGGCCCTATGTGGCCGCCCTTTAAAAGGGCAACCACATAGGGTTGCCCCTACAATGAATGAAATCTGGATTCCTGCCTTCGCAGGAATGACAAGTGTGGTGACCCGATGGGGCGTGCAGAAAAGGGCGATTCATCGAATCGTCCCTACAATATAAATAATGAGGGTTAAATGATTGCAAAGGTTCTTTCCAGCGCTGTTATTGGCATTGATGCGTATTTACTGGAAGTAGAGGTAGATATCAGCCTCGGCCTTCCCATATTTTCTATTGTAGGGCTTCCTGACCTGGCAGTTAAAGAGAGCAAGGACAGGGTGCGCGCTGCTATTAAAAACATCGGCCTTGATTTTCCAGTAAAGAAGATTACCATTAACCTTGCGCCTGCTGATATTAAAAAAGAGGGCTCTGCATTTGATCTTCCGATTGCCGTCGGCATACTCGTTGCCGAAGGGATAATTCCAAAGGAAAGGATAAAAGAGTTTCTGATAGCAGGCGAGCTTTCATTAGACGGCAGGGTAAAACCGATCCGCGGCGCCTTGTCCATTGTAGTTGCTGCAAAAAATGCAGGGATGACAGGGGTTATACTTCCTTCTGAAAATGCAGCAGAGGCAGGGGTTGTTAAAGGGATTAATGTCTATGCAGTTGAGACGCTTTCACAGGTTATTGAGTTTATAAACAGCAGGCTCGCTATTGCCCCGATTGAAATAAATCTTGACGAGGCATTTAAAGACAATTCAATTTATGACGATGACTTTGCAGATGTAAAGGGACAGGAGCATGCAAAGCGGGCATTGGAGATTGCTGTTGCAGGCGGGCATAATATCTTGATGATAGGCCCTCCGGGCTCAGGAAAGACCATGCTCGCAAAAAGGCTGCCGTCAATAATGCCGAGCCTGACATTTGATGAGGCAATAGAGACAACCAAGGTTCACAGCATAATGGGGCTCCTTCCTCCAAAGAAATCGCTTCTTACAATCCGTCCTTTCCGTTCTCCTCATCATACTATCTCAGACGCAGGCTTAATCGGCGGCGGCCAGATACCAAAACCCGGTGAGGTATCATTGGCGCATAACGGAGTATTGTTTTTGGATGAGTTTCCGGAATTTAAAAAAAATGTTCTTGAGGTTCTGCGCCAGCCATTGGAGGACGGCAAGGTAACCATATCAAGGGCAATTGCATCCTTGACATATCCAGCGCATTTTATGCTCATTGCTGCAATGAACCCCTGTCCATGCGGATTCTATACGCACCCAACCCATCAGTGCACATGCACGCCCCATCAGATATTAAGATACCGTTCAAAATTATCCGGCCCGCTCCTTGACAGGATAGACATACATATAGAGGTTCCTGCGCTTCCATTTAAAGATATCTCTGATGACAGGCAAAGGGAGAAATCAGAGGCAATAAGGGGCAGGATAGGCATGGCAAGGGGGATACAGATAAAGAGATATGATGAAAGCGGCATATACTGCAATGCACAGATAAAGGCAAAGCACCTGAAAAAATACTGCAAGATAAATGATGCCTCCCACAGCCTTATTGAGACTGCTGTAACAAAATTCGGCTTAAGCACAAGGGCATACAGCAGGATACTCCGCGTCTCCCGCACCATTGCAGACCTTTCCAATGAAGAGAACATCCTTCCAGAGCACATCGCTGAGGCTATCCAATACAGGAGTCTGGACAGAAGGATAGGCTGAGGGGTCGTTGCTTTTTTGCCTTCAATGTTGTAATATATAAAATTGATAAATGCTTAGCAGGCTGTTGAAAAAGTCTTCAACAGCCTTGATTACACAGATTAGGAAAAATGATTACACAGATATTTCAAGGAGTTTTAATCTGCGTAATCTTGTCTTTTATCTGTGTAATCAGAGATTGTTGAGTTTTTCAACAATCTCTTAGATTGTTAAGGAGATTAGATGTCTGATAATATTGAAAAACCAGAGGATGCTCAAAAAATAGAAAATAACCAGGAAGGCCAGATAGTTTACCACGATGATGTTCAGCAAAAAAAGCCCTTCTTTCTTTTAAGATGGTTCCGCAAAAGGCCGATTCCTACTGCTGTTGGCATAATATCCATTTTTGTTATTATTGGCGGACTTGCCTTTTTCTATAAAATAACAAGGGGTCTCCCTCCTGTTGAGGCGCTCCGCGATTACCAGCAGAGCCTTATTACAAATATATATTCAGATAATAATAAGGTATTAGGACAGTTTTATATTGAAAGGAGAAGGCCTGTCTCCCTTTCAAGGATGCCAAAGCATCTAAAAAATGCCGTGATTGCTGTTGAGGATTCAAGGTTCTATCAGCATGGCGCGCTTGACTATTTTGGAATAGTGCGTGCGCTGGTAACAAATATATTAACAGGCGAGATAAGGCAGGGCGGCAGCACAATCACACAGCAGCTTGCAAGGTCGCTATTCCTATCCAGAGAGAGGAGCCTTGAAAGAAAATTAAAAGAGGCAATCCTGGCAAAGCGCCTTGAAAAGCTTTACACAAAGGATGACATCCTTGAGTTCTATCTGAACCAGATATACTTTGGACATGGCGCATACGGCATCCAGTCTGCTGCAAACACATATTTTGGAAGGGATGTAGAAGAGATCACGCTTCCAGAAGCTGCGTTTCTTGCAGGTCTGCCAAAGGCGCCCACAGATTATTCTCCTTACCATAATCCTGAAAAGGCAAAGCAGAGGCAGGAGGTGGTGCTGAAAAGGATGGTTGATGAAAAATATATTGCTGAAAAGGATTATCAGGAGGCATATAAAAAGTCGCTTGTTTTTGAAAGGAGAAAAAAAGAAAAAGAGGTTGCGCCTTATTTCCTTGAATATGTGAGGCAGTACCTTGAGGCAAATTATGGAAGCGATATGCTCTATAGAGGCGGCATGAATGTGTATACAACAGCAAATTATGATATGCAGGAGGCAGCGACAAAGGCTCTTAAACAAGGCCTCAGAGAGCTGGACAAGAGGCAAGGGTTCAGAGGCCCCATTGGCCACAGGTCGCCTGACGAGGTGCAGGATATAAAGAAAGGCAAAGAGGCAAGGGGGATGATTATCCCTCCTCCAGATTTTGGCAAAGACGAACTATTGGATGCAACTGTGATTGCTGTTGGCAATGAGGGCGCGACAGTTGATACAAGGAGCTTAAAGGGCAGGATACTATTTGATGATATGAAGTGGGCAAGGAGGAAACTTCTTGATCCTAATAATGTTGAAAAATTTAAATACAGTGAAAAGGCAAAACCGCCTGATATCTTAAAGGTAGGCGATATTGTAAAGGTTGCGGTAAAGGGTGTTGATGCAAAGACAAAGGAGACGCTTTTTGTACTTGAACAGGAGCCAATAGTGGAAGGGGCGCTGCTTGCATTGGATCCGAGGACAGGCGCAATCAAGGCGATGGCAGGCGGCTATGATTATGAAAAGAGCAAATTCAACAGGGCAATTCAGGCAAAGAGGCAGCCTGGCTCTGCCTTTAAACCAATAATATATGCCACTGCAATTGACATGGGCTTTTCGCCTTCAACAATCCTTGTTGATGCGCCGATTGTATATGAAGACCCGACGCTTGAAAAGGACTGGAAGCCTTTAAACTATGACGAGAAATTCCACGGCTTTATAAGCATGAGAAGCGCGCTTGCCTATTCAAGGAATGTGGCCACAATTCGTCTGCTTGAAAAGGTTGGCACAAGGGGCGTAATTGATTTTAGCCAGAGGGTAGGAATAAAGAATCCACTTGCAAATGACCTTTCTGTCGCACTCGGCTCATCCAGCGTTACTTTGCATGAGCTTACATCTGTCTTTGGGATATTTGCGAATCAGGGAATAAAGGCAGAGTCAATGTCAATTAAGCTGATTACAACCAGGGAGGGGAAGGTTCTTTTGGAAGAGACAGAGGCAAAGTCTGAGTCTGTGCTTTCAAAAGAAACAGCCTATCTTATTACAAACATGCTTGAGGATGTTATTCAATACGGCACAGGACAGAGGGCAAAGGTTTTGGGCAGGCAGATTGCGGGAAAGACAGGCACAACAAATGAATTTACAGATGCATGGTTCATGGGCTATACGCCGAATCTTGTTGTTGGCGTATGGGTAGGCTATGACGACAGGAAGAGCCTTGGCCATGGAGAGGCAGGCGCGCGCGCAGCCCTTCCAATCTGGATAGAGTTTATGAAGACAGCCTTAAATCAGATTCCAGAGGAGGCCTTTACAATACCAGAGGATATTGTGTTTACAAGGATAGACCCTGAAAACGGCCTGCTTGCAAGCGACAATACAAAGAATCCTGTAATAGAGGTATTTAAAAGAGGCTCAGAGCCGACAAAATCTTCAGATGCGAGCAAACCCACGCAGTTTTTCAGGATGGATTAGGGGTAAAAATTTAGCCATTTATAGAAGTGGCTAAACTTCATATACTTAATCGGGCATTTAGTGAGATTAATTTACCCTATCTTCTTATACATCAATAATGCGCAGTTTGCCTTTTTTATGAATTCGTCTTTTGTCGGCGGTTTGTTGCTGAAGAATCGAACCCTGTCCTTGCAGTTCAGATACCAATTTTCGAAATCTGCTTCACTAACGTTATTCGCCTCTTCAATATATGCCTTGAGGGTTTCTATCTCTGCCTGAAACTTAAAGCCTTGCTGTTCCATGAAACTTGCCTATACCCTTGCCTCTAATTTAATTTATCAGGTCCTTTTCCTCTATTATTACATAGGCAGGGTTAAGGTTTTCTAATCTTTCTTTAAAAGAGTCGCTTAGGTTCAGGAGCTTTACCTTTAAAGAATCAGATATCTTCAGCCTTTCAGAAAAAAGTATATTTAAGGCAGCAGGCGTTGCCTCTTTCAGGTGTTTAAGATTGATGATTATGTCCATGCCTGTTTTTTGGGCAGTCTTTACAATCCTCTTTTTAAGTTCGCTGGCATTAATCCTGTCCATTGTCCCTTCAAGCTCAATTAGGATTGCCTGCAGTCTTTCATTCTTTTTAACCCTGATCTCTAAGAATGATTCTATCTGGCTTGATACCTCTCCAACCTTTTCTTTAATCGTATGAAACGTATTCGGTATCAGGTTCTTTGTCTCAATTGCAGGCAGTTTACCGTGCAGGCTATTCAGTATCGGCGACAAAGGAGAAATGCCGCCCTTAGGCACTCTTATTACCATTCTCCTGTAAGCCCAGTTAAAATAGAGCCTTGCTATACGATTCTTCTTTGTTGGAAGTATGCGGTGAAGTATAGACGGTATTGAATAAAATTTGTGATATGCCCAGTGGAAGCCGTCCTGCAATGCCTCTGGAGAAAGATTTTTTGTCTGGAATACAACATGCCTGCCGTCATAATGCGACCAGTCTTTATCAATAATTCTTCCCTCGCTCTCCAATCTCTTATAAAAACCAGTGCCTGGAAATGGCGTAAGTATGCTGAAAAGGACAAGTCCAACCCTGTTTCTGTGGAGAAAATCTACTGTCCTTTCAAATACAGTTTCATCATCATTGTCAAAGCCAAATATCATGCCTGCATTAATCAGTATGCCGTGGTCGTGAAACATTTTTATTGATTTTTCATAATCGCTTACCTTATTAAAAGATTTGTTGGCGCTTGCCAATGTCTCCTGTGATACAGACTCAATCCCGACAAAAAGCGATGTACAGCCGCTCTTTGCCGCAAGCTCCAATAATTCCGGGTCTTTTGCCAATGTTATGCTTGCCTGGCTCCCCCACTGTTTTTTAAGCGGGATTAGCGCCTTAAAAAGCTCCCTTGCATACGCCTTGTTTCCGGCAATATTGTCATCAACAAAGATTACAAAATCGTCGTTAAGCGCAGCTATCTCTTCTACAACATCCTTGACCGGCCTAAGCCTGAAGGTGTTTCCAAAGAAGTTTGTAACAGAGCAGAAATCGCAGCCATAAGGGCATCCCCTGCTTGCCTGCAGGCAGTTATTTGTCATATACGCCCCTGGCCTTAAAAGCTCAAGCCTCTGGGGAGGAAGGCCGTCAAGAGACGGCAGGTCATCCATTTTATAAAATGGTTTTAATCTATTATTTTTAAAATCCTCAAGCAGGGTAAGCCATATCTCTTCTGCCTCGCCTATTACAACAGCATCTGCATGTTGTTTTGCCTCTTCAGGCATTGCAGTTGGGTGTATGCCGCCGAGAACAACCTTAACGCCCCTTTTTCTGAATCTGTCTGATATCTCATATGCCCTTGGCGATAAAAATGTCATTGCAGATATGCCGACCAGGTCTACATCCATGTCAAAATCGATCTTTTCAACGCCTTCGTCAATAATTCTAACTTCTATATCCCTTGGCGTATGTGCGGCAAGTGTTGTGAGGCTCAGGCGCGGAAACCAGAATGACGTTACCTCTTTCTTTGAGAAACTGTAGCAGGAATCCTGCAACTCTGGCGAAATTAATGCTAACTTCATTACATCCTCCCTTAAAACTAAATGTTAATATACATTATATAGCATAAGCTAATTTCACCTGTTTCGTCAAGGACTATTTTGTAATCCTTATTTCTATCTCCCCAGAATCAGGCCCTTCATTGTAAGGAGGGGTGATTGTATCTGTAGCCCTGATAATATAATAATAGCCGCCGGGCTCTAAGCCTATGTCTGCAAAACTGCTGTTGTCTGCCTTGATCAATTCCTTATTAACAGCCGTGTCAGAATATGAGCCTTTTGTTTTGCTTCTGTATATATTGTAGCCTTTAACATCCCCCTTGGACGGCTCCCATCTTAATATCACTGTTTCATTCTGAACAGATGCCTTAAATCCTGAAGGCGGGTCCGGCGGTTTGGTTGGCGTCAAAATTATCTCTTCTGATTCAGGGCTCAACAGCCCTGATTTTGCCTCAACTATAATCTTATAGCTATATGGTATTTTGTAAGTAAGGCCCGCAGGAAACAGGTCCTCTGCCTTATCTATGAATATTACATTGTTGTCCTTTATAATTGAAGGCTCTGGCCTTTGTATGTCAATTACAGCAATCTTTACAAATGCGCATCCGCAGCCTCCTGTCTCCCTGTCCCTGACATCTGCCCGCAAAACAGTGAACTTAGAAAGGTCTTTTAACTTTGTCCCATCCATATTCTTTACGGGTATCTCCCAATTTAGGATAGCAGATGAGTCTTTTGTAAATCCTTTTATATCTGTGACTGGCGCAGGTGGAGAGAGGCGGGGAACTATTGGGTCTCCCTTCCTGCCGCAGGAGGTAGAGACGATTAAAAGAATAACGAAAAAAAGGATGTAAAGGGGAATTAAAGGATTTTTAAAAATCTTTCTCAATTTCTTTTATCCTCTTTAATACCTGTTTCTTTGATGTTCCGCCGATATGATTCCGTCTTTCAACGGCCTTTTCAAATGATACAAAATTGAGGATGTCCTCTTTAAAATCTGGAGAAAACATCTTCCACTCAGAAAGGATTAGGGCTGTTAGAGGCCTTTTTCCCTTAAGACAGAAGCTGACAATCCTTCCTACAATCTCATGGCTGCTTCTAAAGGGGACTCCTTTTTGCACAAGATAGTCTGCAACATCTGTTGCAAGGATAAGGCCGTCTGCCATTGATGATTCAATCCTCTTCTTGTCTAACTTTAAACCTTTAATCATCTCACTAAATATCTCAAGAGATGCCTTAATCGTATCCACTGTGTCAAAAAGAGGCTCCTTATCCTCCTGCATATCCTTATTATATGCAAGAGGCAAACCCTTCATAGTAACAAGCAGAGAAATGAGATGACCGTATATACGGCCTGTCTTTCCGCGCACAAGCTCAGGGACGTCAGGATTCTTCTTTTGCGGCATCATGCTGCTTCCTGTGCAAAAGGCGTCAGGAAGCTCAATAAAACCAAATTCAGATGATGACCATATAATCAGCTCCTCGCTCATCCTTGAAAGGTGCATAATTATTATTGATGCAGCAGACAAAAATTCAATTATAAAATCCCTGTCAGACACTGCATCAAGGCTGTTTTTTGTTACATCATCAAATCTGAGGAGCCTTGCGGTATATCCCCTGTCAATGGGAAATGTTGTGCCAGCCAAGGCGCCAGAGCCGAGGGGCATGATATTTGCCCTCTTATAGCAGCCCAAAAGCCTATCCCTATCCCTTTTGAACATCTCATAATATGCAAGAAGGTAATGTGAAAATAGTATTGGCTGCGCCTGCTGAAGGTGTGTGTAGCCGGGCATGATTACATCAATATTCTTTTTGGCAAGCAGCACGAGTGTTTTGTGAAATTTATCAATCAGGGAAATTATATTTTTAATCTCATCCCTCAGATAGAGCCTTGCATCAAGTGCAACCTGATCATTCCTGCTCCTTGCAGTATGGAGTTTCTTGCCTGTATCGCCAATTAATGATATAAGCCTCTTTTCAACAGCCATGTGTATATCTTCATCCTCTATGGAGAATTTAAACTTGTTAGCATCAATCTCCTTTTCAATTGCCTTAAGCCCATTTACAATCTTGTCTGCCTCTGCCTTTTTAATTATCCCTGTCTTCGCAAGCATCCCTGCATGGGCAATGCTGCCGAGAATATCGTACTTATAAAGCTTCCAATCAAAAGGCATAGAGGCAGTAAAATTATCAACGAGTTTATTTGTAGATTCTGAAAACCTTCCTGACCAGAGTTTTTTCTTCATTTTATCTTCTTACCTATTGCTAAGCTGCATAAGTTTAGTTACCGTCATTCCCGCAATGTTTTTGAGCGGGAATCCAGCCTGCCTCTGAATGTTTCTATCAGGGATGCAAAACTGGATTCCTGCCTTCGCAGGAATGACATTGGACAATTATCTTTTAATTTTAAGTCTCAATGCGTTCAGCTTTATAAATCCCTCTGCATCCTTTTGGTCGTAGACAGTGTCCTCTTCAAATGTTGCAAGCTCTGACATATATAATGATACAGGCGATTTCCTGCCGACTACATAACAGTTTCCTTTATACAGCTTTAACCGCACTGTTCCTGTTACATTCTTCTGGGATTCATCTATTGCCTTTTGCAGCATCTCCCTTTCAGGAGAAAACCAGTAGCCGTAATAAACAAGCTCTGCATAGCGAGGCATCAGTGAATCCCTCAGGTGCAATACCTCCCTGTCCATTGTAATGGATTCAACAGCGCGGTGCGCTGTATGAAGTATCGTGCCGCCAGGCGTTTCATAAACACCGCGGGACTTTATGCCAACATAACGGTTCTCAACCATATCAACCCTGCCAATGCCGTTTTTGCCGCCTATCTGGTTAAGCTCAGCAAGCAATTTTGCAGGAGACATCTTCTTATTATTTATTGCAACAGGGTTTCCGCTCTTAAATGTTATTTCAATGTATGACGGCTTGTCAGGCGCCTTTTCAACCGGCAGGCTCATGGTATACATATCAGCAGGCGGCGCTGACCATGGGTCTTCAAGTATGCCCCCTTCATAGCTTATATGAAACAGATTCCTGTCTGTGCTGTATGGCTTTGCCTTTGTTGCGGTAACAGGTATGTGGTGCTCCATTGCATAATCAATCAGCTCCTCCCTTGATTTAAAATACCATTCCCTCCATGGCGCGATAATCTTTATCTTTGGATTTAATGTCATATATGTAAGCTCAAACCGCACCTGGTCATTCCCCTTGCCAGTAGCGCCATGCGCAACTGCATCAGCGCCCTCTTTTTTTGCAATATCTATCTGATGCTTTGCAATCAGCGGCCTTGCAATGGATGTGCCGAGAAGGTATGTCCCCTCGTAAACAGCATTTGCGCGGAGCATGGGGAATATAAAATCCCTGACAAATTCCTCCTTCAGGTCTTGTATGTATATTTTACTTGCGCCTGTCTTTAATGCCTTTTTGCGTAAAGGCGATAGCTCTTCGCCCTGGCCAAGGTCTGCTGCAAAGGCAATTACCTCGCAGTTGTAATTCTCCTTCAGCCACTTTATTGCAACAGATGTATCAAGTCCGCCTGAATAGGCAAGGACTACTTTTTTGATTTTGTCTTTTTTCACATTAAAATCCTCTTTTTCACCCTCCCCCTACCCCCTCCCGTCAAGGGAGGGGGAATTATGGGAATCCCTCTTGTTTCCCCTCCCCTTGTGGGAGGGGACTAAGGGAGGGGTATTCTATTTCATCAACCTGAGCATTACTGCCTTCTGTGTATGCAGCCGGTTCTCTGCCTGATCAAATATTACAGAGTTTGTCCCTTCCAGAACATCCTCTGTTATCTCTTCTCCCCTGTGCGCTGGCAGGCAGTGCATAACAAGCGCATCAGGTTTTGCAGCTTTTAATAATTTTTTATTCAACTGATAGTCTTTAAATATCTTCAGCCTCTTTTTATGCTCCTTTTCCTGTCCCATGCTTGCCCAGACATCTGTATATAATACATCTGCATCCTTTGCAGCCTTTTGCGGGTCGCTTGATATTTCTATCTTGCTTCCATGTTTCTTTGCATCCTCTATTGCAGACTTTACTATCTTCTTATCAGGCTCATATCCCTTTGGACAGGCAAGTACAATATCAATGCCTGTCTTTGCGCATATCTCTATAAGAGAATGGGCAACATTATTGCCATCGCCGATATATGTCAGCTTTAGCCCATTAAGGTTTCCCTTCTTTTCTTTAATGGTAAATACATCTGCCAATGCCTGACACGGATGGTGCATATCTGTTAAGCCGTTTATAATTGGAATGGATGCATGCTCTGCCCACTCCTCTACAATTTTATGTTCAAAGGTTCTTATAACTATTGCATCAATGTATCTTGACAACACCCTTGCTGTATCAGCAATGGTTTCGCCCCTTCCTATCTGCAAATCAGAAACAGGAAGAACTATCGCCTGTCCGCCGAGCTGGTATATGCCTACTTCAAAAGAGACCCGCGTCCTTGTTGAAGGCTTTTCAAAAAACATGCCGAGTGTCCTGCCAATCAACGGGCAATCCATCTGCCTGTTCTTTTGCTTTGCCTTAAGTTCAGCAGAAAGCGTTAGTATATCCTCTATCTCTTCTGTTGTTAAAGCATTTATTGTAAGAAGGTCTTTCATTTTTTCATCCTTTTTAATACTCCATACAGTATCTCCAGCATGGAGTCTATCTCCTCCTTTGTTACTATCAATGGAGGAAGAAAACGCAAAATCTTGTCCATTGTGCAATTTATAAGCAGTCCGTCCTTCAGGCATTCCATTACAATATCTTTTCCGTCTATTGTCAGCTCCATGCCGACCAAAAGGCCCTTACTGCGAATATCTTTAATAAAAAAATGCTCCTTTTTTAATTCTTTTAATCCTTTTGTCAGATAATCACCCATCCTGACGCAGTTCTCAAAAAGGATGCCATCTTCTATTATTGTTTCAAGTGCAGCGACTGCTGCTGAACAGGCAAGGGGATTGCCGCCAAATGTTGTTGCGTGGCTTCCCGGTGTAAATGCCTCTGCAATGCTTTCCTTTGCAAGCATGGCCCCTATTGCAACGCCGTTGCCCAGCGCCTTTGCGAGTGTCATTATATCAGGTTCAATGCCATAATGTTCGTATGCAAAGAGCCTGCCTGTCCTTCCCATGCCTGTCTGCACCTCATCAAACACAAGAAGGATGCCTTCATCATTGCACAGCCTGCGGAGTTTTTTTAGATAATCATTATCAGGTATATTTACGCCGCCCTCCCCCTGAATAGGCTCAAGCATTACTGCCGCGGTCTTTTTGCTTATTGCCTTTTTTACTGCATCTATATTATTAAATGGCTCATACTTAAACCCCGGCAGAAGCGGTTCAAAACCCTTCTGCACCTTCTCCTGAGCTGTTGCGGTTATGGTTGCCATTGTGCGGCCGTGAAAGGACTTCTCCATTGTGATTATTTCAAAGCGGTTACCTTTTAATTTCTCCTTAGCATATTTCCTGACAAGTTTTATTGCCGCCTCATTTGCCTCTGCGCCGCTGTTGCAGAAGAATGCCTTGTCAGCAAAGGAATTTTCAACAAGCATCTTTGCCAGTTTTATCTGCGGTTCATTGTGATAAAGATTTGATATATGCACAAGGCGCTGCGCCTGCTTCTGAAAGGCAACAGTTACCTTTGGGTGGCAGTGGCCGAGGTTGCACACAGCAATGCCTGCCACAAAATCAAGATACTCCCTGTTGTCAGAATCAAAGACCTTTACCCCTCTTCCTTTAATAAACACAACAGGAAATCGGTTGTAGGTGTTCATAATATATTTCTTTGAGAATTCTAACAGTTCGTTAGTAAGCATGGAGGGAATTTAGCATAATAAGAGCAATAAAATCAAGGGAATAATCGGTTTTCTTTGTGTCATTCCTGCCCCGTATCAAGTACGGGGTAAACTCCAGCAGGAATCCAGTTCTTATAAATCAAAAATCAAATATCAAAATGCAAAATTATGGAATTCCTTAATTTTAATTTTTGCATTTTACATTTAATACTCTGGATTCCCGCTAAAGGCATGCGGGAATGACA
>ERZ1292623.3792-Hain-H51-01um-R1-3792-length-12723-cov-21_pt1 | contig 12723 bp, 14 predicted proteins | sample MGYA00564398_ERZ1292623 | MGnify/ENA primary metagenome ERZ1292623 (study PRJEB36523, sample SAMEA6512633) | groundwater metagenome | collected 2019-01-07 | study: AquaDiva: Metagenomics assemblies of 32 groundwater samples | reverse complement strand
ATTTAAAGAAAGGTTTTGTTTAAAAATCTTTTGTGCAGAAAAAACTACACTATTAAAATCTTACATCGTCATTATTTTTTCTTGGGATTAAATGAATATGTGTATGAAAGACTAGTTGTCCTGCTGATGGCTCATTATTTATAATTACATTAATACCTTCAGCTTTTTTATTTTCAATTAATTTTAATGATATCTTTTTTATTGCTTCAATGAGTTCAGTTCCTAGAGTGTTTGGCATATCCAGAATATTTCTAAAATGTTTTTTTGGAATTATTAAAGTGTGATTTTCTGTTTTTTGATTTTTGTCGAGAATTCCTATGAAATTCTGCGATTCATAAACTTTTTCTGATGCAATTTTATTATTTATAATACTGCAAAAAACACATTCATTATCAACCATAAATATTAAAAATAATCAATCTTTAAAAATATTGTTAAGGGCTTGTCTTATAACGGTTATTATTCTCGGCTGGCAGTCGAGAAATTCGGGTTCAATTCCCGACGAGTCCATAAATTTTACGCGAAATAGTATAAATCTAAAATAAAAAATAAATTAACTAATAAATAAGGCATTAAATGCCTTTGTTAAATTATTTTTTTTTCTTTTTAGCCTTTTTTTTAGCAGCCATTTTTAACTCCACCTCATTATATTATATATATATCAATATAAATTATAGTATTTATATCTATCTTATTTTATTTTTTTATTGGTCTTCCAGCTTCGGTGAAATTAATTTCTTCATTAATTAATTTCTTCATTATTTTTCTCAAATTTTTTATTTTAACTCTAATTTGTTCTTTTGTATCTCTTTCTCTAATTGTTATATCTTTATTTTTTATGCTTTCTTCGTCAATTGTTATACAATAAGGAGTTCCTATTTCATCGTTTCTTGCATATCTTCTTCCTATAGACCCAGATATATCATATTCACAATTAAATTCATTTCTTAAATCATCTAAAATCTTTTTTGCAATATGCTCATATTCTGGCTTTTTTATTATTGGAAATATAGAACATTTTATTGGAGATAATTTTGGATGCAATTTTAGAATTGTTGTATTAGTTTCTTTATTAAAATAATAACTTTCTAATAAAAAAACTATAAGAGCTCTTCCAATTCCTAAACTTGGTTCGCATACAACATGGGGCATTATTTTTTTTCCATCACTTTTAGTTAATTCCATAGAATATTTTGAGTAGTTTTGATGTTGTTTAAGATCAAAATCTCCTCTGTTTGCAAATCCCTCTAATTCTCTCCATCCCATCGGGAAATTATATTCTAAATCCCAAGTGTCTATAGAATAATGACTTTTCTCCTCTGATAAATGTTGCCTTGCTCTAAAATTATTTGGGTTGGCTCCTAAAGATGTAAACCATTTAAATTCTTTTCCAATCCAATATGCATGCCAGTCTGTTTTAATTATTCCTTTTTTACAAGCTTCATATAAATTCATTAAAATTGGAGAACTGTTTTCTTTCTGTGATTTTTCATCATATATTAAAATTTTTATTTTTTTTATTTCATCAATATAAGGACAATGCTGATCTTGTTCTATAAAATATTCTATTTCCATTTGTTCGAATTCTCTTGCTCTAAATAAAAATTCTCTTGGAGAAATTTCGTTTCTAAAAGATTTTCCTATTTGAGCTATTCCAAATGGAAGTTGTAGTCTAGCATTTTCTTGAATAAGTTTGAAGTTAGCAAAGATAAGTTGTGCTGTTTCAGGTCTTAAATAAGCTTTTGTAGAATTTTCTTTTATAGGTCCTATCTGAGTTGTAAACATAGGATTGAATTCTCCTTTATTTTCGTATTCTGATCCGCATTTATCGCATTTTGCATTTTTTAATTCATGTTTATCTATTTTAGATTTGTACTTGCATTTTTTACATTCTACTGCTAAATCTACAAAACTAGAAACATGTCCAGAAGCTTCCCAAACTTTTGGATTTGTAATTATTGAACCGTCGACTAAAACTAAATCATCTCTTTTTTGAATATGATAAATTTTCCATTGATTCTTTATATTATTAACTAATTCTGTTCCTAAATGTCCGAAATCCCAGAAACCACCTAGTCCTCCGTATATATCTCCTGAAGGATATACAAATCCTTTACGCTTGCAAAAATTTGCTAACTCTTCTATAGATATTTTTGAGATAATTTTTGTTTCTGATTCTTTATATGGAATTATATTTTTTTCTTCTAGTTCTTTTATCTTTTCTGCTTTCATCTTTGCATCTTCAAGATTTTTTCCTAAATATGAAATAAATTTACTTTTAATCTTATTTCCTTCTCTTACAGATTTTTGTAAATAATAATATTCTTTGCCCGCAATTTTTTTTTTAACTATAAATGACATTATATATTTTAATCATTTAATTTAGATTTAAATATCTTTCAGGTTTATAACTAACTTTAAAAATAGCTTTTTCTTATCAAATTTACGCAGGGGTCGCATAATGGTATTGCGCGGGCCTGCAGAGCCCGTTTTCCCGGGTTCGATTCCCGGCCCCTGCTTTTTATAATTTGGCAATGGAAAAAAATCAAAGATTATTTATTAAAAATATTTTTTATGTATAGAATTAATAATTATAATCTATAATTATCTAAAATAAAACAATTAAACTTAAAAACCTAAAAATATAGTTAATGAGATGGATAAAATAAAAGATGTGAAAATTGGGGTGATAGTTTCTGCTTCAAAAACTCTTGATTATATGAATTTAAATAAATATTCAACTATAGAAGAGGTTATGAGGTATGTTATAGACTTAGTTCATGCTGACAGCGAATTTGTTAAAAGAGGGATTATAGCTTCTGCTAATTTTACTTATAAATATAAAACGAAGAATTATTTATTGAGAGATAAAGAGATTCTTAAGGAGATTTCTAAAGCTACCGATAGAATTATTTCTGAAATTGAGCATTTTGAGATAGCTTAAAGATTGTTATAGTTATTTCTTATAAAAGGTTGCGTAAAATTATAGTATTTTTTAAATAGGTTGTTTGGTAAATATTGAATACTTTTGATAATTTTTCTGCAATTTTTTTGTTTACATGAACAATTCATCTTCCATTTTTTATCAATGTTCGTAGTAGAATAATCAATGGTAATTTCAGTATTAGGTTTTATATTTTTAAGAGCATAAATGAATTTACCTTTTGAAAAGGAATTAGGATTACAGCTATGATTTAAATAATAACCATAAGAGTTATTTTTGGGATAAAGCCATAAGTTACTTTTTAAATTGATAGATTTACAACAAATTATACAATTACATCCTAGTTTGTGATTTATTTTAATTATCCTATTTGCAAAAACAAATATTTTCTTATTTTTGTTTATTTTATATAGATTAAAAATTCCTTTTTTATTAATTTTAGATTGTTTAATTATAATATTTCTTGTTTTCATTTTATTTATTAAACAAATTTAATCAACAAATATATACGCCCCCGGCAGGATTTGAACCTGCGACCTACTGCTTAGAAGGCAGTCGCTCTATCCAGCTGAGCTACGAGAGCATATATTGAATAAAAAATTGCCGTATTTAAAATTATGTTTTAAATTAATAAGATTTCTTATTATCAGATTTATAAGATTGTTGTACTAATTTTCTATGGCTTCTAAATATAAAAAATGTTCCTATTGCTATAAATGTTAAAAATATTAAGTATGGAAATCCTTTTCCTTTTCCAATGTTAAATATAACATTTCCCGAGGTCTTAGAATCTCCCAAAATAACTGTTTTTTTTATATAATTATCTGAATCTGATGGATGCGAAAATAAAACAGAATATACTCCTCTTGGATTTTTCTTCAAATCTATATTTACTTCTCTAATTATTAAATTATCTTTATTTATAGAAAATTGATCTTTTATTCTGTTTACTTCAAATCCATCAGGATTTTTTACCCATATTTCAACATAGGTAGAATCGCCTATGAATCCCTCATTATTAAAAGTATAGATGATATTGAGCATATTTTTATTTGATTTAATTTCTCTTATATTTATAGTATTTACTCCTTTAATTATAGAAAAATATATTTTTTTTGAGATAGACTCTTTATCACAAATTAACTTTAATTCCAAAAGATATTCATCAGCTTCTATTTTTTCTGGTGTTTTTATATTTAAATTAAAATTTTTATCAGAATTAGATAAAATATTTTCTTCTTTTTCAGATGAGAACCATTCTGATTTTTCTCCACTTACAGTTAATTTACAATTTGTTAAATCTTTATTACCTAAATTTTTTGCATTTATTATTATTATTTTATTTTCATTTTCTTTCATAGTTATGTCTTCTATTTCTGAAAACTTTAGATTTTGTTCTTCTTCAGATACAGCATATCCAATAATATTTGTTGATATTAATAAAATCCCCAATATTCCAGAAATAATTAATGAGACCCCGATGATTCTTAAAAAATCTTTTTTCATCTTATGAAAAATGGTTTAATGTTTTTAAATATTTGTTTGACTTGCTTAATTATTTAAAGTCTTTTTTAATATATAATATGTATTATGGAGAATATAAAAATAGTTTTTTTAGGAACTGGCAGTGCTATACCCACTATTAATAGAAATCATAATGGAATTTATTTAAAATATAGGGATAGGAATTTTTTGATTGATTGCGGAGAAGGTATTCAAAGACAAATTAGAAAAGCTGGACTAAATATTTGTAAAATTAATGATATATTAATTACTCATGTTCATGGAGATCATATACTTGGATTGCCTGGACTTTTGCATACAATGAGTAAGAGTGAATATAATAAAAAATTGAATATTTATTGTCCTAAAAATTCCGGAAATTTTATAAAGAAATTTCTTAAACTAACTGGTGTTCATGATATAAATTATAAAGTTACTGAAGTAAACGGAAAATTTATAGAAAATGATTTTTTTTCTTTTAGTTGTTTACCTTTAAAACATGATGTTTCTTGTAACGGTTATTTATTCCAAGAAAAAGATAAACTTAGAATAAATAAAAAAGAATTATCTAATTATAAGATAAAAGGAGAGGAAATAGGAAGATTAGTTAATGGGAAGAATATCTATTTTAATGGAAAGAAAATAAATTATAAAGATTTAACTTATTTAGAAAAGGGAAGAAAGATAAGTTTTATTTTTGATACAGAATTTTGTGATAATATAAATAAGTTAATCTTTAATTCTGATTTAGCAATCATAGAGGGAGTTTTTTTAAATTCTGATAGAGAAAATTTGGAAAATTTAAAACATTATAAGCATTTAACTATTGAAGATGCAGCTAATTTATCAAAGAAAAATAAAGTAAAAAAATTAATAGTTAGTCATATCTCCCAAAGATATGAGTTTAAAGAAAAGATTTTATTAAAGAAAGCAGAAAAGATTTTTAGAAGTACTATTATTGCTGAAGATTTTATGATTGTAAATTTATAGAAATATATCCATTTTTATCATTAGAAATAGTTTCTAAGCAAAAATTTCCTTCTCTTACCATATATGGAGCTTGTTCCATAATTTGTTTTATTTTTCTTTTTAATTCATCATGTAAATAATAATTTTTATTTTCAGATGATAATAGAACATTAGTTTCCAATCCGGGAGTATAAATTAATTCTATATAACTTTTCAATGCTTCTCTTGTAGGTCCCAATCTAGTAGGCCCATTTACATATAAATAATTTTTAATATCGTTATGCAATTCTTCCATCGTTCCATATCTTTTTCCAGAATCTTTCTCAGTTGCTTTGGAAATTATTGAAGACAACACATCGTCTACATGGCCAATCTCCTCGTTTATTTTTTTAAATCCTTTATTTATATTTTCTATAGTTTTATTTATAGCTTCAAAACTATCTGAATTTTCTTTTATATCATCTAAAAGAGGATTCCTTCCTCTTATTAGATAATCCATCACCATTCCCAAGCTGTATATATCAACGCTGAAATCAATAAGTTTATTATTAAATATTTCTGGAGCAATAAATCCTAGTTTTCCAGCAACTTTTCCTATAACATCTTTTCTTCCAACATCTGAAGATAAAATTCCTAAACCAAAATCTATAATTTTTGGATATCCTGTATGAGTAATTATAATATTTTGAGGAGTTATATCTCTGTGTATAAGTCCTATTGAACTTTTTCCATTTTCGTCTGAGATTATTTTTTTGTGGGCATAATCAAGACTTTTTGAACATTCAAATCCTATAAAAGCAGCGAGTCTTTGTGGAAAATGAAGATTCAACAAATTCTTTTTATGCCACGCTACTATTTCTGCAATATTTTTTCCATCTATATATTCCATTAATATCTGTCCTTTTTTTAATTTTTCATCAAAGTCATAAGCAATAATTTTTCCTATTCCATCATGCTCTTTTAGTGATTTTGCTAATCTTGCTTCTTTTTTTAATGATGTTAAACAATCAGAATCTCTGTTTGAAACTTTTATAACTACCTCCTCATAATCATAAGGTGTTATTCTATATCCTTTCCATACTTCACTTCCTGCTCCAGAACCTATTAATTCATGTTTTTCTATATGATAAAATTTTTTATCGCTACCACCTATATTATTTTCATTTCTAAAATCAGAATCTAAAATAGTTTTATCTAAACTCATATAATTAAGTTTGATTAAAAGTTTATAATAATTATTATATTAAACTCAATACTTTGTATACTTTTATTTTTCCCGTTATATTTTTCATTTCATATTCTCCGATTGATTCCGCATTTATTCTGTTTTGAATTTTTTTATAAGCTCTTTCAGTTATAAGAATATTTCCTTCGCTTAAAGATTGTAATCTGAATGCAATATTTACCGGAGAACCAACTGCTGTAAATTCAAGTTTTTCTTTTGAACCAACTGTTCCAACGGCACAAATTCCGCTATCTATTCCTATACCAACTTCTATAGATTCTATTCCTTTTTGATTTAATATGCTATTAATAAAAACAATTTCTTTTTTGATTTCAATTGCAGATTTTATAGCATTAATTAAATGATTATCATCTTTTGATGTTGCATTAAATAATGCCATTACTGAATCCCCTATGAATTTGTTTACAAATCCCCTATTTTTCTTTATAGTCTCACTGGATTTGCTAAAATACAAATTAAGCATTTTTGTGATATCCTCAGAATCTCTTTTATCAAATATTTTTGAAAAACCTCTTATATCTGTAAATAAAATAGTAATATCTTTTTTTATTACCTCAGGTCTAAATTCTTTATCGAGAATTTTATTATCTACATAACTGCCGAACATTTCTTTTATAATATTTTTCTCTTTCTTTTGTTTGTCAAGTGACTGTTTTAGTCCTTTATTCTGTTTACCTTGAGTTATAACTGTATAATCAACAACTTTTGTTATTTTTGTTTTGAACCTTCTGTTTACTATAAATATTATTATAAATCCAACAAAAACTAAAAAAAATCCGAGATAAAATATATTGCTGACCTCGTTAGTTTCTATTACTGAAGAGCCAGTTATTTGTGATAATCCTTGAGATAATTTTTTTGTTAAAGGGCGGTTATCTTTTACTTCTATTCCATTTATAGCATAACTATTATTATTTGTTTTTAATAAAATATCATAATTATTTGATGGAAGTTCATTTTTTAAATCTATAAAAACTTTTTCATTGACTTTTAAATCAAGACTTAAAGGAATTTTATAAACAATATCTTCAATTTTTGTTTCAATCATCAAATCTTCAGTATATCTGACATTACCTTTATTTTCAATACTAAGAATGCCATTTTCTGTAGAGAAATTTATTTTTCTATTCTCTTTAACTGAAAATTTATCAGAATCTTCTAAATCTTTATAAACTGCTTTTATTATATATTCTCCTGGATAGGGATTATTTAGTTTTATTATATTTTTTTCTGAAGAAGTTAGTGATTTTAAAATGTTCGAATCAGTATCGAAAATTCTGTAAGATATTTCTAATATAATTTTTATATCAGACTGATCCAACAAATCAGAATCAAAAATTATTTCTTCATCAGGATTAATCTCTTTATTTTCTATATTTAGTTTTAAAGATGTTGGAACCTGTGAAATTTTAATGTTTTTTTCAAGTTCAGCATTATTCCCATATTTATCATCTGCTTTAATTGTTATCTTTTTTTCGCCGCTTTTGATATTATCTGGAAGTTTTAAGTTTATGGAAAAAATATCACTCTCGATAATTTCTTCAGATTGCTGAATTATTTGTTCTTCACTGTTTAAAACAATAATTATTTTAGAATTCTTCTCTGATTTTCCTTTTATTAATATGGTTTCTCCTGGATTATAAGTTTCTTTGTCAGTTGTAAATTCTAAAGGCAGTTTGTTTTTTATTTCTATCTCTTCAGATTCTTTTTTTTCTATTATATTCTCTTTTGAGTCTACTATTCTAAATTCTAATCTGCAAATTCCAATAAAATTTTTGTCTATGATTATAGATGGAATATTTATATTGTTGGTATTTTTGTTTATAGGGGTTTTATAAAATTCTAAATTGTAAGAAGGACATTTTATCTCTGTTTCAAAAAAAGATTGTTCATCGATGTTATTAATTATTACAGATGAGTATAATTGATCTCCAATTTTGTATTCTTTTTTTGGAAGGTCTTTAATAGTTATATCTGCAAAAATTAAACTTATAGAAATTATAATTAATAATAAAAATACTAGTCTTTTCATTATAAAATTAGTTAAAAGAAGTTTTTAAGATTTCTTGTTTTTATTTTTTGGATAATAGCAAAGCAGTTTTTAGATTCCATTCTCTTTTTAATTTTTCAGGATCATTATCGGTCAAAGCTTCTAGCCCCTTTATTTTGTATAAAATGCTTTCTCCCTCAATCATAAATCCTGCGTTTTTTGGTGGAAGAGTTATATCAATATTTTTATAACTAATATAAATATCTCTGTTAGGATCTCTATATTCAAAATTAAAATAAGAAATCTTTTTATTATATTCTTCCCATATTTTTTTTGAATGTATAGTATAACCAAATACTCCTAGAGTTATAACCTCTAAAATAGAATCATTATCTAAAAATGAATAATCTGCAGTATATTCTTTTGTTCCTCCTATAGAGGGAGATATTAAAACTAATGAAAATTTTTCTTTTCCTACGATTCTATTTGTAAAGTAATCTTCATTTGCATCTTTATACATCTCAGAGTAATTTTTATATAAATCTAGTTTATCTGAAAAATGTTTCATATGAGGGGTTATTCTCATATATTCTGATTTATCTGCCAGATGTTTTATTTTCTCAGGTAATTTATTTTTTGCTTTCTCTTTATCTGAAAAAATATTTACTTCGAAATGTAATGGATTGTCATTATGATTGATATTTTTTATTGAGTCTAATAATGATGCTCCGACAATTCCTCCTATAATACTAATACCACTATGTATTAATAATTCTCTTCTTGATAAAGTCATTCTTTCTTTAGTTCTTTTTTATTATTTAAGGTTTGTTATAAATTAATAAATATATTTATTTGTAAGATTATTACTTTATATCTTATAGTTAAAACTATATTAAATTTTTTAGAAGACTATAACCGTGCTAATCTAAATAGGTTAAAGCTCAATGCAATTTATTTGGCGACGCTTGCTGGAGAGATAAAGATAATTGTATCTCCTCTGAGAAATGTAAGTCCTACATTTCTTCTTTCATCTCCTTCTATTAGCTCTTTTGCATTATCTATTACCACATTAATGTGGATATCAAATGCCAAAAGAGTTCCGACCATTTGTCTGTTGTTTTTTAGTTGAATCAATACATCTTTTCCTTTTGCATTGTTCAACACGTCAAGCGGTCTTTCGATACCATTAACCATATGATTGATTTAGAAATGAAGTTTAAAAAGCTTTGTTTTTTTTTAAATTTTTTCTGATTTAGAAAGACTTAAAAAGTGATTTTTTATAAGTAGATTATGAAATATGGAAGAAAAATAACTGGCGGTAAATATCATAAACAAAGCAAGAAAAAGAAATATGCTTTGAGAGGACTTGAAAATAAAGTTAAATTGAGAGAAACAAGAAAAAAAATAGTTAGATTAACTGGGGGCAGAGAGAGATCTGTAATTTTGTCTACAAATATTGCAAGTGTTAATGATGTTAAAACGAAAAAAACAAAAAATGTTAAGATAAAAAATGTAGTTCAAACTCCGTCAGATCATTTCTTAGCTAGGCAGAATATTTTAGTTAAGAGTGCGATTATTGATACTGATTTGGGAAAAGCTAGAATAACAAATAGACCAAGCAGAGATGGAAATGTCCAAGCAGTTTTGATTGAGTAAATAATTATTATTGTTAAAAAGATTTATTAATATAGATTAATATTTTATAATTAAAAGATGGGTAAATTTAAATTCAGATATTTTTTAATTATTCTAATTTTAATTATTACTTTACTTTTAATTTTTAATTTTATTTATAGTAATTTTGGAGATTTTAATTTTGAAAAAAATAATTATGAATATGAAATATGCAATGATAATGGAGATTGTAATTATATATTAGTTGATAAAGTGATAGAACCAAGTAAAGAGACTTTTAATGTTTGTAATAATAATGGTTTATGTGAAGATGTTCCAGTAAATAGATTATTGCTTAAACATGGTACTGATAAAGAATATTGTGCTGATGCTCCTTATTTAAGTTCAAGTTATATAGATAATTGGTGGAATTCAAATGGATTAATTGATGAATGTGAAATGCCTCCAAATTCAGATATGCAATTTGCATTTAAACAACATAATGGATCTCTTTCCAGTTATACAGGTATGATACAAATTACAATAACCCCAATTAATTATGAAGAAAATTATCTTGCACTTCAGGTATTAATAGGCGAAGACCATAATCATGATAATCTTCCAGATAAATGGATTTTTTGTGGAAATGTAGATAGCATAAAAGGAAAAGATAAAAAGATTATTAATTGTAAAGGAACAGAACTAAAATTTGTAAAATTGGTTAATCCTGAATGGAATCCTTCTAGCATATATATTGATTATATTCTGGTTTTAAAAGCAGATTAATGTATTTTTTGATTATGTCCGAAACGTTGAAAACCTCACCATAAATGGTAAGGTCGTTTCGGAGCATCCCAAAAAATTTCCATTTGAAAGAAAAATTGCTGATCAAACATCTGCCTTTAGGCAGAGGTGGCGATTTTTCGGGAATTTTTTTTGATAGTAAATTCATATAAATATTCTTTTTTTTTAGAAACATATTTAAACCCTTTTTTATTTTCTTTATAAAGATTGCTAAGGATTTATATAAAATTAGTTTTAAAATGTATAAAAATAAATTTATAGTTTTTTTAATTTAATATGGCTGTTAAAAAATGTCCTGAATGTGGAGGTATTAATCTTAATTGGGATGATCAAGTTGGAGAAATCTTTTGTAATGATTGTGGTACTGTTGTCGAGGAGAAAATGGTAGATACAAGCCAAGAGTTGCAAGGAAGTTTTGATTCTGGTGAGAAAAAAGGGAGAGGTGGAGCACCTTTATCTATGCAAAAATTTGATAAAGGTCTTACTACAAATGTTGGAGAAGTTTCTGATATTTATAAATTGGATTCTGGAAGTACTAGAAAATTTTTAAGATTGAAGAAATGGCAGGAGAGAGTATCAACAAGTATAGAAAGAAATTTGAGATTGGCTATGACTGAATTGAGAAGAGTTGCAAGTTTTCTGAATTTACCTGAAGTTGTTAAGGATGAAGCAAGCAGGATTTATCAGTTTGTTTTGCAGAGAGGTCTAGTAAGAGGAAGAAGTATGGAAAGTGTTATAGCTGCTTGTATTTATGCTGCGTGCAGAAGTTATGATATTCCTAGAACTTTAGATGAAATTAGTGCTGCAAGTGATGTTGAGAGAAAAGAAATTGGAAGAACTTATAGATTTATAGTTAGAAAATTAAAAATAAAAGTTACACCATCAAGTCCTAGAGATTATATTCATAGATTTGCTTCAGTATTAAAATTAAGTCCAAAAACTCAAAATGAAGCTCTTAAAATTTTGAAAAAAGCAGAGGGAAGTGAATTAACAAGTGGAAGGGGTCCTGCTGGAATTGCTGCAGCTGGTTTATATGTTGCAGCTTTATTAAACGATGAGAAAAAAACTCAAAGAGAAGTGGCTGATGTTGCAGGAATTACTGAAGTTACAATAAGAAATAGATATAAAGAATTATTAGAAAAACTGGATTTGGAAGAAAAATTAAGAATTAAAGAAGTTGAGCAGGCAAACAAGAAAAAGAAGGAAAATAAATCTAATTTATGATCTTGTTTTTAGTTTCTTATTTATTTAATTTTAGAATTTTTAATGTATCAAGAAATTTTTTAAATTTATTGAGCATGAGATATTTTTAATATCGAAGGGTAAGAATCTAATAAATACTCATGCGGGGAAGAGGATTCGAACCCCTGTAGGCACTAAGCCAACACGGCCTAAACGTGTCCCATTTGACCACTCTGGCATCCCCGCATAATATCTTCTAATTTATTTAGTATAAAAGGGTTTTTGTTTAGAATAAATTAATTTTTATCTTGATTAAAAAAGATTACTGTTCATCTTTATGATAAAGTTCTAAAATATAAACTATATTTTTATTTTTGACATATTCATAAGATAATCTAAAAGGTTTAATGTATAATTCTCTTGTTCCTTTTCTATTATGTTTTATTGGTTTTCCAACTTCAGGATTAGTTT
>ERZ1292623.3791-Hain-H51-01um-R1-3791-length-12724-cov-5_pt1 | contig 12724 bp, 9 predicted proteins | sample MGYA00564398_ERZ1292623 | MGnify/ENA primary metagenome ERZ1292623 (study PRJEB36523, sample SAMEA6512633) | groundwater metagenome | collected 2019-01-07 | study: AquaDiva: Metagenomics assemblies of 32 groundwater samples | reverse complement strand
TTTGCTCTATTATTAGGAAATACGATGAAGAAATACGATTTTAAGAAAATAGAGGCTAAATGGCAGAAGCGGTGGTTGGAGGAGGCGGTTTTCAAGGCGGACGATAAATCCAAAAAGCCAAAGTTTTATCAATTAGAAACCTTTCCTTATCCTTCGGCGGCGGGGTTGCACGTGGGGCACCCGAAGGGGTATATCGCGGAGGATGTGCACGCCCGGATGATGCGAATGAAGGGATACGAGGTTTTGTATACCATCGGATGGGATGCTTTTGGGTTGCCGACGGAAAATTACGCGATCAAAGTAGGTAAGAGTCCGCAGGAGGTGGCAAAGGAGAATGTGAAGAATTTTAAACGACAGGTGCAGATGTTCGGGCTTTCGTATGACTGGGACAGAGAGATCAACACTTCGGAGCCGGATTATTATAAATGGACGCAGTGGATTTTTATTCAGCTTTATAAAAAAGGTTTGGCGTATCGCGCCAAGGCGAAGGTGAACTGGTGTCCGAAAGATATGACGGTGTTAGCGAATGAGCAGGTGATTCAAAAAGAGGGAAAAAATGTTTGTGAGCGATGCGGAGTGGAGGTGGAGCAGAGAGATATGGATCAGTGGTTTTTGAAGATTACGGATTATGCTGAGAGGTTACTCGCGGATTTGAAAGAAGTAGACCCCGACGCATATGAGAAGGTCCGTTCGGTCGGGGCGGGTTGGCCGGAGGCGACGATAAAAAGACAAGAAGATTGGATTGGAAAGTCGGAAGGAGCGCTTCTGAAGTTCGAAGTTCGAAATGATCGAGTCGAACAAGCAAAGCGATCGAGCAATCCGCCAACCCGCGGAGATCGAACAATTCCATCGTTTATTGAAGTTTTTACGACGCGGCCGGATACGCTTTTTGGAGCGACTTATCTTGTGCTTAGTCCAGAACATGGGGAAATTTCAAATCTCAAATCACAAATTTCAAATTGGGAGGAAGTTGAAGAGTATGTGGAAAAATCTAAGAAGAGGACGGAGTTAGAAAGAATGACTGGGAGGCAGGTCTCGCCTCCGCACGAGGCTTCAGCGGAGCGAAGTAAAACCGGGGTGGAGCTCAAGGGAGTGAAGGCGATTAATCCGGCGACGAAAGAAGAGATTTCAGTTTGGGTGGCGGATTATGTTTTAGGTTCATATGGAACAGGCGCGATTATGGCGGTGCCAGCGAATGATGATCGGGATTTTGAATTCGCGAAGAAGTTTAACTTGCCTATCGAGCAGGTGATCATGCCCTATATTTTTGACTCGGAAAATCCACCTCAAAAGGGAAAAAAGAATACGAAACGGAATACTGTTCATTGTTTTGTTAAACATCCGAGCGAGAATAAGTTTATTGCTTTGCGGTCAAAGAAAATGCCATGGCTGACACCCATCACGGGAGGAGTAGAAGGGAGCGAGTCAGTAGTAGAGGCGGCGCTTCGTGAGATCAAAGAAGAGACGGGCTATAGTAGCGCTAAATTCATCAAGGAGATGCCACAGGTTTTTTCGGTGGAGTTTTACGCTCCCCACAAGGATGTTAATCGAGATGTGACATCGCATATTTTATATTTCGAACTTGAGAATTTGGACCAAGTTAAAATTTCCGAAAATGAAGAGGCCTTACATAGTGTGGAGTGGGTGAGTTTTGAAGATTTAAAGTCCCTGACGCCCGTTGGGGAGTTGGAGTATATTATCAAGTGGTTTAAAGAAGGGGATTTTGCCTTTGAAGGTCATGGGACTTTAACAAACTCGGGAAAGTTGGATGGGATGGATTCGGAAAAAGCGAAGTGGGAGATCACAAAAACAGTGGGCGGAGAAAAGAAGATTCAATTCAAAATTCGGGATTGGTCGGTTTCGAGGCAGCGATACTGGGGGGTGCCGATTCCGATGGTGCATTGTGAGAAGTGTGGGATTCAGCCAGTAGACGAAAAAGACTTGCCGGTTTTGTTGCCGGATTTAGAGGATTATCGACCAAAGGGGAAACCGCCGTTGGCAAGCTCGGAGAAATTTATTAAAACCGAGTGTCCGAAGTGTGGAGGCGAAGCGAAACGAGAGCCAGAGACGCTCGATACTTTTGTGGATTCGTCTTGGTATTATTTGCGCTACACCGACCCGAAAAACGCGGAGGAGATTTTTGACAAGAAAAAAGCTAATCATTGGATGCCGGTGGATTTATATGTAATTGGAGCGGAGCACACCGTACTCCATCTTTTGTATTCCCGGTTTATCACAAAGTTTTTGCAGGATGAAGGGTATTTGAAGTTCTCAGAACCTTTTTTGAAGTTGCGGCACGTGGGTTTGGTTCGGGGGAGTGATGGTCAAAAGATGTCGAAGAGTCGGGGGAATGTGGTTAACCCGGATGAGTTGATTGCGGAGTTTGGCGCGGATAGCTTTCGGGTTTACGAGATGTTTATGGGGCCGTTTGAGGATGGGCAACCTTGGGATCCTCAAGGGGTGATCGGCGCGGAGCGGTTTCTCCAGAGAGTCTGGCGACTCTTTGAAACGTTGGATGTTCGAGGTAAGACGTTAGATGAGGGAAATGATAAACCAGAGAGATTGATGCATAAGACGATTAAGAAGGTGGGAGAGGATATTCAAAACTTGAATTTTAATACGGCGATTAGCGCGCTGATGATTTTGCTTAACGATGCCGAAAAGCAGGAAAAATTACCAAAAGATTTTTACGAAGACTTTTTGAAACTGCTTCATCCGTTTGCGCCGCATATGACTCAGGAGCTTTGGGAAGAGTTAGGTCATAAAGATTTTATGACTTTTGCGGAGTGGCCCGAGTTTGATGAAAAGTTAATTAAAGATGAAAGTTTTAATTTGATTATTCAGATTAACGGGAAAGTGCGAGATAGTGTGGAGGTGGAGGCGGGGATTTCAGAAGCTGACGTTGAGAAGTTAGTTTTGGGACGTGAAAAAGTTCAAGTGTATTTGAAAGGCGAGAAGCCGAAAAAGGTGATCTATGTGCCGGGGAGGTTGGTGAATTTGGTGGTTTAAGGGTATTGACTTTTTCTAACATTTAATATATTATATTAGCGGAAAATTGTTTTGTGTAGTTAACCTTAGTCAGAGAGGAAGGGTTTTATGACGTTAACTCCGCATGCCTTTGATCTAAGATCGCTGGTTGAATCATGCGAGGTGATGGCCCGGATCACTCGTGTGATGTACTGACAACAAGCTTTCGTTGTCAGAAGAAGGATTCGAAGTTTTTCTGCGTTTGCTACCTCTCTTATCGGGCAAGTTGTTCGTACTTGACCCGAAGTCAACCTCGGGCTACCCGACGTACTGGCGATCGGACGTTTTCATTCAAAGGCAGGAAACGGTCTAGGTCGGTAGGTCCAATCCCAATTATAAGTGAATATGCCCCGCTGGTCTTTAGATCGGCGGGGCTTTTCTTTGCCGAGAAGCTTTAAAAGCATTAAAATGATTAGATGTGTGGAATCTTTGAATATTTAGGGAATTTGTAGAAAGGTTTTTAGCGTGTTATTATGGAGATATGAATCAAGTGACAATTGAGAAAACTGGAAAATATTTGATCGTCAAAATTCCTATAAAGTCTTTTAATTCTGGCCGAGCTTCAATTTCGACTAAGTCGAGAAGTGTCGTGGATAAGGCGATTGCGGATGGGTTATCTGATCTTAAGTCGGGGAGAATTTTCGGGCCGTTTAAGAACTTAGGTGAGTTCAAAGCCGCTCTTAAGAAACGATAAATCTTAGGATGAAAATCGCCTTCGTTAATAAAGCTATCCAAACTTATAATGATTTACCAAAAGAGCTTAAAGCGAAAGCCGACAAACAGTTTGGGTTGATTTTAAAAAACTTTCGTCACCCTTCGGTGAAGGCGAAAAAATATGATGAGAAGTTAGATGTTTGGCAGGGAAGATTAGATAAAAGCTGGCGGTTTTATTTTAAGATCGAGCGTGACGTGATTTTTGTGATTGCAATTACTAAACATCCAAAGTAATATGTGCGGAATCTTTGGTTATTTAGGCAAAAGGAGGGCGGCGCCGGTTTTGTTGCAGGGCATTAAGGATTTGGAGTACCGAGGCTACGATTCGGCGGGAATGGCGGTGTTAAGCGACAGCGGGCGGGTGATTTGTGAGCGGGCGGTGGGGCCAGTGGTTTACTTGGAGAAAAAGATCAAAAAGAATAAGGCGATCAATGGGGAGTTAACGGCGGGATTAGTGCATTCGCGTTGGGCGACCCATGGCGGGGTGACAGAGAAAAACGCGCATCCGCACTCAGATTGTTCGAAAAACATTTGGCTGGCACACAACGGAATTATAGAAAACTACGAAGAGTTAAAAAAAGATTTAATTTTAAAAGGGCACAAGTTTAAATCGCAAACGGATACAGAGGTGATTGCGCATTTAGTGGAAGAGATAAAGAAATCCCAAGATCTTTCACTCGAAGAGGCGATGAGGTTGGCTTTGAAAGAAGTGAAAGGAACTTATGGGATTGTGGCTTTTGATAAGCGAGAAGTGGGAAAGTTGGTGGTGGCGAGAAATTTTAGCCCGTTGGTTTTAGGGTTAGGGAAAGACGAACTTTTTGTGGCATCGGACGCAACGCCGATCGCGACGCATACCAGGCGATTGGTGTACTTGAAAGACGGCGAGATGGCAGTTTTAAAGAGAGATGGGTATAAGATTTTTAATTTAGCGAACAAGGAAATTAATCGGCGACATTTAGATATTGATTGGTCTTATGAGCAGGCGCAGAAAGGAGAGTTTAAAGATTTTACTCTAAAGGAAATTTTTGAGCAGCCGACGGCGCTTGAAAATTCTTGTCGAGGGAGGATTGATTTGAAAAATAAAAAAGCGGTTTTAGGGGGTTTGGCAGGTTTAGAAAAGGAACTCGCGAAAGCGAAGCGTTTGATTATTGTTGGGAGCGGAACAGCGCATCACGCGGGGATGCTCGGGAAAATTTTTATCGAGGAGTTGGCGGGATTTCCGGTGGTGACGGACATTGCTTCGGAGTGGCACTACAAGCGGCAGATATTTCAAAAGGGAGATGTGCTTTTAGCGATCTCGCAATCCGGCGAAACAGCGGATACGCTGGGTGCGCTACGAGACGCCAAAAAGAAAAAGATTTTGACACTGGGCATTACGAATGTAATTGGCTCGACACTCGCTCGAGAAACCAACGCGGGAGTTTACCAACACATTGGACCGGAGATTGGGGTGGCGGCGACTAAGTCTTTTATTTCACAGTCGGCAGTTTTGCTTCAGATGGCGGTGTTTTTTGGCAAACAGAGAGGATTAACAGATACTGAGGCTCATAGGATCCTGAAAGCTTTTCGAGATTTGCCGAAGTTGATAGAGAAGATTTTAACTCAGAGTGAAAAAATTAAGCAGTTAGCGGATAAGTATAAAAAGTTTGATGATTTTATGTTTTTAGGTAGGAAGTATAATTTTCCCACTGCGCTCGAAGGAGCGCTGAAACTTAAAGAAATTTCTTACGCGCACGCGGAGGGGTTGGCAGCGGGGGAGTTAAAACACGGACCGATTGCGATGATTGATAAGGATTTTCCATCAGTTTTTATTGCGCCAAAAGATTCGATTTACGAAAAGAATTTTTCCAACATCAAAGAAATTAAAGCGAGGGATGGCGTGATTTTGGCGGTGACGACCGAAGGAAATACGGATTTAGAGAGAGTGGTGGACGATGTGATTTATATCCCCGAAACTTTAGAAATGCTTTACCCGTTTTTGGCGGTGATACCCCTTCAGCTTTTTGGGTATTGGAATGCGGTTTTGAGGGGTTATAATGTAGATAAGCCAAGAAATTTGGCTAAGTCGGTTACTGTCGAATGAAAAAAGATAAACGAGAGGGGAATATAGCAATTTTTATTTTACTACTCATCGCTTTTGTGGGGATGTTGTTTTTGGTGCAATCCGGATCGCTTAAAAAATTCGGCATTGAAAAGCTTGATTTTAGTTATAAGAAATCTACGAGTACAGTTTCAACTAGCGGAGGAGGAAAAGGATCATCTGGCTCTGGGAGTGGTACGAGCGGTCAGGTGAAATCAAGCTCAACGATCAGTCCTAAGTCGATTCCAGAAGGTTTTACTTTAGAGCAACTTTCGTCTCATTTTAAAAAGATAACAATTAGTTCGGTTTCGGGCGGATCGCCAAGGTCCGAGAGTAAAATCACTTTATCAGGCTCTAAAATCGGAACAGATGAAGCGATTGATATTACCGGGTGGATGATTAAAGGGAAGAAGAGTAGTCAGTATATCCCAAAGGCGGTAAATGATTATATTCCAACTGGGACGGCGGCGGAATCAGACATCATTCTGAAAAAAGGGAATGTGGTTTATATGTATTCAAACGAAAGCGCGATTGGAATTAATTTGCATTTAAATAAATGTATTGGATATTTGAATAATAATATTAAGTTTACGCCGACTTTGCCGAATAATTGTCCGAAATTGGACTTAAGCGAAGTGGCCAATGTTTCGGATGAGTGTTACAAGTACGTGCGTTCGATAGGAATGTGTAAGTTGCCGAAGACGAATTTGGTTTTACCTCAAAACGATTATGGCTGCCGGCCTTTTTTGGATAAAGTTAATTACAAAGGGTGTTACGATGCGCATCGGACAGACGAAGATTTTTTGAGCAAAGAATGGAGAGTGTGGACGGGCTACAAATTTTTAGTGGCCGAAGTGGATCAGGTGGAGCTGTATGACAAAAACGGACTGCTGGTGGATTTAAGAAAGTATTAGGCTAGTAAGTAGAGAGTAGTGGGTAGTAAGTAGAGTAAGGCAGTTTAAGAATAAAAGAGTAGTGAGTAGTTAAGAAACTGAAGATAGTTTGTTGAGCATTTTCATAACTTCCTGAAGAAGGGAGTCTGTTTTTGAAAAATCTAGATTTAAATCTTTGAGAATTTCTTTACTAATTTCGATTTGAGTTTCTAGCTCTGATCCAGAACCAAAAGCGACTGCAATAAATTGCCTATGCTCTTTTTCGTGGTTTCGGCGATATCCTCTGCGATATTTTATGGGATAGAGATCGCGGCTCTTCTTATTTGAGAAACTATTCCATAAATTTCTGATTTTGGAAATTGATCAGTTAATTTATAGATTTCAATGGCAAGGTTTTTAGATTTTTGCCAGACTATTAACTTTTTGTATCCATCTTCCATCCTACTATCTACTTACTACTCGCTACCTTCTAGTTATTTGCGTTCCGCGAGAGCGAGGTACATTTTCTTTTCTTTTTCGCCTCTTAAGACGACGAGTTCTACTCGGTCGCCAACGTTTAGGTTTTCCAAGAAGTCTTGGATCGGGTGTTCCCGGTCAATTTTTTTGCCATTTAACGTCAAAATAATATCTTTTTCTCGTAGACCGGCCTTATCGGCGGGACTCTCGGGAACGACGCCGTGATCGACTGGGCTTTCTTTAACAACCAACGCGCCATAGCCGACGGGGAGATTCATCTTGTCCTTTAAGTTATCATCGATCGTAATATAGCGGACGCCGAGAAGCGGGCGTTTGACGTGGCCGTATTTTTTTAGATCTGAAAGATCTCGCTTGGCGGCGTTGATGGGAATAGCGAAGCTGATGTTTTGCGCGCCAAAGACGATGGCGGCGTTGATACCCATGGCTTTGCCAGTTAGATCAACTAAGGGTCCGCCGGAGTTGCCGTGGTTGATAGCGGCATCGGTTTGAATAAGCCCACGCATTTCCTGAGGTGGAGACTGGGGGTCAGCTTGGGCGCTGATGGATCGAGAGAGGCCGGAGACGATGCCCATGGAAACGGTGTTTTTGAAAATGCCTAAAGCGTTGCCAATGGCGATGGCGGTTTCGCCCAGTTCCACCTTAGTTGAATCACCGAGTTTGATGACTGGGAGGCCGGAGGCTTGAATTTTTAAAATGGCGACGTCGTTGATGGGGTCGCGCGTTAAAACTTCGGCGGAAAATTTGCGATCGTCGCTGATGATGACGGTATATTCCGCTTTAGGATCGGAGATGACGTGTTTGTTGGTAAGAATCAAACCATCGGATTCAACAATAAAGCCTGAACCACCACCGACTTGGACCATACCGCGTTTGTCGATCAATTCTGGGGGGATTTTAAGTTTGGGACCGTCGGGGCCGTTAGGTAAAAAAGGATAAAGATCCGGCGGAATTTCTTTTTGAATGTCTTCGAGATGTTTGGTGATCACGATCGAGACGACAGCGGGCATCGTCTTTTTGATGATGGAAATTACTTTTTGGTCAGACATGTCTACATTTTAGCACAGATGAGTTATTCAATGAAACTTTTTGATTTGAGGAGGTAGAGGAGGCCGAAGACTTTAATATCGATTTGACAACCTTTAGGCGGATGAGCAAGGAAACGGGAAATCTTTGAGAAGGGGATTTTTACTACGGAAATATCTTCACTGATTTCAAGCTTAGGTTCTTGGATTTTTTTAGCACCTAAGGCGCAGTATAAAGCGGTTTCAGAGCCAGAAAGGCCGCCGTTGTGAGGGCCGACAGTGAGGCGGATAAATTTTTTGGCGACGTAGCCAGTTTCTTCGAGAAGTTCTCGTTTGACGGTTTTGATTTCGCTTTCGCCTTTTTTGTCCGTCAGACCCATGACGGGCTCGATAATGAAGGATTTGACGGGGATGCGGAAAATTTTAACCAAAATAATTTCTTTATTTTCGGTGATACCAATGACGCCGATGATTCGGTGGAAAACTTTTCTTTGAACCATTTCCCAAGTTCCTTTTTTGCCAGATTGGGTTTTGAAGTGGCGATGGATAGTTTTGAGGAATTTTCCTTCGTGAACTAATTCGTCTTTTATAATTTTAATTTTCATTTTGGCTACGAATAGGTGGTTTAGGCCCACAAGTCCCAGATATATCCAGCGGCATTAATCGGCGTACCAATAAGCGAATCGTGGTGGAGATTTATGAAAGGCAAACTATTACATTCAATTATACCCCACCTTTGTTCGTCGGGAGACTTAGTGATATTCTCGGCGATAAAATCGAAGCCGAGGATGGAGTCGCCTACTACTTGAGCGGCTTTTTCTAGCGCAGTTTTGAAATCCGGATGAGTTTCAGGAAAAACTTCGAAGCTAGTGCCGCCGTAGTTGACGCCAATTTTTTCAGTGAGATCTACGCTCCGATTTTTTTCTAAAATACTTTCAAGGTTGAGTCCTTGGCGATAAAGAAATTCGGGTGTGATTGGAGAGATTCTGAAATCTTTTACTTCCTCGGGTTTTTTGAGGTTCTTTATTTTTATCAATTCTCGGATGGAATTTTTACCATCACCGGTGATGTTAGGAGGATCACCGCCTAAAACGCCGATTAATTTGCTGCCGACAACCGTGCCGCGATAGACGGGACCGGTAAGGTGCTCTTCAACGATAACCCAGTAGCAGAGTTGCTTGGCGATTTTAAACGCCTTTTCTAAATCTTTTTCGGTGTGGATATGGGTGGTGGTGTGGCGGCCGCGAGAGCCGACACGTGGTTTGATTACGATGGGCTTTTGGAGTTGGCGGAAGTATTGGAGGAGCGGTTTGAATCTTGAAAAACTTTTGCCTTTGGGCGTGGGGAGATTATGTTTTTGGAGTTTGGCTTTGAGGATTTTTTTGTCGTCCATCCACCAAAGGCCTCGGCCGGAGAGGTGGGGCGGACGAGGGAGACCGTTGAAAATAATCGTCTTGCCTTTAATGTCGGCAAAATAGTAGTCGATATTTTTCCCAAAGATATCCAGGCTTTGCATTTTTATATCCCGACGGTTGGCTTCTTCCCATAGAACTTTGATCCGCGGGTTGTCGATTTTTTCGAGGTTTGGATTGAGTTTGGCAATTTTGGTTTTAATCAAGAAGTTGACGAAAGGGAGAGATAGGGGTCGGGTAATCTGGTTGATGAGCCAGTGGATAGAGCTACCCAAGACAAAATTGTCGAACGGACTTAAAAATATCGAAAGCGAGCTTTCGGCCCAGTTGGGGAAATGAGGAATAGTTTTTGGTCCGCAGTAGGGACAGTTAGACATTCCGGGTAGTAGAAATTAGGATTTTAAATGAATTCAAGGTAATATCGTCGACTTTTTTGTTGTAGATTAGTTATTTGGGTTAGGGATTGAGTATAGATTCGTCCTAATTTTCACTACCCAGTATTAATCGTGTAGGGGATTTGAATGGGATTTTCGAGAGAAACCTTTTGGCCGGTGATGATTTTGTAAAACTCCGGAAGCATATAGGTTATGGCGTTCTCTAATTTTACTCCTTTTGCCAAGTCATCGATAATTTTGGAGGTGTCGGATTTTTGGTAAAGAATGAGGTCGAGGAGGGTGGCGGGAAGGGCGCTTTTCCAGTTTTTGATTAGGGTAAAAATAAATTCGCCGCGGAAGATGTTGGTAGGGATTTTTTCTATCGCCATTATTTCTTCATTGGACGAGTTGGTTTCAGCGAGGAGTTTTAGGTAGGCGGTTTTCATTTCGGTTAGGTAGTTAACTTGGCTAAAGCCGCCACCGCAGGGGATGTGATAGTAGAAGCTCAACACGATGAATGACAAAGCCATACTTGGGAAAATTTCCCGGTTTTGGAGGGCATTTTTGAGAGATAAGGTTGAGGAGAAAATTGGGTCTTGAGGGGACAGGGAGATCCGGCGGCCGTTTTTTAGGCCCCAAAAAAGAAAAGTACCTTTGTGGTTTTGAGGAGAAAAGGCGCCGAGGATGTTTTCGAAATTTTTAGCGAATGATTTTTGGAAATCGGGATTGGTGAGAAGTTGGTTGATTAGGGTGGGTTGGTCTAAGTGGTGGCTAAGGATTAAATCGGAAACAATTTCTTCTTGGTTTAAGTAGATTAAATTTGTGTCACATTCGCCGGGAACTTTTTTCCAAAGCGCGTAGTTGGTTTGGGTGATTTGATCAGAGTATGTTTTCGCCGAGAGAATTTTTTCGTTAGCATAAATTTCTTTGATTTCATCAGGAATTTTTTTGAGATTTTCTTTCTGGTATGGAGGAAGTTCAAAAACTGGGTGGTGGCGATTTTTTAAGCTGAAAAATGGGAGGCGAATTTCCTTAAGATTTTCGTCGTGGAAAGAGAGGCCTCTTGGATAAGAGGAGTTGTTGAGGGAAATATTAGAACAGGCGAGGACGAGGATGTTTTTCAATCCTTTTGATTGGTTGGTTAATGATTGAACGAGGTTGGCGTTTGAGAAAAAAGGGTGGGTTGGGGGTTGGTGGTGGTCGGCGGTGGAGATGAAATAATTTTTGAACATCTCGGCGGCCAAACTTTCGGCGGTTTTTTCGTCGATGAGTTTGGATATTTTTGATTCAATAGCAGAGATTAGTTGCTTTTGTCTTTCGATGTCTACCTTCGGACTTGGAATGTCCTTTTGGAAATAATCATAGATGGACAAAGAACCATCAGTTTCGATGAGCGTTTTGAGAGCGGGTTTGGCTTGAAAGACGACTTGGCGGATTTCCTCGAGGGTCATTTCGGGTTGGAGGTCTGATTTTCTTTGAGTTCATCGTACCAATATCCAATACCTAGAGCTTGTTTTCTTAAACGTGGTAGGTGCCAATTAATCCCTTCTATATCTTCCAGGATTACCGGTCGAACAACTCGGTGGATCATTTGAGCGCGAAAGAAGAAGTCAACTTTTTGAATCAGAAGATCGGGGTTGGGGTGGGGATAGTTTTTAAGGAATTCGGATAAAAATTTTTTTCCAAAATGGCTGTATGGGCGAAATATATCGTAGTCAGGGTCGCCAATTCTTATTCCTCCCCAGTCGATAATACCCGTAATATTTTTTGAATCTTCGTCAAAAATTATATGTTCAGCTTCGAGATCTCCATGGAGGACAGCTGGAGTGTGTTCTGGGGTGTTGTATTCAAAGTTTTTTGGGTCACTTAAGTAATTTGAAAAAAGATTTTCTATGTATTCTTTAATTTTTTGAAAGTCGTCAGGGTACTTTTCCTTTAAAAGGGGATAGACATAATCTTTGGCATCTTCAAGTTCGTTTTCGTATACTGAACGAAAATTCTTTTCTTCCAGGCCCCACTCTTTTGCTACTGTGATTGGGATGGAGTGAAGTTGTTTGAAAAACTTTGAAAGTTGTTGCGTCAGACCTATATTTACTTCCCCTTCTCGAGAAATTAAATCTTCTTTCTTTAAGCCCCTCCCAGCAATTTTTTTATATCCAATCAAGTTAAAGCCTTTAGGTCCTTTTCTTCTGTATTCAAAATTCGGGATAGCAAGATCTACGTATGCTTGGACTTTATGTAAAACTCTGTTTTCTTTTTCGATTGAGGCGTCTGCTTTTTCGTTTTTTGCAAACCTAAAGATAATTTCTTCGTTAACTACAAAGGCCGTACTTCCCATTCCCTCACTCAAATATTCGATTTTCTTATCTTTAAATTCAGGGAAATTTTTTTCAATATCTTTTCTGGCTTCACTTTCTGAAATGTCAACTTGATATTCGCCTGGTTCGTATCGCTCCTCCTTTTTAGGATCGATAGCGATTTTTTCATTATCTTCAGGAATGGGCTGTTCAAACGCGTGGGTCATTTTAGGTATCATAATGCAAAAAGGAGATGACATAAAGTCATCCCTTTTTGTTTTTGCGGAAGCGGGAGGATTCGAACCTCCGATGCTATTTCTAGCATACCGCATTTCGAGTGCGGCCCATTCGGCCACTCTGGCACGCTTCCATCCGGTGGTGTTTGTTTGAAAAAGTTAGAACCCATTTCGAGCAGAACCCTGACTGAC
>ERZ1292623.3789-Hain-H51-01um-R1-3789-length-12726-cov-8_pt1 | contig 12726 bp, 15 predicted proteins | sample MGYA00564398_ERZ1292623 | MGnify/ENA primary metagenome ERZ1292623 (study PRJEB36523, sample SAMEA6512633) | groundwater metagenome | collected 2019-01-07 | study: AquaDiva: Metagenomics assemblies of 32 groundwater samples | reverse complement strand
AGAGGTATAACAATGGATAATATTGATTTAGAAAAAACTTTCAAAATTAAAAAGATTTTAAATGAAATAATAGACGAGAATAAAGAATCTATAGATTCAGATATTGTTTCTCAAGAAAAACAAATATTAAAAGAAAATAAACCAAAAAGAAAATTATTATTGGCCAATGAACAAATTGAATAGATAATTAATTAGATAATAAGTTGATTAGATAAATGTATCATGCCACAAACAGCTAATAGAGTATCAATTGATAAATTAAAACATGGCGATATGTTTTTTGATGTTGTTGCCAGAGATATCATGATTTTGGTTTCCGGAAATGATAATTGGCAACAAGCAGATAGAATTGCTTATTCTTTACGTACTTCTACTTTTGTTCGTTATATTTATCCGTTTACTAATAGATGTTTTGTACCAAAATATTCCGAAGATATTCCACAAACATTAATATCACCAGTAACGCGCTCTTAAAGTTTCAAACAACAGGAAATTAAGAAATGAATTTATTAATATTCATTTTATGTTCTTATGGATTAACATCTATTTTAATTTATTCAAAAATATTTGAAAGAATAAGACCAAAACATTATTTTTTTAGATGTCCACAATGTGTTGGTTTTTGGGTTTCATGTTTTATTTGGCTTATTTCCTCGCAAACAACACTATTTATATTTGATTATAATTTAATAACAGGATTTTTATTGTCTTGTTTGGGATCTGGAACAAGCTATGTATTGTGTATGATATTTGATGATAAAGGAATAAAAATTTTTAATGAAAAATAACAAATTGAATGAATTGAAGTATTTTCCGGAAGAATTGGAAAAAGAAAATCTGTTTTCTGATGAAGGTGATGACGATTGGGATAAAGTTTCACAGTTAAGAACAGATTTAAATAATTCTTTAGGTGCTGTGTTGAGTCAAATGAATGTTAATAGAGGTAACAGACCGGATGTACAAACCATAATGAGAAATTTTCAAAAGGTTATGCAAATTGTTACATCTATTGAAACAATTGTAAATAAATTTGCAGTTAATCATGGCCATAAGAGGTAGAAAAATGTTTAATGAGAATATTTTAATTGGTAAATGGCGTTTACCATCAACAAATTGTAGACATTGTTGTAGAGGCTCTTGAATTGGTCTCCTATAGATAAAGATAGGAGAAAATTTATAAAATAATGATAGAAACTAACAAAAAATATCTTTTAAGAGAATTTTATCGCCTTTGTGATGGAGGATTTTGCAAAGATCTATTGGAAGAACATGAAAAAATAGATATGCGCGATAATAATAGTTTTTACGTAACAGGAGTGGCCCAACGTGCAGATGACTTGAACGGGAATAATCGCCGTTATCCATATAGTATTCTTGCTAGAGAAGTTAATAAATATCAAAAATTAATTCAAGAAGGAAGATCGGCGGGGGAATTGAATCATCCTGAATGTTTTTCAGAAGGATTTCAGGTTCTTACAAAAGATGGATGGAAAGAATTTAAAGACGTAAAAGACAATGAATATATTTTTACTCTTAACCCAAATACCGAAACTATAGAACTTGAAAGAATAAATGAAAAAATAGAACGTCAACATAAAGGTAAAATGTATAAAATATCTCATGGGGAGATAGAATGTGTAGTTACACCAAATCATAAATTTTATCTTCATAATCGTCATGGTGTTGGGGGATTTTATACAATAAAAGAAGTTTTTGAAAATAGGAAGAAATTTAATAAATTTTCTATTCCAAAACAAAATAAATGGGATGGCCATCCGGATTTTAGAGAAAAGTTTGTTATTTCTGGTGTTTCTGTTAATAATAGAATAGAAAAAAATTTAATAGACAAATACTCTAAGTCCTTAGAATTAGATGTAAATAAATTTGCTGCTTTTATGGGTATTTATTTAGCTGAAGGCTGGTATTCTAAATCTGGATTTAAAGTAAATATATGTCAAAAAACAGAACATAAAATAGAAGAAATAGAAAAACTATTAAATTCTATTCATGAAGAACTTACATGGAATAAATATGTTTCTAAAGAAAATAATGTTGTTTTTAGTGTTTGTGATGCGCGTCTTCATAATTTTTTAAAACCATTAGGTAATAAATATACAAAATATATTCCTTACGAAATAAAAAATTTCCCACCTGAAGCGTTAAAACAACTTATTTATTGGTTTGTTTTAGGAGATGGTAGAACTACAAATTTTAATGGATTTTGTTCAACGGATATGTTTTCTGTTTCTAAACGTTTAATAGATGATCTTCAAGAAACTCTTATTAAAAGTTCTTTTGCTGGTAATATAAATATTAGAGAACCATACGAAAGAATGATTGAAGGAAGGATGATTAAAAAAGAAAACCAAAAAGACCTACACATTTTGCATTTGTCTACAACTAAAGGAATCTATCTAGATGATAGATATTTTAAAATAGAAGAAATTGATTTTGATGGGAAAGTATATTGTCTATCTGTCCCAAATAATACGTTTTATTATAGAAATAATGGAAAATGCTTTTGGACAGGTAATTCGGTTGTGGTAAACCCACAAAACGTTTCTCACAAAGTTGTAAAAATTTGGTGGGAAAATAAAGATGTGATGGTTAAATTAAAGATTTTAACCACACCAATGGGTGAAATTGCAAGAAAACTTATTACAGAAGGTGTTGCAGTTGGACTTTCTTCTAGAGGATTAGGAAGCGTTAAAGAAACCGGAAATAGTATTATTGTTGAGGACGATTACTCCTTGGTGGCGTTCGATCTAGTTCTCGAACCCTCTGTTCAAAATGCATTTATGTCTTTAAATGAAGTAAAAAATCATTCTATTTTTGGTACTTTTGTATCCACAAAAAGTAATAATATCAAAAAACTTTTAGAAGAATGTTTATTATAAATGAACAAGCAACCACAACAAAAACCAGACATAAAGAAAATATTGAAACCTTTATTAAAGGAGATAGTAAAGGAATGTTTACTAGACGAAAAGATAATAAAGGAAACGTTACTAGAGCAAGGTGTATTATCTAAAATTATCTCTGAAGTTGTTTTTGGATTAAACAATTCTTTAATAACTGAAAATAAAAATATTTCTCTTAAAAAACAAGAAAAAACATATATTGATCCGGATCCGGAATTAGTTTTTCAACGTGAACAATTAAAAAATGAATTGGAAGATGAAAAAAAGAAATTAAGAGAAAAGAAAATAATTGAAGCAACCGGGTTGGCTAATATTTTTGATAATATAAAAAAGGAACAAAATAAACAAATAGAAATAAAAAATTCTATAAAAATTCATGAATCAGAAAAACAAATTGATGAAGAAAAAGAATTAATACTGTCACCAGAAGAGAAAAAAATAGTATTAGAAGAAAACAAAGAAAAGAAAAAGAAAGCTCAAGAAGAAGAAAGAGCTAATATAAAATTTGGTGTTCCTTCTGGTGGGTTTGTTTTAAGTGGAATTGATCCTGGTAATCCCGGGATCCCTATTGATGGTTTTGCCGAATTAGTTGGTGGAAATAAAAGAAATTGGGGAAGGATTGCTAAAGCTTTGAAAGAATAAAGAAAGGCTAATAAAATAAATGTTAGAAGAATTAGATGAAAGAATAGATGGGACATGTAATTTTCATATAAGAGCTAGAAAAAACGAATCAATGGATAGTCTTATTAAAAGATTTGTTAGAAAAACAAGAAAAGAAAAATTAATTGATGAACTTATTAACAGGAAAAGATTTAAGAAAAATACTACCGTAAGAAGAGAAGATTATCATAAAAGACTTTTTGTATTAAAAAAGCTTAGAGAAAGAGAAAAATTAGAATTGAATATAGATAACTAAATATTAACTAATTAATATTATGTTTAAATTAAGGAGTATTAATAAATAAATGGCTCACGAATTTTCTGGAATGAAAGGATCCGGTCTGTATAGCAGTAATGCATATATAGCTTCTGGGTACCCATATATAACTGGTTCTACTTTATTGAGTAGTAGTTTTGCAGCAACAAATAGCGAAGTAAAGGTTATTTTTGATAAAGTTGCTAAAGCCGTTACTGTTATTAATACAACTAGTAGCGCTCCAATTTTAGTATGTTTTAACTCTATTACTTCTAGCAACGTTTCAGGTGGAAATCATTATCTTACTTTAAGAAATGATAGGGATTCAATGACTTTTAATGTTAAATGTAAAGAAATATATGTAAGCTTACAAACAGGTGCCCAAAATGGCTCTTTTCAGTGTTATGCAGAATTAACAACTATTAATCAAAGAGAGTTGGGTCAATTATCAGGAACAGGGCTTACGGTGTAATTAATATCGCAGTTATTTCAAAGCTTAAAACTCTTATATAAATCAAATAAATATTTTGATTTATTTACAATAAATTAGCCTAATTATATAAGATTATGGGAAATAGATTTAATCCAGCCCCAAGTGTATTGCCTGCCCCAACAACAGCTTTAGGCAATTTAACAGTTAATGGTAATTTAACTGTTAATGGAACAAACAATATTTCAGGTACAGGTTCTGTATCTAGTGGTTCCAATATTGGAGTTGGTCAAGGTGTATTTGCTAGAGTTTTAGGCGATACATTAGAATTTAGAACAATAGTTGCTTCTGGATCTTTGGCAGTTGCTTCTGGGTCTAATACTATTTCTATTTCTGGTTCTTTTTCAAATGTTCAAAGTTTAGGATCAGGTCAGCCGGTTGTTCAAAATGTTAATGCTGGAATAATATCATTCAAGACTTTAACCGGTTCTGGGTCTATTTCTATAACTTCTGGGTCTGATGCACAAACGGTTAATATTAGTTATTCTGCTGGTCCTAGTGGTCCGCGTGGATCATTGCAATATAACAATAGCGGATCATTATCAGGAAATATTGATTGGTCTTTTAATCAAGAGAACAATTTATCTGGTTCAACACCAATATTATTTAATGCTGGTACCGGTTCAGCTATTACTTCTTCTCAAAGTTCTTCAGCAGCAAGTATTTATGGACAAAATTCAGCTGGACACTCTAGATTATATGGCTATTCTGGTAGAAATTTAGGGAATTTAGCAAAAGACGATTTGTTTAATTCTTTATTGGGTAAATTTACATTTGCCATTTATCCTGGTGCGTCAGCTTCACCCGGTTTTACTAGTTTGGGACTTGCTGTAGCCGTAACAGGCAATAATCTTGGAGCGCCAGCGCCACAGCCAGGTACAACGAGAACAGCAGCTAAAGCACAACAACTAACAACATTGTCTGGTAATAATGCAATGATGGGCATTCAGGATGATACTGTATCAATGGTTTGGCGCGGTAATGCAGTTAATTTAGGTGGATTTTATATTTCTTATAGATTTGCAAATTGGACAGAAGCTTCTGGGTCTAGAGCTTTTATTGGATTATTAACAGGTAGTTTATTGGCGTCGCCACCACAACCAGGAGTTGGTAATAGTAATCCAACTCTATGGACTAATGCTATTGGAATGGGTTATGAAAGTTCCGATCCTATATCAAATGGTTGGTATATTATTTCTGTTGACGAAAACGGTTTAAATACCAAAGTACAAATAAGTTCTTCAGCTTCCGGAACAGCAGTAAGAGATGGTGATACTGTTTATGAATTACACATGTATGCTCCTCAAAATGGGGCTTTTATTGGGCTTAAAGTTTTAAATGTTTCTTCTGGTACAATTCTTTATCAAAATCCAATATTTTCGGGCAACTTACCTGGCACAGGTATATTTCTTAGTCCTACATTGCAATGGGGTACCGGAAGCTCTGGTGTGCAGTTAACAGCTTCAATTATGCATGTGATTGGTCAATCATACGTTTAATTGATTAATATTTTTCAAATTTTGAAAATTTCATTATAATTCATACTATTTATTTTGAGTTATTTTATGAAAATATTTTGTTGTGTTGGAAATAGAGGGAATTTTTAAGGAAATTAATTAAATTATGACTAGTTCTATGCTTGAACAAGCTGTTATTGATGCAGCGTCGCTTAAAGAAGCAGCAATGAAAAATGCTGAATCAATTATTTTAGAAAAATATTCAGCTGAATTAAAAGAAGCGGTTGATTCTATATTGGATCAACCAGATTTAAATCAAGATCCATTTGGATCTGGGTCGGAATTACCACCAACAGAAGATCCATTAGCAAAGAATATTCCAATGGCAGCAACAAATGGAGAAAATGCTTGTCCTTGCCCAGACGAAGATGAAGAAATAGAAATTAATTTTGATCAATTAGCACAACAAATGGATCAAACAAACCAATCATCACCAAATGATGATTTTGGATTGCCAGGACAAACAGGCGAATTAGAACCAAGCTTTAATGAAAATATGCTTGAAGAAGAAGTTGATGGTATTCAAGTTCCACCTCAATTAGCGCCAGAACTTCATATGTATCATATGAGCATGGATGATCCAATATATAAAGTTGGATCATTGGCTTATATTGGTAAACCTGTCCCAAGTGATTTGGTTCAACAAGCTATAGATAATTTGGAATCAATGGTTGGTAAAATGGGTGACCCTGATGAAAATCAAAAAGTTGAAGAACTTGTGAATCAATTACGAGATGTTTTATCTTCAACTACCCAAAATCAATCATCAACAATGGAAGGCGAATATAATCAAAATTTATATGAAGAATTCAATGAAGAATCTTTAAATGATTTAATGGAAATGTTAACAACACAAAATGAATCACTTGAGGTTGATATTGAAGCTGTTCCACACGGTCATGCAGGACATGCAACATCTTCTGAACGCATTAATGCTGATCAAATAGTACTTGCAAAAACACAAGACGACAAAGTATCTGAAGAAAATAAAAATATAAAAAAAGCTTTAGAAAAACTTCAAGAAACTAATAAAAATCTAGAAAAATCGAATAAATTGCTTAATGAGAATATAAATTCCATTAATCTTGAATATAATAAGATTAAAGGTATTACCCTTAAAGCTAGTGAAAAATTACAAGAAATTAATTTAGAAAATGCTAAATTAATTTATATGAATCGTGCTTTGCGAAACGACTCTCTGAATGAGCGACAAAAAAATACAATTGTCGAGAATATTTTCAAAGTGGATTCCGTAAATGAAGCAAAAGTTTTATATGAAACTGTTTTGGATTCATCCAAAGCAAATGCTAAAGCACCAGAAACATTAACTGAAGCTTTAGATTTTAATAGAGGACGATTGCTATCATTTAAGTCAGGAAGAACAACTAATGAAACTGATCCAAGAAAAGAAAGGATGCAGACATTAGCAGGAATTAAAAAATAAACTAAAAATCATTCGGAGGAAATAAGATTTATGAGTATTTTACAAAGATTAACTGAGGGCGTTCAACAGCGCAATCTTCAAAAAGAAGGTGCTGCTTTGGTCGCCAAATGGGAGGAAACAGGACTATTAGAAGGTCTTGCTTCTGAACGTGCCAGAAACAATATGGCATTATTGCTTGAAAATCAAGCAAAAGAACTATTAAGAGAAGCCAGCACAATGTCTGGTGGGGACGTGGAAGGTTTTGCTGCTGTAGCATTTCCGTTAGTACGAAGGGTATTTGGTAGCTTAATAGCAAACGATTTAGTTTCAGTTCAGCCTATGGCATTGCCAGCTGGATTGATATTCTTCTTGGATTTTCAACACAATTCAGGAAGATTAGGTGGTGCTGCAGATGATTCGATATACGGTGGTGGTGTTGTTGGTCGTGCATTAACTGGTGGTGTTAGCTTAACCGGTGCAAATGCAGAAAAAGGATTCTATAATCTAAATAATGGTTATAGCTCGCCAACTGGATCAGTTAGCGTTACATTTGGCGCTCCGGTAACAGCTGTATTGGTTGCATCAGGAACGGTTGGTTCTGGTGATGGACTAAACACATGGACAGGCAATAATCAATATATTACATTACGAGACCGTCTTGTAAGATTTGATCCGGATATTGCTTCTGCAACAATTGCAGCAGTTGTGACTGTAGCAAAATCACAATTTACAAACCTAGATACAAACAATTTAGTTGCTATTTCAGCATCAGTTGCTCCAGGAAGACTATTACGTAGACTAACTGTTCTAGATCCAGGTTCTACAACTGGTTCAACAGCAAATTTGATGTTTGTACTTGTTGCAACAGGGTCTGAAACAGCAAATGTGTTATCTGGATCTTGGACAACAGCAGCTGTTACATTTACTTATCCACAATTGGACGTATTAGCAACTGGATCAGCATTAGGTTCAATCGTTGGTATAACACCATGGGGATTAGAAAATATTGCTAATATTCCAGAGATTGACATCAAGGTTGATTCAACTAGCATTCAGGCTGAAACAAAGAAGCTAAAGGCAAAGTGGACGCCTGAACTTCAACAAGACATTCAAGCTTATCAAAATCTTGATGCCGAAGTTGAATTAACATCCATATTGTCAGAACACGTTGCTCTAGAAATAGATCAAGAAATTCTTGAAGATTTAATTAAATCAGCAACAGCTGGAACATATTACTGGTCTAGAAGAATTGGTAAATATGTTGTTCGTGATACTGGAGCTGGAATTACTGGCTCAAGTAACGAAACTATCTTTGGTTTGGATTTCACTGGTAATCAAAGTGAATGGTATGAAACATTAATTGAAACTGTCAATGATGTTTCGGCTCTTATTCATAGAAAGACATTAAGGGGTGGAGCAAACTTTTTGGTTTGTGGACCTGAAGTTGCAAACATCCTTGAAATGACAGCTGGATTTAGAGCATCCGTTTCACATGATGAAGATCGTGGTGAAATTGGCACACTTAAAGTCGGTGCAATCAATAAGAAATGGGATGTATACGTTGATCCGTATTTCGTTCGTAATTTGATTCTTGTTGGTCGAAAAGGTTCTAGTTTCTTGGAGTCTGGATATGTGTTTGCACCATATGTTCCGCTACAAGTTACACCAACTATTTTCGGACAGGAAGATTTTGTTCCCAGAAAAGGGGTAATGACCAGGTTTGCTCGCAAAATGGTCCGTCCGGATTTTTATGGGTTAGTAGTAGTTGAAGATTTGCTTGGATAATGATAAGTTAGACTAGTAGATTAAATTTAAATAAAAAATTCTAAATTTTTTGAAGGGTGTAATGAAAGTTGTTACACCCTTCTTTTTTTATTTAAAATTATTTTAAACCATTTTTCATTCATGATATAATTACTGTTATGAACAATAGTAAAAAATGTAAAATATGCAACCAAGAAAAAGAATTAATTTCTTTCAGAAAAAGGAAAGAAAATACTGACGGATATACAAACCAATGCATTGAATGTCTAAAACTTAAAGATAAAAATAGATACGAGAATAATAGAGACAAAGTCTTAGAAAGGTCAAAAGAATATTTTAAAAACAATAGAGATAAAATCTTAGAAAGATTTAAAGAATATAGAAAAACACATCCAAGAGATAGAAAAGAATATCATAAAAATTGGAGAGAACGAAAGAAATTTGAAGAAAAAATACATGTTATAGAAAAAACTTGTTCAGTGTGCTTACAGACCATGGTAATTGAAAGTTTTAATAGAAAAATTTCAAATAAAGATGGATATCGAGAATGCTGCAAAATTTGTCAAATGGTAAAACGGAAAAAATATTATAATGAAAATAAAGATAAAATTTCAGAAAAAAGTAAATTATATTATGACCAAAATAAAGAATGGTTTAAAGCATATCAACGAGAATGGCAAAAAAATGAAAGGAAAAACAATCCATTATATGTATTAAGATCTAGTGTAGGAAGAAAAATTAGAAAAATGCTTGGCGGGGCTAAAAATTCTAGTGTAACAAAGATATTGCCTTATACAATTAAACAATTAAAAGAACATTTAGAGTCACAATTTGATAAAAATATGAGTTGGGATAATTATGGGTTATATTGGGAAGTTGATCATATTTATCCACAAAGTTTATTGTCTTATGATTCTTTGGATCATCCTAATTTCTTAAAGTGTTGGTCTTTAGATAATTTGAGACCATTGGAGAAGATAGAAAACAGAAAAAAGGGAAATAAAATTATTGATATTTAAGGTATTATTTATTCTCATTAAGGTGAATATCTTTCATAGCTGTCAAATTGTCCATCTTTATAACCTTTTTCGTAAGCTTCATTTAGTGCATTAACAACCCATTTCCAGTTTCTAACTAAAAGTTGATCTTCTGGTTCCCCACCATCCGAACCGATAAATTCAACAACTTTATTGTCCTCAATATACCAAATTCCCCATCCGTAATCTTCATCATTATATATCTCTGTTCCAGGATATCCCATTTCTTTTGCTTTTTGTATGTTTTCAACAATATATTGTGTTCCTTTTGCTTTTGTATCTGTCATAAAATAGAGCATACTACACATAGACTATAATTGCAAATGTTGTAATTTGATGCAATAATAATGTATTATTACCAACTATTTATAGTTTATAAATGCAAAAATTATTTGAATCATTTAGAAAATATGTTTTGAAAGAAACATATGAATATGAAAATATTAAAGCTTTAAGCGAGATTCCTGTTGAGGGTTATTATAGAATGGAATTTTTTACATCTAAGTTTCCTATTGATTTAAATGATGCAAGTCATATGAATATTTTAGCTAAAACTAAAATATTGCAGAATAATAAAATTGTTAAAGGAGTTGGTGCAGGTAAATATGGAATTGCTTATCAGCTAGACAATGATCATATTTTAAAATTTTTTGTTGCATCACATAATCCATCTTTTCCTAGCCAACCTTCGTCCGGAATAGAAGATATAAAAAAATACAAATCAATTCAAGATCGTCAATTCCAAGGAATTTCTCATAGGGGTGAGCCGGCAATATATGATGTGGGAGAAATAAAATTTCCACCACGTCGCCCACACGATATTTTTACAATATATTATGTTGAATTGGGGAAAGTTATTCCATTCACTAATTGGGTTGAAATGACTGATCAAAATTTAGGAAATTGGAATCAAGTTTTGTGGCATATTAATAATTTTTCTTGGGCAGAAAAAAATGAAATTAAAGGACAAAATTCTAGAGTTTTTTTGAAAAAATTTTTAAAATATTTAAAAGATTATTATCATATAAAAGATAAAGATTATTATGAGAAAAAAACAGATGTTTTACCAAAAACATTCAAACCATCTAATCCGAATACATGGGCTAGACAACATATAAAATCTAAGTCAAATCCTCAAGACCCAAATAAAATACCTGTAAGTGATCTTTACTTGCAAGAAGATGTTTTAGGTGAAATACCAATATTAAATTCAATTTCAAAAAAAGCTTTGGTTGGGTTGATTAAGGGATTATCAAATTATATTAACAAAACTGGCGAAATAACCGATTTTCATGCAGGAAATTTTGGCGTAATTCCATCCAACAATCAAAAAGAGCCAGATATATTTGTGTTTTTTGATATTTAGAGTTATAATGGTTGTTATATGACCAAAATTGATGTTTTCGCAAGATATAAAAATTATGATAAACAATATTGTTGGCAATATTCAAAAAGAATTGAAAACCTTGAAGAAGATATAAAAAATTTAGGATTAACAGAAGAACATATAAATAAACTCAGAGTTAAAGACTTTGTATTTGAATATGTTGACAAATCTGATTCAAAAACATGTAAATTAATAAAAGAATTTATTGAAAGGCATGAATATTTGTCTTGCATGCCAAATAGACCAACACATCGTTTTATTGTTAAATTAAGAGGGAAAAATGCTATTGCTGGTGCCATTATAATGGCAACACCAAATGCATTTTCTTATATCCTTGGAAAAGAAAATAAAGATTTGGAAAAATTAATATCTAGGGGAGCTTGTATAAGTTGGGCACCAAAGAACTTAAATTCATATCTTGTTATGTCTTCTATAAGATGGATGGTTAAAAACACACAATTTAGAGTATTTTCTGCATATAGTGATCCAGAAGCTAAAGAATTAGGGACAATTTATCAAGCATGCAATTTTTTTATTTTGGGTCAAAATCATGGGTCAATTAAACAATATTTGGATCCATTAAAACCACAAAAGGGATGGTTTTCAGATCGAGAATTTAGAAAAAAATCAAAATATGCACAATACGCAAAAAATATAGGCATAATGAAAGAAGAATGGAATAAATATATGAATAAATATTCCCCAAATTGGCCAATTATTCCTTCCAATATTATCTTAGACATAAAGAACGAAGAAGAAAAATATAGAAATTCTTGTGTTTTTAGAGAAGTTAAACCGAAACACAAATATTGTTATATTTTGGGTAAAGATAAAAAAGAAACCAAAACCTTGGTTGAACTTTTTAATAAAATTAATCCAAAATTGTATAATAACAGATTTAATTATCCTAAAATAAGAGGATTATAAGTTATAATAATAAAGGTTTATTTAGTGGTTAATTATTATTTTTAAATTAGTCTCTTTTCTGATGTCCTACATGATAATATCCACATTCTTTGCAAAGATATGGCACCAATACTTTATTTTTTAGCACATTTAAGCGTAAAACATGTTTAATTGCTTGTTTAATGGTACAATGTTGTAATTTTTTAGTTGAACAATCCATAGCTAATTTATACATATTATTTATTCCATTCCTTAAATTGCCATCTTTGCTCTAGCAATCTGCTATGTTCATATTTTAAATTCCTTATATCTTTACCAAAACCTAGCAACAGTAAAATTACAATTTATTAAAATTGCTTTCCGAA